>Ga0325347_100057_pt1 | contig 24087 bp, 13 predicted proteins | sample WT_ome_11_FD_205709 | JGI IMG/M metagenome (GOLD analysis project Ga0325347, IMG submission 205709) | Metatranscriptome of lab enriched sorghum-adapted microbial communities from California, United States - WT_Day2_8 (Metagenome... ...
AAGGAGCTCTTTCACCGATCGTTACGCTGTCCGATGAAAACCATTGGAAAAAAGCTGCCGCACTATTGTGCCCTCCAAATCAACCAACTAGCCTCGTAAGCAACAATTGAGTTAAACACAGCCAAATTTTTAACTTCATTGGTAAAATCACGGTCGCTGCAAAGGCGTAGAAGTTAACTTTTTAACCTTTTTTGCTCGGTAACCCCGGATGCGACCTCGGATGACGGCCAGATCTTCCTCCAGGATGAATCCATCAGATCCACGAGGCAAGGTGGGGACCGTCCATCCGTCAGTCTGGTCGGACTTTCCGGAGAGCTCAGGCTGCTTCGTCCTCCTTCCGCGATACCTGAGCTCCGCTTTTCTCCTCTCCCAGGTTCGGCTCGGCACCGTATTGCCGCTGGGAGACGAGCTGATCGCCTCTCACCCGCTCCGTCCTCCATCCCGCGATGTCTTAAGCCTTGCCGAGCTTCGTCCAGCGACGGAAGGACTGCTCATCGAACAGTAGCCGCACCTTGTCCGGGGCGCGCCCTTCTTCGTCGAACAGGACGAGCGTATTGCTCTCCTTCAGCCATGCCAGCGGCAGCTTGTAGTCCTCCTGCGGCCCGATCTGCCAATAACGGCCAAGATTGATGCCGTTCAGCCAGACTGAGCCCTTGCTCATGCCGGTGAGCCGCAGCTTTAGTCTCACGCGGGCTGACTCCGGCAGCTCCGGCATCGCAAACTCACACACATGCCAGGCCGGCTGACGCCCCCCGGCGGCGGCTACCTGACCTGCCGAGGGCACGCCATCCTCGATCCCGCACATCCGCCAATTGTCCAGCGCCGCGCCGGAATGCCAGGTGATCAGCTCCAATCGCTTGACCGGCGAGGTGACATATGGCATCTCGACAACATTATCCCCCTGGACCACATGATCGGAGATGTCCACCGTCCCATGCCGGAACCAGTTGCTGTAACCATCCATGGGCACATCGCGGCCATTGACCCGGAGCGGCACAGCCAGCGCGCCGACCAGGATCGCCTTGTCGTGTCCGTCCAGACGGAACGTCCGCCTGATCACCTTGTCACTCTCCAGACCATCGTTCACCTGATCCAGGTGAATCGTCCGCTCATCCAGCTGCCAACCCTGTCTCAGGTCCTGTACGGAACCGTCCAGATAACAGGTATCATGCAAGCCCTTCGGCTCCCCGAGGTACGGGGAGAAATTCAGTCTTCCCATGTTCTGTACAAGCACCTGCAACAGATTGTCCCCTTGGCGCAGATGGATCTGTGCAGCGGAGGAACCGAGCTCGCGGATGAGTGCAGCTTCCTGGCCATTCACATAGATGCGAGCCGTATCCTGCAGCTTGGGCAGCACGAGGGTCGTCATCCGATCCGACTCGCTGACGACAGAGCTCGTATAAACCAGATACCCATACGGCCTGGAGAAGCTGGTGAAATCGAGCGGCCTGTCAACCTCCGCCCCGCCGATCGCCGTAAGGTCAAGCGCACTCGACTTCCAGCCCTCCAGCTTGGGCAGCTCAATCGCGTCCTGAACGAGCGGGCCAGCTACAGGCACTCCCCACAGATCGCCATCCGCATGGATGTCGAGATCGAGCCAGCCGCTCACCCAGCGCCCTTCCTCCAGGCGCCACGTTGCGTTCATCTGTTCGGTCGTCATCACGACAAGACGCAGTCTCTTCTCGCCAATCAGCAGCTCAATCGTCTGCGGCTCATCAAAATGATAAACATCCAGCACCAGCGTCTTCCGATCCGCCCGATATTCATGAACAAGTACCTGCACAGCCTCATGGCTGATCGGGACATCGGCATTCAGTTCCACATACGTCCGTCGCCCCTTCGCAGCATGGACGATCACCGTATGCACGCCGTCCACCTGTTCATTGCAGGCGATCATCGCCCCGCACGTCAGGCGCACGCCCGCGAGCAGCTCATAGCGGTCCAGCACCGGAACGATCTCGCCCGGACCGACCATGATCGGCAATGTGCGACCGTCTCCCAGAGTCAGATAGCAGGTATCCCGTTCGTTCATCCGGCTCTCGACAAACAGCAGCATCTGATCGCCTTGCCGTCTCGCGCGCAGCTGCACGCCCCCCGTGCAGCGAATGCCATCCGCCGAACATTCCTCCGCCTCCAGCAGGAACGGTTCGATCGCCCGCACGAAGTAGGTGAATCGCTTGGCCGCCTGATATTTGTCCGTCGTTCTGCCGTACTCGTTGAGCGGAGCATCATAGTCGTAGGATGTCACCATGAAAATATCGCTGCCGCCCACCGTCCTCCCGCCATAACCGGCAAAATTCGTGCCTCCGTAGAACATGTAGTGGCTGACGCCCCGGAAGCCGGCACGGATCATCTCCAGCATGGCTTTCCCATACAGCACCGCCGTCTTCTGCGTCGCGGCTGGCGCTCCCCAGTGCTCGAACCAGCCGGTCCAGAATTCCGTAACGATCTTCGGCGTCTCGGGCTGCTTCTGAACCAGCTTGGCATAATGCGAGTCCGCACCGCTCCAGAAATTCGCCCCTTCGATAGCCCCTTCCACACCGCCTACGCAGGTGATCAGCGGCACCTCGATGCCTCGTTTGAGCAGCCCGTCCCTCAGGTAGCTCATATATTCGTGCGCGGTGTCATCATCATGCAGATAGCCGTATTCGTTCTCCACCTGCACGAGGATCACCGGACCGCCCTGGGTGATCTGACGGGGGCGAATCACGTCCACGATCCGGTCGAAATAGAGGTCGACGTACTTGAGATATTCTTCGTTGTACTGCCTGAATCGAATGCCGGGCTTCTGACCGAGCCACCACGGGAAACCGCCAAAGTCCCATTCCGCGCAGATAAAGGGGCCAGGACGGGCGATGACCCACAGCCCCAGCTCCGCACACAGATCAAGAAATGCCCCGCAATCCGCATCCCCTGCGAAGTTCCACTCCCCTTCGTTGGGCTCGTGCACATTCCACGCAAAGTATGTATCGATGCAGTTCATGCCGGCCAGCTTGGCCTTGACCAGCACCTCTCTCCATTCCTGTCTGGGCATCCGGAAGTAATGGATGACGGCTGTATTCAGGAACAATCGTCTGCCATTGATCAGGAAGCTCTTCTCATCGTAAAGAATCTCGTTACTCCGCTTCGCAGCATGGATCGTATTCACCGGGTACTCTCCTCTCCTTGTTGTTCTGAACTGAAGCCCAAGGTTATCAACCGCCACGTGAGGTTCAGCTCTCTTCCAACGTTCCTCCGATCCGTTCGGTCATCGCTCCGTTCTGCAGATGATCGCAAGCGTCCAACATGCGGCCGCACCTTCCGCCAGGATACTGATTCGATCGGCCAAACCCACTGAAACGGGTTTCATATCGTGCAACACTTTCGGCGCAGATCCACCGCCTCAAGCGATCTTGACATGCCTGTCTGCCAAAGGCTGTGTTTCAATCCGTTGTGGCATAACCTTGATGGCTTGGCTAAGGCTTGGCGTTAACGGAACGTGGATGCCTTATCGGGATGGAGAACCGCTTTTTCCATTTCCTGGCGGAACGTCGATTCCGTATCGTGCATGTTCAGGCGGGAAAACCTCCAGGAGTCATCGCATAACGCCCTGACGTTCCGTTTAGCTGTCAGGAACAGGCCGCTTCGCCGCAAATCGCGAATCGTCGTTCCGTTACGATGGAAAGGCCGATCCGACATGGAACACGGTCCCTGCTCCCGCCATGAACAAACTGCGAAGATCAGCGCGGCCATTCCACCAGGATAGCATCCACTCCTGACCACGAGCCCTGGCCAGAGTATGTACGGAACCGGAGGATCGCCCGGCTCACAGAGCACCGTCACCGCCTGAACGGGCCGGTGCTCTGGCGGACAACCAGCTCCGGATGAAGCAGCGTCACCTTCTTCGGCTTGTCGCCGTTCATCAGCTGGCTCAGCTTCACCACCGCCTGCTTGCCCAGCTCATACGTGCGTTGCGCCACCGTCGTGAGCTCCGGGATGAGCGCCGTCGACAGCTGCGTATCGTCATAGCCGACGATCGAGATGTCGTCCGGGATGCGATAGCCGCTCTCGATCGCCTCCTTCACCGCGCCGACCGCGGTGAAGTCATTGACGCACAGCACGGCGGTCGGCTTCTCTTTCATGGTGAGCAGCTTGTGCATGAGCTGCTTGCCGTTCTCCACGCTGAAGCCGCCGTACACGATCCACTCCCTCCGGACCTTAAGCCCGTGCTCCTGCATCTTCCTGACGAACGCCCGAACCTTGGTCGTCGTCGTGCTCATGTGCTCGAAGCCGCCGAGGAAGGCGATATCCCGGTGCCCCAGCTCGATCAGGTGCTGCGTGGCCAGCGCCGTGCCGCTGCCTTCATCCGTCAGCACCCGGTGCAGCTTGCCGTGCGGCAGATTGCCGTTGACCAGCACGATCGGGATCTGCTTGGACAGCTCATTCACTTCATTGGCCAGCTCAGGGCTGCAACGGGCCAGGTTGATCCGTCCGCCGAGGAAGATGATGCCGTCCACCCGCTTCTCCTTCAGGATCGACAGATATTCCGATTCCCGCTTGTAGTCCCCTTCCGTATCGCACAGGAAGAAGGTGTACCCTCGGCTGCGCGCCTCCGTCTCCGCTCCCTTGAACACCTCGGGAAAGAACGGGTTCGTGATGTCCGGCAGGATCATGCCGATCATGCCCGTCTCCTTGCTGATCAGGCTCCGCGCCAGCGCATTGGGCTGGAACTGATACTTGTCGATGATCTCCTGGATTCGCTCGCGCGTGCTCGCCCTGACCGGCGCCGTGCCGTTCAGCACGCGGGATACCGTCGCCACGGACACATTGGCTTCTCTGGCAATGTCATAGACTGTGATATTCTTCATTCTGGACAGGTCCTTTCGTTGTCATAGACCGTGATATGGACTGCCGTTCTCGACCTGCGGACGCGGCACTGACTGCTGACTGATGATCACCGATGCAGGTTCGGGCTTGACAGGATAACATCCTGAGCTTGACAGGCCGCAACCCGGACTTGAGTCAGGTTCATCGGTTCTCTTCCTGCCAATTGTGGCGGAAGTGTATGATTCTATCATTTTTCTCAATGATTGTCATATCGATTATCCAAATGTTCCGCTGGTCTGGAACAGGTTGCGTGCCGGTTCGCCGGATGATGGCCAACCGTTCTGCCGCGCCATGCCCGATGTGAGAACGGTCCGAATCCACATGTTCGTGCCGTTCGACACCAATACTACTAAGATAGAAAAACTAACCAAAATTATAAATATCAAATATCCTCTATTTGTCAAGTCGGCTGTTCTGGACGACGGAGCCGGTTATGTCCCGCTGATGTCCCCTTCTCATCAATCGCCCAGACTGCCGTACAGGGTCACGATCGAGCGCGGCGGGATCTCCACCGCCAATGCGCCTTCCGGATGTACCCGGATATCCTCGACGTGCTCCAGATCGTGGCTCGCGTCCGTCACATGCTTCTCCAGGGTCTCCACCGTCAAGCCCCCGAGATCGACCCTGACGCGCTCCGACCGCTTGCCATCGTTGACGAAGACGAGCGTCACCGTCTGTTCGCCGTCATGCACATAGGCGGAGCCGAACAGCCCGCTTCGCGCATCCGGGTCCAGTCCCGTAAGCCCGATCCGCACCGCCCCCGGCCGGATGAACTTGCTGTAGTTGCCGAGCGTCCACAGGATCTTCGAGGTCAGGATGTTCTGCTCGTCCTTCACGTTGTTAAAGTTCGTATAAATCAGCCCATCCTTGTAATCTTCCTTGGACACCGCCGTCCACCATTGCCAGGCCGAGGCGTTTGCTCTCGTCAGGTCAAAGTGAATCGTCCGCGCCACCACCAGCGCCGGATCGATGCCCAGGTCCCGGCCTGGACCGTAGTCGCCGAGGATGCAGTATTCGGTCACCCAGTACTTCGCCTCGGGATCGTACTTCCGCAGATTCGCCACGAGCAGGTCGCGCAGCTCGCCGAGTCGGTCATCGCCGGGACGGCTGTAATCCGACCAGTAGGAATGGGAGGCGATCTTGTTCCCGACCGCTTCCTTCATCTCCGGATCGCCCAGCAGCTCCTTGATGTATTCGCGGTACTTGCCCGTCCCGAGGTTGTTCGCGCCGCCCATATACACGGCCTGCTTCGTGAACTTGGTGAAATATTCGTTGTCGAGCAGCGCGGTGATCTCCACGCCGTCCGGCGCGCTGATCTGCGCGCCAAGCCCACGCTTCTTCAGCTCCTGGTGCAGGGCGAGGATGACGCGCCGCAGGTCTTCATTGTTGTACCGGTTGCCCTCCTGCCAGGCGTTGTTCCAGTCCCAGGTCGGCTCATTGATCGGGCTGATGTACTGGAACTCCAGCCCCTCATCCCGGAAATGCTCCAGCACATCGGCCAGGAAGACCGCGAACTCGTCCTCATAGCCTTCCTTCAGATTCGTCGAGCCGACGGTCGGATCGGGCTGCGCATGCCCGTTCTTCGTCATCCATACCGGCGGGCTGTTGACGAAGGCGATCAGCGTCTCCACGCCGCGCTCTTTCGCCGCTCTCAGGAACCATTGCTGCCCGGATTGCTTGCTCCAGTCATACTCGCCATCCTCCGACATCTTGAACGCTTCGGCGCGGCGCCACGGATTGGGGATGATGTGGCGGTCGGTCACCGCCGACCCCGCGCCGATATTGAATCGCCAGGCGGTCAGGCCGATGCCCTTCTCCCGCGAGAACAGCAGGTCCGCCACCCGGTTCTTGTTCTCCTCCGTCCAGTGCTTGCCGATCGGGTCCATCGACCATGCGTCGGAAGCGCCGAAGTTATCGATCGTCTGATACGTGATTGACGCGTCTATCGTGATCTCGGCGTCAAAGGGTCCTTCCAGCACCGCCACGACCGTCTCTCCTCCTTCTTCTTCATCCCTTGTCACACCGGTAACGAATCTGCCGCTGTTGATCCCGTAGACCAACACGCCCAGCAATACGCAGACCAGGAACACTGCACTCGCTATCCTGTATTTCTTGTGCTTCAACTCATCATCTCCTTTATCCGACGATACCCGATTGCTCGAAGTTCTCCACGATCCGCTTCTGCGCGATGAAATAGACGATCAGGAGCGGCAGCAGATAGATGATCGCCGCAGCCTGCTTGACCGCGTCGAAGGCGAAGGTGGTGGCTCCGGGCACGTTGTACCAGGTGCGGACGGCATACAGGATGTTGTTGACATTGGCCGAAGAGAAGGTCATGGCCAGCCGGTTGCTGAGGTAGGGGCCGTCCGGATTGAAGTAGCCGGTATAATACGTGTCCCCATAGTTCCACACGAAGGCCAGGATGCCGACCGTCATGATCGCCGGCAGGGCGTTCGGCAGACCGATCTTCACGAATGTGCGGTAGAAGCCGCAGCCGTCGATGTACGCCGCCTCCTCCAGTTCCTTCGCCTGCCCCTTGAAAAATTGCCGGAACAGGAACACGAACATGCTCTGCTTCACCCCGAAGCCGAACAGGGCCAGCATGAACAGCGTGAACGGCTCGTTGATCAGATCGACGGGCCTGCCGTTCACCAGGCTGACCAGACCCAGAGGATCAAAATGCTTGAAGCTCAGGTACTGCGAGATGAGCAGCGATTGCGGCGGCACGACGAACGTCAGGATGACCAGGAACATCACCACATTCCGCCCCCAGAATTCCACCCGTCCGAGCGAGTAGCCGGCGATGCTGCTGACCAGGATCTGGATCACCGAGATGAACAGCGCATAGCCGACCGTCTGCAGGATCGGCAGGCCGTTGCCGTACACCAGGCGGATCGCCGCCTTGAAGCTGAGAACGGAGAATTCCATCGGCACCCAGATGACGTCGGGATTGCCCAGGTCCTCCAGATCGTTGAACACCACCGGCAGCATCTTGATGATCGGGTACAGGATCGCGAAGCCGAGTCCGATGACGAGCGAGAAGAACAGGCACCTGAACACGAAGGCCTGCAGCTTCGCCTTGATGATGTAGGCGTTCAGCCGGTTGTCCAGCCGCAGTTCTGTCCCAAGGTCCTCAGTCGCCGTCCGCACCTCTGTCTGCAGATTATCTGGCGTCATAGGTCAGCTTCACCACCTTGTTCATGATGAACATCAGCACGAGCAGATCGATGAGCACATTCACCAGGTAGACAACGGACAGCGCGGAGCCGGTGCCGATATCGTTCCGGTTGAATGCGAAGTAATAGATCTCATTGGATATCGAGGATTTCAGGAACATATCCACGAAGGTGTACACCAGCGCGAACAGCGTGACGTTCGAGAGCAACGGAAGCGTGATCTTCCAGAACACCTCATAGCTGTTCGCCCCTTCGATCCTCGCGACCTCGTAGAGCGACTTGTTGATCGATTGCAGGCCGGCCAGGAAGATCAGCGTCTGCACGCCGGTCTGCGAGATCAGCGAGAAGATGTTGTTCGCCAGATCATAGACGAATATCGATACCCGCGTGGGCAGGAACGTATATGACACCAGAAATTCCAGCAAACCCTCGTTATCTAACGAATTGCTTACCGCCGCATCGGTAATGTCGCCGCCTGTCGTCACCATCGTCAGATCGGTCACCACTTTCAGTCCCAGCACGATCGGCAAGAAGAACACGACCCTGGCGATGCCTTGCCCTTTGTACTTCGCATTGACGAGGATCGCGCAGAACAGACTGAACACGACGATGACCGGCGTATTGATGAAGATGGTGATATTCTCATCTGTGAAGATTCTCAGGAACTGCACGCTTGTGCTGGAGACCTTCTCTTTGAACAGGCTGATATAATTGTCCAGACCGACGTATTCCAGCGCCATTCCGCCGCTGTCTGCCACGCCCACCTTGTGAAACGAGTACATGATCGTGTTCATGAGCGGCGTGATGAAGAACACCAGGAAGCCGATGACCCATGGCAGGACGAATATGATGCCGTGGATTTTCCTCATGTTCTTGTACGACAGCTTTCTGCTTCGGCTGCTGACCGCTGCTTTCTCCATGCTCTACCCTCCCGCTAACTTCAGATTCACTATTAAGCTCATTCGATGGTATAGCCCAAAGCATCCAGCGCATAACCGTCCCCTTGAACCGGATACTTGTTGTAATTGACGATGACGGATTTGCCGGAAGCATACGTCGTGCGGAACACATTCGGCTCGAGCATCTCATGACCTGTTATCTCCTTTGAGCCGATCTCCGTAAGCGCCTCGCGATACGCCTGGTAGAGAGATTTGATCTTGCCCGCTAGCACGCTGTACTGGATCGAGAAATAGTCGCTGTAATCGGTATTTTTCAGCAGATCAGACGATTTGGCACTGATCGTAAATTTCGGCATGCTGCCGAGTTCCAGCGCCTGCAGCAGGAAATACTCGACTCTGTCTGCGGACAAGTTAACGTTCAGCGTCGAATACTCGATCAGTCCGTTCATGACGAGCTGACGGAACGGAACCGTCGCATACATCGTTCCGTACAGGCTGCTCTCACGCGAGATGTTCGCCGCATAGCGGGCATAACCGATCCGGTCGATATTCGGGTTATCCAGCGCCAGCGTCTTGCCTGCAGCCAGCTTCCGCAAGTTCTCATCGACGATCTCGCTTGATACCACCGGGTCGATGATGTCCCGCTGGTTGTAGTTCGCGTAATAGGTCGAACCCATATCGCCCACGAACAGATTCGGATAGGCATCCGCATCGGCCAGGAATTTGTCCACGGTATCTGCAAGATACAGCGGATGGAGCAAATATTGTTTCGTGCCGCTGATGTTGAATATGCCTAGCGAGTAACTGTACTTATAAAGTTCGAGCGGCTTGCTGTCGTATCCGTACAGGGCATTGCCCCGCGGCCGGAAGCCGTCCTTCACCTCGGTCACCCGCATCAAGTCAATGTTCATCAGCAGCGTATGACCGCTCTTCGCTGCATACTCCGCCAGTTCCTCGTATTCCCGGCGGTTGCCATTGGCCTCTTCCAGCCTCGCTTTGTTGCCGATCGTGTTGTTCAAGCCATTGTTGAATACGCCTTTGTAATTGATGACGGTCTGGATGCCTTCACTGCTCAGATCCTGCAAGATATCCTGGAGTTCACGGAAGGTCGTCATCGACACATTCTGCTCATACGGTATGCCGAGGAACCGCTTCTCCAGTGTCAACGTGCCTAGCACGTCGAGGAACAGCTTCGGCCTCGTATCATATGCCGGCGCCAGATCATACCGCTCGATCAGATAGTCGCGATACGTCCTGGCCAGGTCATAATAATCGACCTTCCCGGAGAACAGCTTGTATCGGACCGTGTAGTCGACATCGATCAGGCCTGTTGTCGCCAGGAATCGCGCGTCATTGTCGCTGTAAGGGCCGAACACCTTGACGCGCGAATACTGGGTGGCGTCGAAGCTGCTGAACACCTTGTTGTAAGGCGTCCCGCCGGTAGACGAGTCGACGGTGCCGAGCTGGACGCGGATGCGGCCAAGCTCCGCCCCCTTCTCGATGATGCCCAGATGGCCGAGCGACTTCCCGCCCGACTGCGTGTAGTACATGCCGAACACCGGCATCATCAGGTTCTCGGGATATTCCGGCATCTCATAGAGCTTGCTGTAGTAGTCGCTGTTGTAGACCGAACGGTCATACTCCGGGTACTTCGGATTGAACGTATTCAGCCTGAACAGCGCGCCCGCTCCGTCCGGAACGAGGATATATCCGTCCTCGACGCGGTCCGCTGCCGCCAGTCCGAATGCCGGGAACACGGAGATGTTCTGCAGCATGTAGAAATCATTGCCGACAAGCGACTCATACGTCGGGATCTTCACCACCAGGTCGCCGTCTTCCAGCGTCACTTCCATATGCACGATGAACCTCGCCGGTTCGGTGATCGTAACCGTTAGGCCGAACTCTGCACTGTCTTCGATCAGCTTCTCCGTTGTGTAATCGACCGCCTTGGAGAAGTTGATCAAGTCTCGCACCATAGAAAGCGGCGGCAACCCTGCGAACTTGAAGTAGTACAGCCCGTTCGGCTCGTCGAGCTGATAAGCGAGACCGAGCAATTCCCGGTACTTCTGAGCCTGTTCTTCACTCATCTCACCGCTCGCCGTCTTGGCATCGATCACATCGAGAAAGTTTGCTTGATAGCTCTCGACGGAGATCTTGCTGGGCATATATTCATTTAACCGATACGATTCGGTCTCGTAGAAGTCGAACTCGATGTGCACTCCATTCTCGATCTGATTCAACGTATATCGCCCGTTCTGAATGGCGAACCGGTAAGCATCCCATTCGTACATCGAACTGTCCTTGCCCAGATAGCGGATGATGAGCGGCGATTTCTCCAGTTCGCTCCCCGCCTGATAGGTGCTGTTCCATTCCGTGCGCGTCTTCGTATCGACAACACGGATGTTGAGCGTTGACGTATCGATATACATCTCCTTGTCCCCGCTGCTGGCGAGCAGCACGTTGCCTGCCGCCTTGTCGATCAAGCCGGCCGATGCAGCGAGTCCGTCCCTCTCGTATACGGGCTTGCTCTGCCGTTCGATGCCCAGATGTCTGATCAGACCTGGAGTATATATGACAGCAGCGATCACCAGCACGATAGCCGCAGCGATGAGGAGCTCCTTCTTGCCCGCATATTTGATTCGTCTTACTGCTGTTTCGCCGAAGTTCTTAAGCACGGATGATCACCACCTTTTGGACAGTTCGCTGAACAATGCGTAGAAGAAGCCGAGCACCTTGCCCATCAGCGTGAAGAACAGCATAGCCAGGAAGACGATCACGATCGCCGCGATGAAAGTGACGATGAGCGTCACCACATTGGTCGTCACCGTATACTCATGGATCACGCACAACCCGCAGAACAGCAGGAAGATGAACCAGACCGTGCCGATCGCCATGAACCCATACAGCAGCGGCGCTTCCTCGATGATGACGAAGCTGCTCAGGATGACGCCGAGGATGTCGAAGATGAGCTTCGGCACCAGCGCATAGCTGATCACGATATAGATATCGCCGAGCGATCCGTTGCCGTCGAAGATCGAGGTGACGCTCCAGTTGCTGATCATGAACAGCAGATAAGGGAACAACGTCGTGATGAAGATCGTGATGCTGTTCATCATAAACAGCGGGTTATCGTTCAGGATGAACCCGGTGTACTGGTAGCTGAAGATCCCTGTCACGCCGCACAGCAACATGATGATCGTCGGGAGGACATAGTTGTTCCTGCGGACAAATTTGATCTGATAGAACGCTTCAAACGGATGCAGAAGCGATTGAATCATATATTTGGCGTCTTCCATCAAACCTGCCATAGATAGCGACCCTACCCTTTCCTCTGTAGTTTGGGTTCAATTGGCGCCTGAACGCGCCGGCAGATCCTGTCTCCTGTTGTATCGGTATTCCGAGTAGATCAGAGCGCCTGCGATGCCGGCCAGCCCGAGCACGAACCAGATGAAATGCCGCTGTATGAACAAGTTGCGGAATTCTGCGTAAGCCATCGAGTAATAACCGCGGGCATTGCCGAGCTTCAGATAATACATCGCTTCTTCGTAACGGTCCTGCATCAGGTAGTTTCGGCCCACTCCGATATAGGCGATGTCGTAGTTGGTATTCAGATGGAGCGCCTCTTCATAATGTGCGCCTGCTTCCTCCCATCTGCCTTGGTAATACGCCTTCTCCGCCGCAAGCGCCGCGTGGCCGAACTCCGTCGGTTGGTAGAGATGGGCGACGCCAAAATATCTGTCCGTCACGATCAGATTGTCGCCAAGCCAGGCGATCGCTGAAGGGTCCTTGAGACTTCCCTTCAGATTGCCGGTGGAGCCGAAGATATTCAGCAGATCTCCCTGGAAGTTGTATACGAAGATCTGGCCCCTTGTCCTGTCCAGCACGGCATATACGCCATAATCGGTTACCGCGATATCGATAAACTTGCTTTCCTCACTCGAGCGATAGCGGTGAATGTCGCCAATAATCGGGAAATACCCATTCTCCATCAGAACGTTCTCCCCCTTGGCATTGAAGCGAAACACCCAATCCTGCGCTGAGGAATCATAAGTTGTCGCGTAGATCAGACCTTCCGGGTCGATCGAGATATTGTTGAAGGACGGGGCGAAGGTCTTGCCCATCTTCTCCTTCTGTTCGCTGGAAGCGATCGACTTCCAGAAATAATCGATCAGGTTAACCCTCGGCTTGTTGACTCCGAAGTAGCGGGAGAACGTGCCGTCGCGGTTCAGCTCGATGATCCCTTCGTAGCTTCCCTGCACGACGACGCTGATCTTGCCTTCTTTGTTCACAACCAGCTTGGAAGGCTTAAACTGCGTAACGCCTACCATATTGTCCGGCCGCTCGATGGTCCGAAGATAGGTGTAGGTCTGCCCATCCAACACGATGATCCGCTCCGCCCCCGTGTCGGCGATGTAGAGCTCATTCAGCACTTCGCTGTAATAAACACCCTCCGGCTTGTTCAGCATGAGCTGCTGGTTCGTCTCCGGATTGACGATGATCCTGCCAGTGGCATCGCGCAGCAGCTTAATCGACGCGACGAACTGGAGGTTCTCATCCAGGATGGTGACGCGGCTGTCTGTTGCATCGACGAGGAAGATCCTTCCGCCGCCCACATGTACGTCATCGATGCTCTGGAACTTCACCTGCTCGAGCAGGCTGTTGTCTATCGTGCGAACGAGTTCAAATGCCGGCAGACTCCGATTGGTTCTAAGGGAGCCCCAGAAATCGTAGGTGTAATTGCTCTCGAAGGTCGTAGCGGCAGTTGCACTCACGGGGGCCAGCATCAAGCCGAGGATGCACAACCATACCAGAGACCACTTTACTCTCATAAGCATCTGGCCTTCCTTTCCTGTGAGATCCTTACTCCTTGATGCCGGTCGTCGCCATCGTCTGGATGACGTTGCTCTGCGAGATGATGAAGACGAGGATCGGCACGGTCAACATGATGAGCGTCACCGCTGAGGCGACCCCGGTTCGCGCTACACCGGCATTGATGATCTGTGACAGCGCATAGCTGACTGGCTTGAGCTTCTCCGTGAAGATGAAGCCGCCGCCGGTCGTCCCCCACAGCGCCTGGAAGGACAGGATGATCAGCGTGATCCAGGCTGACCTGGAGAGCGGCATCATCACCGTCCAGAAGATCCGGAACTCGCTGGCGCCGTCCATCTTCGCCGCCTCGATCAGCTGCGTCGGCACCTGCACCATGAAGTTCTGCATGAGGAACAGCCCGAGCGTCGAGCCGATCGATGGCAGGACCACCGCCCAGTACGTGTCGATCAGCTGCAGCTTGGACATGATCAGATAGTTCGGCAGCGCCGTGACCGTCCCGTTGAACATGAGCGAATACACGATCAGCTTGGACATGAAACGCGACCCCGGGAAGGTGTACTTGGCCAGCGGGAACGCCGCCATCGAGCTGATGATCACCGTGCCGACCGTCCCGACCACCGTGATGAACACGGTGTTGAAGATATAGCGGGTGATCGGCACCCAGGAATTGCCGAGGATGATGGCCAGGTCCTGGAAGTTCGTCAACGTCGGATTCTGCACGAACAGCCGCGGCGGGAAGATGAAGATCTCGGTCAGCGGCTTGAAGGCATTGTTGATGACGAAGACGAGCGGCCAGACGCTGAAGATGCCGAAGATCGCCAGGAAGGTGGTAAGCGAGATGTCCCCCAGGATGCTGCGGTTTCTCCGTCTGATCTTTCTTGCGGCATAGGCCTTGCGGACGGCTGCGACGATATGGGTCATCCTAGGATCCCACCTTTCTCAATGCTTTCTGGACGATGATGTTGGTGAATACCATGATGAAGAACAGCATCGTGGCGATCGCTGACGCATAGCCCATCTCATAACGCAGGAAGCCGTAGTCATGCAGATGGGTCAAGATCGTATGGCCGGAATATTCCACGGACGGGAAGCCGGCCAGCTCGATGGAGATCTGCGATACCGAGAGCGAGCTGGTGATCTGCATGACGGCCCCGAACAACAGCTGCGGCCGCATCGACGGGAGCGTGATATACCAGAGCTCCTGCCAGCGGTTGCGGATGCCGTCGATGCTCCCCGCTTCATACAGCGTTCGGTCCACGTTCTGGAGGCCGGCGACGAACGCCAGGAAGCTGACGCCAAGGCTGAGCCACAGCTGAACGATGATCAGGATCGGGAACACGTACTCCTTCGTGTCGAACCACAGGATCGGCTCGCTCGTGAAGCCGAAGTTGAGCAGCCAGGCATTGGCGTAGCCGTACATATCCGACGAGAAGATCAGCTTCCAGATGAGATAGGCGTTGCCGGATATCGAGGGCGCATAGAACACCAGCGTCATGAATGCGCGCACCTTCGGCGTCAGCTCGTTGATCAGCCAGGAGAAGACGAAGCACATGATGTAACTGATCGGCCCGGTGATCAAGGCGAAGAAGAGCGTGTTCTTGACCGCGATCAGGAACACATCGTCGTTCACCATGAGATTGATGTAGTTGCGGAAGCCGACGAAGCTGGGCATCTCCAGCATGTTGAACGACGTGAAGCTGATGATGATCGAGGTCAGGACGGGAATCACCGTAAACACGATGAACAGGATGGCGAAGGGAAGGATCAGGAGATATTTCTCCCGATGCTCCTTCCAGATGTTGTGCGCATGTGTCGGCTTGCCGCCGTTTGCTTTGGTTTTCAGACTCGTCAGCATATCACATGTAACTCCTCTTTATATGAATTCAGGGCCTTCATGCGCATTAATTGCCGTCTATATAGCTCAGGTTGAATTCCTTGCGTTTCTTGGTCAGTTCCTCGTCGACCGACTTGAGATTCAGGTACAGCGCTTCCCTCGGGTGCTCGCCGCTGGTCACGACGCCGCGGAACGCGTAGTCAACCGCGCGGGCCGTCATATAGCCGCCCGGCACCTCCGGATAGCCGACGACCGCCTCGAGCTGCTTCATCAGCTCCCGCGCCGCCTTGGTCGACCATGGCAGCTGCTTCATGACCTCGATGTTGGCTGCCGGGTATCTGGCCGCTGCGCCCATGATGGATTCCAGCGCATTGGCGTACTGGGTCTGCGTATCCGTCCGCTGCCACCACTTGATGAACTCCCAGGCCGCTTCCTTGTTCTTCGACGCTTCCAGCATCACCGTGTTGATCGTCGAGGCCGTTCCCGCATGATTGATCGTGCCATCCGGCTGCGGAACGCCCGGCAGCGGCGCGAACGACCAGAGGCCCCTGATCTCCGGCGCGAATACCTCCAGCTGGTTGTACGTCGTGTACAGGGTGATGCCGGCAGGCATCTCTCCCGTGCGGAATCGGTTCGGGAAGTCGGCGGATACGGGCAGCCGGTAGCTGGTGAAGAAGCGGGTGACGCGGCTGAACGCGTTCATCGCCGGTTCCTCGGCCAGGCCGCTCCTGATGCCGTAGTCCAGCCCCTCCCCGAGGTACAGATCGCCGCCGTGCTGGTAGACCAGCGACGGATACAGCTCCTGGCCATTAATATAGAAGTCATAGTTGTTGGCATGCAGCACGGAGATGACATGTTCCACCTCGTCCCAGGTCTTGGGCGGCGTCAGGCCAAGCTGATCAAACACATCCTCCCGGTAGAACATCATCAGGAACATCTGCTGCTCCGGCAGGCCATAGACACCGTCCTGGAAGGTGACGGTATTCATGATGTTCGGATTGAAATTGGCGACGATCTCGTCGAAGCCATCCAGCTTCGACAGATCGTGCAGCGCGTTGCGCATGGCGAAGTTGATGACCGTCGCCTGTGGCAGCGCCAGCACGACGTCCGGGCCGTTGCCCGCCAGCGTCGCCGGCAGGATGACATCCTCCGGTATGAGCTGAAGATTGACCGGGATATTCGTCTGCGGCGTGAACGTCTGGTCGATCATCGTCTTGATGAGCTGCGCCTGGTCACGTCCTGCCGAGATCCACACCTTGATCGCGTCATCGCCGGCGTCGCCGGTGATCTCCGTCTCGTCGATCAGGAAGGTGGACAGGAAGCGGACCGTGCTGTTATAGGCGCTGACGAAGAAATTCGGTTCGGCCGCGGGCAGCTCCGCCCCCGGCGCGGACAGCGTGAAGCTGTCGAGCATGAGCGGCATCTCCGAGATCGAGGTGATCCAGGTGCCGAGAGAGGAGATGTTGTTGGCAAGCGTCCCCAATTCCAGGATGACGCTCTCCGGATCCTGGCTGAGCCGTTCGGCCTGCACCTGCATCTTCTCGATGATCGCCGTTTTCTCGCCTTTCTCGCCGGTGATGGCGACCAGCTCCTCCACGACCCTCTTCAGCCGGTCGCTCTCCGCCCTCAGCGTCTCCGCGTAGTTCGGAATTTTCTTGGTCAGCTCGTAATCGATGAAGCGATCCGGCACAAGTCCGGTGATCTGGATCGTCTTGCGATAGAGATCGCTCAGCACGAGGACGCTCTGCTCCACCTCCGAGAGCGGCATGGCGAAGCTGCCCAGCACCACCTCAAGCGAGATCGTGTTCTCTCCCTCCCGCAGGTGGATGAGATAGTCCCCGTCCTCGCTGCCGAATACATAATTGGCGAAGTCCGAATGGAAGGCGAACGGAATCGCCATCGCCTCGCGGAAGGGAACCTCGCCGTTCACCTTCAGCTGCCTGAAGGACATGACCCCGCGATTCGTGTTCTGCACGGCGCGGAAGGAGATGCGATAAAGCGCCTCCTGCGGCACATTGATCTTCCACTCGATGTAGTCTCCCGGCGTGCGCCAGTTCGTGCCGCCGATCGCATTCAGCCGGATCTTGTATGGATGATAAGGAACGGTATAAGGATTGCTGTAGTCCGTGTTCATGACGATGTCGATGGAAGATTTGTGTATGCTGAGCGTCAGATCGTCCGTTCTCTCTGCTTGGTAGAGCAGGTTGTCGCCATCATAAACGGGATACTGAGCCTTCCATTCCTCGATGACCTGCGCGTACGGCCTGATGTCCGGTGCGCTCTTCAGCGTGATGTCCCGGATCTCCATCGGCTCCTTCACCGATTCCAGCGTCAGCGTATGTCGGCCTGCACTCAGATAGAAGCGATATGGCTCCAGATCCCTGCGCTGCGCATCCATGATGTATACCGTCATCGGCTCCGGCAGCTCCACCGCCACCGGCCGCACCTCATTGCCGTTCATCATGGCGATCGGCTGCCCGCCGCTGTTGTCCCATTTGCGATGGAAGATGAGTTGATTCATTCCGTTGAATAACGTCGTATCGTCGATATAAAGCTTGCGTTCGATCTTGGAAGTCGTGCCTTTCACCGGCACATAGGTGATCTGGATCTGATAGAAGCCCGCTTCACGCACCAGGATCTCCCAGGTGATCGCGCCGCTCTCGCCGGTGACGACCGCGTCATCCCGGACATAGGCCTCCATATCTTCAGAAGTTCGGTAATTCAGGAGATCGACCTTGATCTCCGATGCAGCCATGCTGCCGTTAAACCCATGCTCAGCCAGATAATCGCTGTATGATGGTTCCAGATAGGCCCCGCGATCCACGGGCCCCTCTAGCGCAGTGACGACGTTCCCATGGCCTGCCCCAAACGCCGGTATGAACATGACACATGCTATGACTATCAATACACCAAAGACAATGATCTTCCTGACCATGGTCATACCCTTCAAACCTCCATTATCAGGCTGTCAGGTGCCATGAATCGCTTCATGGCACCTGTTCGCCCTGGACGATAGCTGCAGGCTGCAGCTGCCGAATCTTACTCGACTTTCACCTTGATCGTCAGTTCCGTCTTGTTGCCGGCGAAGTCCGTTACCGACAGGATGACGTCGTATTCACCGGCGGTGGTGACATCGAGGAAGCCGATATCCGCCGTGATATTGCTCTTCAGGTCGAAGCCGTGAACGTCTGTCGCCTGCTCGACGAAGTCGTTCGCCCAGTTGATCGCCGATGCGTCCTCGTCGATCTTGATCGTGCGGTATTCCGATTTGGCCACGAGGGTCGGAGGAGTCGTATTCTTCGGATCATAGATCATGACCGTATACGACGCGGAGGTCTCGTTGCCTGCGGCGTCCTTGACCGTGACCTTCAGACCCTTGTCGTAGCTGCCGATGGTGTTGAAGTCGGTCGCGCTTGTATCCACCTGCACGCGATCGAACGGAATGTCTCCGTCGATGCCGTCCTGCGCCTTGATGAACGTATCCCAGGCGACGGTTGCCGGGTTCGAGCCTGCGGCCACCGCGATCGGCACGCCCGTTGTCGAGAAGGATGGCGGCATGTTGTCGATCGCCGTGCTGGAGCTGAGAGCGGTCTGGATCGAGCTCATCGAGTCGAGGATCCGGTTCTTGTTGGCGTCGATCGCCGCCGCATACTTCGGTGAGCTGTTCAGGCCATAGATCGATGCGCCGAGCACCTCTTCACTCCAGGTGTACCAGAACGACATGATCGTAGCGAATTCATTAGGCGCACTGCCAGCGATGCCGACAAATGCATCCATCACGTCTTGACCGAACTGCTCGTTCGTGACGTCGAAGCCATAGCTTAGCGCCGTGCTCTTCGCCTGAGTATCGAAGAAGTCGAGCGCCTTGTCGCTGCCGGCCAGCGTCTTGTAAACCGTCGACCAGTACAGGCGATAAGCCTTGAGCGCCAGCTCCGTCCGTTCCTTCGGAACGCCCTTCAGAACGGCCATCTGGTTGTTCGGGAATACGACCTGCCGATATCTTGGATCGTCGGCCGGGATGTTGTCTGGTCTCGGGAACGGTACGATGCCCATCGATTCGCCGCGAGATGCTAGCGATTGGCCAGCGCCGCTGGACAGCCACGGCACCATGTTCGTGAACACCGTCTCCCCGTTGCCGAAGTCGCTGCCGTTCCACGTCCAGCCAGGTGTTGTGGAATCATCGCTGTACCTTACAGACATCATGAGCCCTTTGGACATGAGATCGTCGATATAAGCAACAGCTTCCTTCACTTCCGGAGCGTCCGCTGTCAGAGAGCCGTTGAACACCGCGCCGCCGTTCGAATGGATCGCTTGCAGAGCCGTATAGCGATAGTCGGTCTGGAATGCCTTGATCGGCACGTCGGTTCGGACAGGCGACATTTTGTTCGCATAGTATTCATTGACTTTCGTCAGATAATCGCGGAATGTTGACCAAGTCCACTCTCCGCGCTTCCACAGGTCATGCGGATAGACCGTCTTGCCGTCAACCTTCAATGCGTCGACCTGATCCAGGTAGTTGATGTTATACACGAGCGGCCATACGTTGACGAAGTCCAGGATGTAGTTCAGGAAGTAGCGGGCACCGAACATCTCGTTACCCAGCATCCAGGCATCGTCCGGATCTTCGAAGATGTAAGCGTACTCGTCAAGCGGCTGGAAGATGTTCTGCCCGAGCAGCGTGCCCTGGGAGCCTCCCCACAGCAGCGCGATGTCAACGATCGGGTCATTCGCCAGCACGGACTTGAGCAGCGCTTCGCGCACGTCGCTCGGGTATTGCACCCACTGAATCTCGACGTTCAGTTCGTTCAGCACCGCTTCCTTCGCCTTCATGCGCGCGTTCATCTGATCCGGCTGCATGCCCGGTTCGCCCGTGACCGGATCGCGCCACTCCGGGTCATCGCCCTGCTGCCAGTGCGTGCCGAATCGGATGATGATCGGCTCGCCCTTGGCCTCGGGCTGGCTGACCGTATTGTTGTTCTGGTTGCCGGAGTTCTGATTCCCCGCGTTGTTGCCCGACGTATTCGTGGATGTCGGCTCGTTGCTGCGGCCGAAGCAGCCTGTGATCAGGATGATGCACAGGAATGCCGACAGCAGAACGGCAAGCGTGCGATTCAGTTTCTTCACCATTTCTTTGTTCCTCCCTTTAATAACTTATATGTGACACAAGCCCTGTGATAGCGGCTTGTTGTTACCTGTCAGCCGGTTCGAACGGTCAGCGCTCAAGCGCTATACGGGAACAAAGGCCAGCGCTTCCAGTCGGGAAGGTTCCTCCCCGTCCAGCGCCTCGAGCAGGATGGCCAGCCTAATCGCGCCGTCTCTGAACCAGGGTCCCGGCAGGTAGAAGGAGTCCTGCAAGCCACCGGTGAAGGCGGGCCTGGCCTTGCTCCCCTTCAGCCACAGTCGGCCGACGATCTGACCATGGAACAGCACCGTCAGCTTCAGATTGGCGCCCTGGACCCGGACTCTCCATCCTCGGCCTGAGTTGGAGTCCCGCAGCTCCGTCGCCAGCCACGCCGTTTCGCCTCCCATCAACGCAAGCGGCAGCTCGGCTGCGGCGGCCTTCTCCGTCCTCAGCGCGCTGGCGTATGCCCACAGCTCATCCTGCTCCCGGTTCGCGAGCCGCCAATGGCGCGCCGCCGTTCCTTCATAGACGCGCACCCTGCCCGCCGCCTGGACCGGTTGCTTCTCCAGGAGAACGGTGACCTCTACCCGCGATCCCGGCTCCACATGTGGAGTGATGTCGACGAACGGATCGGACGGATAGACCGGACCCGCATCCACTCCGTTGATGTACACCCTGGCGACCGCTTGCAGACCGCTGAAGTGCATCGTCCAGGCATCCGCCTCATGCGAGAGCTCGAAGCTTCTCCGGTAGCAGGCGTACTGCGGAATATCCGGCGAGAGCCACCCGCCGTAGGCCACGATCGGCCAGGCGCGGTCATCCTCCGCCCGCTCAGCCAGCTCTTGCAAGGCTGCGCGGTTCTCCGCCAGCTTGACCCTCCAGTTCTGGCTGAGCTCGATGACGCGGGTGACGGAGACCAGGCTGCGCATCCCGCGCAGCGCCTTCAGGCGCAGCGCCGGCAGCCGCACATCGTCGAAATTGCTGTGGCCCCAGATCTCGAGGCGCGCAGCCAGCCGTCCCGCAGCCGAGTCTGCGGGCGCCGGGATATAGCAGCTGGATCCGCCAGGCACGACGGTGGCGACATATTCCCTGCCTGCATAGACGGAGATGATGTCGCTCCCTTGCCGGACGAGGATCCCCTGACGCGTTATCCCGCCCGGCGCATCAACGGAGGCTTCCAGCCAGGTGAGCCCGCGATAGATGCCGTACGTCTCGAGGTAGTCGAGTTCACCGTCGATGCGCGTCCAGCTCCCGCCAGGTGGTTCATCGCCGGGATGAGGGAAGATGGACCAAGCGATCGGCAGCTCCACCGGCTCCCGGGCGGGCTCCTGCTTCTCGCGCAGGCGGATGACGCCTCTGTCGTCGATGTCATCGACGAGCAGCGCATCAGCGCGGCGCATGACGATCAGCCGCAGCAGCCGCCCGTCCGCCAGCGCCAGCTCGCACACGCCGGTGGCCCCTGCCGAACAGCGCAGGATCATCCCGCCGTCCTCCTCGGTCACCGCCAGGTCGGTATGCGTCAGCACCCTCGCTCCTGGAAGCTGCAGGGCGATCTCCGCGCCGTGCTCCGCATGGAACGCCAGCGTCGCTCCGCCTGCGCCTTCCCGGTGCAGGAACAGCTCCGCCGTCGAGCAGAGCAGCGTGCCCTCGATCCCCCAGTGCCGGAGAGGCACGCCGAATGGCAGGGCCATCGATCGCCAGGGCTTCAGCTCAAGCTGCATCAACGGCTCTCGCATCGGGGCACCCTCCTCCGCGGCGAAACGGATCACGGCGGCGCCATGCCCCAGGTTGGAGATGAAGAGGATCAGCCCGCCGCCCGCGAGCTCCAACGCCTGGACGCTCGCCTGACCCGTCTCGACGATGGCCGCGATCTTGCCTGCCTGTTGCTCGGACGCCTCGAGCTCCGCCTCCGCCAGCGCCGCACCATACGTGCGGATCAGCCGCGAGAGCAGCAGGCCTTCATACGCCTCCGGCCTGACGTGGCCCTCCGGTGAGATCATGCCGCCGAAGTCATAATCCGAAGCGAGAAACGCCAGCGGCTGCCCCCAGTTGTTCGTCGCGTTGGTGAATCCGAAGTCCGTTCCGGATACCTGCAGGTACGGGCCGAGCAGCTTCGCGCCGCAGGACAGAAGCCTGCGCAACAGGAAGTGAGACCGGTTCGTCTCCGTAACGAGCAGCGGGTAACCAAGCTCGGCAAGCCTTCGTCTGTATGTCAGCACCTTCTCCTCGAAGTTCGGATCGCGGTCATAGGGATAGAAGTTGCAGGTTGGCATCACCCCATCCGCGATGCCTGACGCCTCGACGAGTCCTCCCTGACCGGCACAGGCGATGAGCGGTACCTTGATGCCACGGGCGATGGCCATATCCCTCAGCGCCGAGATATAGCCCTTCGGATCCCTGCAGCCGTAGAAATCCAGCTCATTGTCGAGCTGCACGCAGATGATCGTGCCCTCCTCGCCGATCTGGTAACGAGCCAGTATGGGCATGACCTGGTCGAACCAATGTGTAACCGCATTCAAAAAAGGTTGGTTGTTGTCGCGGATCACCATACCCTCTTTGGTGTGCAGATAAGCCGGCAGACCGCCGCCGTCCCATTCAGAACAGATGTACGGCCCCGGTCTGGCGACGACCCACAGGCCAACCTCCGCCGCTGTTTGCAGGAAAGCCGCCACGTCCTTCTCCCCGTCCATTTCCCATACACCCTCACGAATCTCGTGCCAATTCCACGGGAAGTAGACGTCGATGCAGTTGTAGCCGTAGGCTCGCAGCTGCAACATCCTGTCTCTCCAATGACCCCTGGGGATGCGGAAATAGAACAGCGATGCGCAGAGCAAGATCTCCGGCTTCCCCTGTATGCGAACAGCCTTCGGAGAGAGCTGGACCGGCTGCGGGGCTGAAACCGTCGATTTCATCAGATTCGCCTCCTGCTGGCAGTTAGTGACACCTTTCGACCACTTATGAAACGGGTTTCATAAGCGGCATCAACCTTGCGGCCTGTCAACATCATGGCCAGGTTGTCTGTCGCTTTCCTCTTGAGACTCAAGCACTGAAGCAAGTTGGTCACGCGGTCGAACTTTGCTTGGTTGGTGGTTGGAATGTGTTACGCGGTCTGACACTTTCACGGTCGCATCACCGAATGAAACCCGTTTCATCAGGCGATGCATGGAGGGATATGAGTTTTGACACGAGGATGTTTGTTTCTCCGGCTGACTCCTGTATGGATTCCGGAAGTCTGTCCGGATGGTGCCCGATTCGCCGCTGTTGTGAAACCTGTTACATGAAACGGGTTTCAAGCAATCGAAAAATAAACTGCCTGTCTTGATGGCAGAGCATGCAGTGGAATGTAAGCGCTTCGATTGG
>Ga0325347_100058_pt1 | contig 22994 bp, 17 predicted proteins | sample WT_ome_11_FD_205709 | JGI IMG/M metagenome (GOLD analysis project Ga0325347, IMG submission 205709) | Metatranscriptome of lab enriched sorghum-adapted microbial communities from California, United States - WT_Day2_8 (Metagenome... ...
AATGGCCGAATATGCCGATACGATCGTCGTTGGCAACGCGGTTTACGAAAATCTTGAGGCGGCGCTTCAAACCGTTCAAGCGGTAAAAAGCATGAAAAAACAGTAGGGGGCGGACATTTTGCAAGATTTAGCGGAAAACTTATTGAACGGACTAAACCCCGAACAAAAACAAGCAGTCAAACATACGGAAGGCCCGCTATTAATCATGGCTGGTGCGGGAAGCGGCAAAACGCGGGTGTTAACCCACCGCATTGCCTATTTAATGCTCGAAAAAGAAGTCGCTCCGTGGAATATTTTGGCGATCACCTTTACGAACAAGGCCGCAAAGGAAATGAAGGAGCGGTTGGCAAAACTTACGGGTCCGCTTGCTGAAGATTTATGGGTCTCGACGTTTCACTCGATGTGTGTGCGCATTCTTCGCCGCGACATTGACCGAATCGGCATCAGCAAAAACTTTACCATTCTCGATGCCACGGACCAGCTGTCGGTGATGAAGCAAATTTTAAAAGATCTCAATATCGATGCAAAAAAATTTACACCACGGGCCATTCTTGGGACGATCAGCACAGCCAAAAACGAGTTAAAAGACGCCAGTGCCTATGCCAAAACCGCTCGTGGGCCTTATGAGGAAATTGTCCGCGATGTTTATGCGGAATATGAAAAAAGACTCCTCAAAAACCACTCGCTTGATTTTGATGATCTGATCATGACGACCATTCACCTGTTTCGCCGCGTTCCTGAAGCACTGGATTACTATCGCCGCAAATTCCAATATATTCATGTTGATGAATACCAAGATACGAACCATGCGCAATATACCCTTGTCAATCTTTTGGCCGGACGCTTTAAGAATCTTTGCGTCGTCGGCGATTCGGATCAATCGATTTACCGCTGGAGAGGGGCGGATATTCAAAATATCCTCGACTTTGAAAAAGATTATCCGGACGCCAAAGTGATTTTATTGGAGCAAAATTACCGCTCGACGAAAAAAATTCTCGAAGCTGCCAATGCGGTGATCGAAAACAACCCGAACCGCAAGCCGAAAGTGTTATGGACGGAGAATGCCGAAGGATCGGACATTGAGTATTACCGCGCCGATAATGAACATGATGAAGGACGTTTCATTGCCGGGAAAATCAATGAATGGAAAAACAATGGCGCAAGTTACAACGATATCGCCGTTTTATATCGGACAAACGCCCAATCCCGGGTGCTAGAAGAGATGCTGATCAAAGCCAACATTCCCTACCGGATGGTTGGCGGCATCAAATTCTATGAGCGAAAAGAAATTAAAGATTTGCTGGCGTATTTGCGGCTTGTCGCCAACCCCAATGATGACTTAAGTTTTGCCCGAGTGGCAAATGTTCCGAAACGCGGTATCGGCGCTTCTTCACTCGATCGCCTGGCGGATTATGCGTTGAGGCATGACTTGTCGCTCATGCAAGCGGTTAAGGAAATCGAAGAAACTGGCGTTGCGGCCAAAGCCGCCAAAGCTTTAACCGCGTTTAGCGAACTGATTTTCAATTGGTCGAAGATGCAAGAATATCTTTCTGTCACGGAATTGGTTGAAGAAGTGTTGGACAAGTCCGGTTACCGAGCAGAACTTGTTAATGAAAAGACTTTGGAAGCCCAAAGCCGATTAGAAAACTTGGAAGAATTTTTATCGGTAACGAAAGAGTTTGAGGAAAGCAACGATGATAAAAGCCTCATCGCCTTTTTAACAGAGCTTGCGCTGGATAGCGATTATGGCACCGATGAAGAAACGGCGGCTCCTACAGGTGAAGGCGTCACTCTCATGACGCTTCACTCGGCAAAAGGGTTGGAGTTTCCCATCGTCTTTATCGCCGGCATGGAGGAAAGCGTGTTTCCGCATTTTCGGGCGCTGTCTGATGAAGAAGAAATGGCGGAAGAGCGCCGCCTTGCTTACGTCGGCATTACCCGAGCGGAAAAGAAGCTTTATCTCACCAACGCCCAAATGCGGACGCTTTACGGGAACACCAACATGAACCGGGAATCCCGATTCATAGAAGAAATTCCCGAACATCTCATCAAAAGGGTTGGAGGAGAAAACCCGCGTTTTGGCGGGAGATTTAATGCGCCGTCTACTTCCGTCCGACCTCCGATATTAAAGAAAAATGTCAATGTCGAAACCGAATGGTCCGTCGGTGATCGATTGATTCATAAAAAATGGGGCGAAGGGACGGTTGTCGCCATGAAGGGGGAAGGTAATTCCCTCGAACTCGACATCGCTTTCCCAAAACCGATCGGCATCAAACGGGTGCTCGCTTCGTTTGCCCCAATAGAGAAAGCCAAATAAGGAGGCGAACCATTTGGACAAATCGATCATGGATCGCGTGCACCAGTTAAGAGAGCTCCTTGACCAATATAATTACGAGTATTACGTGCTCGATAACCCAAGCGTACCTGACAGTGAATACGACCGGTTGATGAAAGAATTAATTGACATTGAGGCGGCCCACCCGGAATTGATCACGCCAGATTCTCCTACACAACGCGTCGGGGCTGAGCCGTTAAAAGCGTTCCAAAAGGTCATTCACAAAACCCCGATGTTGAGCTTGGGCAATGCCTTTGACGAGGCGGACCTGCGTGATTTTGACCGGCGCGTCCGCCAAGGCGTCGGCCATCAAAAAGTGACTTACGTCGCCGAATTAAAAATTGATGGTTTGGCCGTCAGCCTTACTTATGAAAATGGACAGCTCGTCCTCGGAGCTACCCGTGGTGATGGAACAACTGGTGAAGATATTACGCAAAATATTAAAACGATCCGTTCTGTTCCTCTTAAGCTGAAACAACCGGTGAATCTCGAAGTGCGCGGGGAAGCGTATATGCCGAGGGCCTCTTTTGAGCGTTTGAACAAACGGCGGGCTGAAGCCGGCGAACCATTGTTTGCCAATCCCCGCAATGCGGCCAGCGGTTCATTAAGACAACTGGATCCGAAAATAGCCGCAGACCGCAAGCTGGATGTTTTTCTCTATCAAATCGGTTCGACCGATGGCAAGGAACTACGCCGCCATAGCGATGGGCTCGAATGGATTCAATCCTTGGGGCTTAAAACGAACCCGGAATGGCGTCGCTGCGATTCACTGCAAAAAGTGCTCGATTTTATTGCCTATTGGACGGAAAAGCGCCCGGAACTCCCTTATGACATTGACGGTATCGTCATTAAAGTCGATTCACTGGAACAGCAAAGGATGCTCGGCTTTACGGCAAAAAGCCCGCGCTGGGCTATCGCTTATAAATTCCCAGCGGAAGAAGTTGTGACGACCGTTGAAGGCATCGCCCTTACCGTCGGCCGGACCGGTGCGATTACGCCTACGGCGGTATTGACCCCCGTTCAGGTTGCCGGAACGACCGTCGGACGAGCTACCCTGCATAACGAAGATTATATTCGGGAAAAAGACATCCGCATCGGCGATCAAGTCGTCATTCACAAAGCCGGCGACATTATCCCAGAGGTCGTTCGCGTACTCAAGGAACGCCGCACCGGAAGGGAAGTCCCGTTTCGGATGCCTGAACAGTGTCCCGATTGCGGAAGCGACTTGGTGCGCATTGAAGGCGAAGCCGCTCTACGGTGCATCAATCCGAAATGCCCGGCGCAAATTCAAGAAGGGCTCATTCATTTTGTTTCGCGCAATGCGATGAACATCGATGGGCTCGGTGAGAAAGTCATTAAACAATTGTTTAAAAATGATTTAGTTCAAGATGTCGCCGACATCTATGCGCTCACTTATGACGACTTGATAAAGCTGGAACGCATGGGTGATAAGTCGGTTCGTAATTTGCTTTCCGCCATCGCCGAGTCGAAGAAAAATTCTTTGGAGCGCTTGCTGTTTGGCCTTGGCATTCGCTATATCGGTGCCAAAGCCGCAAAAACTTTGGCGCAAGCCTTCGGAACAATTGACCGGCTCATGGCGGCAACAACCGAAGAACTGCTCAGCGTTGAAGAAATCGGTGATAAAATGGCGGATTCCATCCGCACGTATTTTTCCAGTCCGGACGTGCGCGCGTTGATCGACGAATTGAAAAGTTACGGGCTCAATATGACTTACACGGGTGGGACAACCCAAGAAGCGAATGCGGCTGATTCACCGTTTAACGGGAAAACCGTTGTCTTGACCGGTAAGCTTTCGGCGATGTCTAGGGATGAAGCCCGAAGCGCCATTGAAAAGCTTGGCGGCAAAGTGACAGGCAGCGTCAGCAAGAAAACCGACCTCGTCATCGCCGGAGAAGATGCGGGTTCCAAGCTGACAAAAGCCGAAGCCCTCGGCATCGAAATTTGGGATGAAGCTCGTTTTATGGAAGCTTTAAATACATGAGGAGTGGGCATTTTGAGAAAGTGGTTTACAGGGTTATTGGCAGGGATCGCGCTTTTTGCGTTAACCGCTTGCCAACCTCCATGGTCCGGGAACAACGAAAATCAAAAAATTATTAAAAATCCCGAAAAAGGGTCAGATAATGTCACCGTTGTCCCGCAGGAAAACGATAAAGAATACCGGATTTATCATACAAACAAACAAAGTGAGACGCGCGGCTACATTCAATACGGGGTCGATAATCGCGTGGATATTGATGAAATCGAAACCGGACTCATGCGATTGTCGAAGGCGACTTTTGACCCGGACTCGTATTATTTTCAAAATGGAAAATATATCAGTCCAAAAGAAATTGATCAGATGCTTGCCCGGAAAAGCAAAGCCTATCCCAATGGCTTGAACCCGCCCCTCGGCAAAGGTAAAGACCTTGGTGAACAGGCGGCTGATGCCCCCAAAATTTTAAGTTATATTCATGAACAAGATTATTTGAAATCCGTCGATCCCTATAAACTCGGCGGCATTTCCTTGGCCGTTTCGGTCAATTCGGTTTATACCGACAGCTTATATAATAAAAAAGACGGCAAAACCTATACCGCCGACGTCGTTTTAGATCAGGAAAAAGTGAAGGCTCAGGGAAAATTATATGCAGAAAAAGTATTACAGCGGGTAAGAAACATCAAGGGACTGGAAAATGTCCCAATCGTCATCGCCCTTTACATTGAATCCCCACCTGGCTCGTATATACCCGGCCATTTCTATGCTAAAACGGTTGTGGATGCCGGCCAATCCCATATTGGAAAATGGGATCCCGTCGCCGAACGATACGTGTTGTTTCCGTCATCTGTAGCAACGAAAAATTACAAAGGGGATAGCGACAAATTCGACAAATTTAAAGAAGATGTGGAAAATTATTTTCCAAATGCGATCGGCGTGGTCGGAAAAGGTTTTTACCGGAATCATGAATTAAGCGAATTAACGTTTACGATCAACATCCGTTTCTTCGATAAAACCGAGGTCATTTCTTTTACCAATTATGTTGCGGCCCTTCTTGATAGCCAATTTCCTTTTTCACAACATATTCCTGTTCAGGTCTACATCAATTCCGTCGAGCAACCGGAAGCAATTGTCGTCAAAACCCCGGACATGGATCATCCTTTTGTCCACGTTTACAGATTGTATAAATAAGAGGACATTCATTCGTAAGGGGGCTTAACCCATATGGCAGGGTTAGCCCCCTTTAAAAATACAGGTCCAAAAGCTTTAAGTTGTATGAACATCCGAAGCAAAATTCTGCTCTCTCGAATTGAGGACGAAATTCGCCAATAAAACTAAATCAATGTTAGTCATGCTCAGAATGCTTTTGCAAAATCCACAATATGGAATATGTCGTCAAACAAGTCAGCCTTCATGCGGCAAAACCCCGTTATTTGTTATGTTTTCTATGAATGGGGTAAAAATCCCGATAAATTGAACGTGATGAGAAAATAGGCTATACTTAATATATGAGAGTTTTATGTTTTATAGAAACATAAATCATATTGTATTAATCTTATGATAACGCTTACAAGGAGGGTAAAGGATGATTCCATATAAACATGAACCAACTTTGGATTTTTCCAAAGAGGAAAACAAAAAAGCGATACAAGAAGCTCAGAAGCTTGTCGAATCCGAACTCGGGAAACACTATGATTTAATTATCGGCGGCGAGCGCATTACCACTGAGGAAAAAATCGTCTCCATTAACCCTGCAAAAAAGGATCAAGTCATTGGTACCGTATCGAAAGCTAATAAGGAATTAGCCGAAAAAGCGATGCAAGTAGCTCTTGAAACGTTCAAAACTTGGAGAACTTGGGATGCTCGCGATCGCGCCGATATTTTAATCCGCGCTGCTGCCATTGTGCGTCGCCGCAAGCATGAATTTTCGGCATGGATGGTGTACGAAGCTGGTAAGCCATGGGCGGAAGCTGATGGCGATGTTTCCGAAGCGATCGACTTTATGGAATATTATGCGCGCCAAATGATCCGTTTAAGCAAGCCTCAAGAAATGCTTGCTGAACCCGGCGATCACAATGAATTGTTCTATCAACCTATGGGCGTTGGCGTTGTCATTCCACCGTGGAACTTCCCGCTGGCTATCATGTGTGGGATGACTGTTTCCGCTGCCGTGACGGGGAATACGGTATTGTTAAAACCGGCTAGCAACACGCCTGTCATCGCTGCGAAATTCATGGAAGTGCTTGAAGAAGCCGGCATGCCACCAGGCGTTGTCAACTACATTCCAGGTAGCGGTGCAGAAGTCGGCGATTATCTTGTCGATCATCCGAAAACCCGCTTTGTCAGCTTCACAGGTTCCCGTGAAGTCGGCACGCGAATTTATGAACGCGCCGCGAAAGTTCAACCTGGACAAATTTGGTTGAAACGGGTCGTTGCGGAAATGGGCGGTAAGGATACGATTCTTGTTGATAAAGGTGTGGACCTCGACCAAGCTGCCCGGGATATTGTCGGTGCCGCTTACGGCTATGCGGGCCAAAAATGTTCCGCTTGCTCCCGCGTTGTTGCCCACGCCGACGTTTACGATGAACTTTTAGCGAAAACCGTTGAGTTGGCTAAAGCTTTAAGCGTTGGTGAACCGAAAGACGGCAACTACATGGGCCCGGTCATTGACAAAGGAGCGTTTGACAAAATTGCGGAATATATTGAAATTGGGAAAAACGAAGGCCGTCTCGTATGCGGTGGCGGTTATGATGATTCGAAAGGCTTCTTTGTTGAACCGACCATTTTTGCTGATTTGAAACCGAATGACCGCCTCATGCAAGAGGAAATTTTCGGACCGGTCGTTGCCTTCTGCAAAGCAGAAAGCTTTGACGAAATGCTCGAAATTGCCAATAACACTGAGTATGCTTTAACAGGTTCGATCATTTCCAACGATCGCGAGCATATTGCCCGTTGCCGCCGCGATTTTGAAGTCGGAAACCTCTATGTCAACCGCGGTTGCACGGGTTCGGTCGTCGGGTACCAACCGTTTGGCGGATTCAAAATGTCCGGTACGGATGCCAAAGCCGGCGGCCCAGACTATCTGCAAAACTTCCTCGAAGCCAAAACCTATACGGAAAAATTCTAATAGGATTCAAAGGACCTGCCGACTTCAGGCGGGTCTTTTTCAATATAGAAATCTGTACTGCTCTAAGGGGTTAGGCTGTTAAAAGCTTGGGTATACAAGCTTTAACTGAATGTCCAAGCCATCATTCAACGGACGAAAAGCCGCCTGTGCTCGTTTTTGCTTAGCATCCACCATTCAGTAGAACACCCTTTAATATTTCCTCACTATTTGCTTTCCGCAACATTCCAAAAAAAGTGCTATTTTCCGAAACCGCTACAGCCATTTTATCGTCTAATAAATATGGACTATAATGTTTTAACTTTGCCGTTTTTTCATCTAAAAAACTAGAGACAATAGTCTTTTTGGTCGCACGCCGTGTGCCGCGGGGTGTGCTGGGATTTATTAATGCATTACATAGGAGAAGCTAATTCATCCTTTACTCTGGATGAATGAACGAAATTTTTTTGGTTAAACTAGAATAATAGAATAGGGTGTTAGTCATGAGTAAGTGGTCGATGCGAGTTTTGGTTGCGGTATTAATGGTGATTGTCTTCAGCGGGGGTGTATGTGGTTATCTCGTGCTTTTTCACGGCTATCATGGCTCCGCTAAAGCAAATGCTGAAGCCGGTGTTGGTGAGTTCACGACCGATGATGTGGATGGCGATGGCATTCCAAATCTCAAAGACCCGGATGCCGATGGTGACGGGGTCCCCAACGCCCAAGATATTGTCCAAGCGGCGAATCGACTCGTCGGTGTTCTCTATGATCCCCTAAAAGGCGGCTATGGAAATATCGGTGGAAAAATGGGCTTCATTGTATGCATTGATGTCCCGCGGATCGCCTATGCGAAGGCTGGCATCCGTTTAGCTGACTTATTAACCGCTGATTTCAAACGGCACCCCAAGCATTATAATACCGAAAACGGCGGCAATACACCCGAAACACCTTATTTCTTTAGACGCGTGCGCAATGTCTATGATTATGCTCAGGGAAACGGCTTTCTGGTTAAAGACAGCTTACAACCGCGAGTGGGAGATATTGTTTTTTATGGTCGATACCACGCCACGTTAGTAACTAAAGTGTATCAAAACGGCTATTATGATGAAATTGAAGCGGACCCAAAGCTCATCTTTGTTAAAAAGCATGTCCATAAAAAATGGCAGCCACACGATGTGGCAAGACTCATTCCTTTAACCAGTTAACTTTAAACGGTATTGTATTTCCGGGGCAAGTGCCATAGGCATTCCATCCATTTTGTGATATGATAAAAAGAAGGTGTTTAGGCCGATGTTATGATAAAATAGCATCCGGCTCATTCAATAAATCGCATTGGCTGGCCTTAACCGGCTAAAAATCATTCAGACTGACAAATTTACGAGGTACGGTTTCCTTTGACGGTCTATCAGCATAACAATAGTCAGGCGAAACCGTTGCAATGATTCTGAATAAAGGTTAAGGATCGCGCAGCTTCTGTTTTTCGCATTTACTAAGCGTGCCAATCGGTAAGTTTTTTAATATAACAACAAAGAACGAATGAGAGAAAAAGCTGTCAGTGTGGATGGAGTGTCTGCCATGAATCAACAACTGAATGCAGCCTTTGTCGTTCAGGATGACGGCCAAACGGCATTCTTTTTGTGGGCGACCAATGTCAATGGCTCCTTTGCCCGAAAAATAAACAGCGAGCTGACAAGTTATCTTGCTATAAGCACGTTTTTCCAGCAGCTAATTCAAGACGGTAAGCTTTGGTACGGAACGTTGACGATGGAGAAAGAAAACGGCACCTATAAAACAGACGGGGTTTTCATCCCTATGGAAACCTTTTTCGATGTGCTATTGGATGAGCACCATATAAAAGAATTAGCGCCATGGTTTTGGGCGGGGCCGTCCATTCGGTTTTTTAAGGAGATTGCCCAAGCCTGCAAGATTTTAATTGAAAATGGTCATTATCGCCCGGATCTTCTGTTGATTGAAAAAGGTGAAATGACCATGATCGGCGCGCACTGGCTGTTGGACAAATCTTTATTGGAAGAAGCCGGGCTGATTGCCAACTGGCTTCACCATATTCCTGAAGAAGTATTAGCCCCTGAAGTGATTGCACAACAATCATTAAACACATGGATGGCTGCACTCATTGATACATGGGCGGACAAAATCATTCGGCAAAAATTCCGTACAGCCTTGCAATTGGAGATGGTGGATTGGCCGAACCAACACTTTTTTGACAGCGACTGGGCCGAATGGTTTTATTTTTTAGTGAACGGTTCGGGTGATTTTTATCAATGGACGAAGGATCCGGCGGTGCGCGAGGAGTATCTCATGCTAAAAGAAGAGATCCGCGCGTTTTCCGGAAACTGGACCCCCACGGTGTACGATCAGGGGCTTTCGTCCTTTAAAGCCTCATACATTGTGGACAACATTGAACCGCTTTCGATGGGATTGCGCTTTGAGCCGTTGGACCGAGCTGAGCCATTCTATCCCGGTGGAATTTGGGAAGTCGATCTCATCATCGATGCGGAGAATGTCCTCACTGGTGACAAAGAGCGGTTGGCTTTAGGCGAATTTACGAAACGCAAGCCGCAGTGGAAAGATTGGAGCGATGAACGGCTTCAATTTATCAAAACATTAAACCCGAAATTACGGGAATTGGCTGTATACGCGACGAGACTCTCGACGGACGAGGTCTTGGGCATCTATAGCCGCCGCGATGAGTTGGCTGACCGCGGCATCCTTTGCCTGTTTCCGGAGTGGTTAAAAATTAAAGATCGCAGGAAGCAAAAGGCAACAATGCAAGTTTCGGTCGGCGCATCAAGCGGAGTTTTCTCGTTTGATGCCATTATCGATTTTAACTGGCGCCTGTCCCTTGGTGAGTATGACATAAGTGCGAAGGAATTCGAAAAACTCGTACTTGAGCAGCAACGCTTTTTACGCCGCGGTGATGAGTGGGTCGAATTGCCCTTGGACCAACTGAATGCCATGTACGCCGCCATTCGGGCTTCACAAACGACGTTAAAAAAGAAGGCAACGTTTTCCGATGCGCTCCGTCTATCCTTATCTCAAAAGGAAAACGATGCGGTGGCGGTCAAGATGGCACCAAATGTCGCGGCTTTTCTCGAATCGATCGTCACAAAGCCCAATTATAACTTAGACGAACCCGATGGGCTGCAAGGCAAGCTCAGGCCATATCAAAAACGAGGGTACACTTGGCTGACTCACCTTCGCAAAATGGGTGTGGGCGGTTGCTTAGCCGATGATATGGGGCTTGGAAAAACGATTCAAACGATTGCTTATCTTTTAAAGGAAAAGGAAGAAAAATCGGAGTATCCCGCGTTAATCGTTTGCCCAACGTCCGTCATCGGCAACTGGGCCAGGGAACTCCATACCTTTGCGCCGTCCTTGCGCGTTTATATCCATCACGGGCAGGAACGTCTGAATCAAGACGATTTTCGGAAAAAAGCAAAGGATATGGATGTTGTCATCACAAGCTATAACTTGATGGTGAAAGATGCGGATTGGATGCGTGAGGTCGTTTGGTCATCGCTGATTTTAGATGAAGCCCAAGCGATTAAAAACCCGATGGCCAAAAAGAGCCAACAATTAAGACGATTTAAGGCGGAACATAGATTGGCCCTGACCGGAACCCCGATTGAAAACCGATTGGAAGAACTTTGGTCAATCATGGACTTTTTGAATCCGGGCTATCTTGGTTCTTTGACCGCCTTCCGTCGGGAATTTATCACCCCGATTGAAGCGAGGCGGGATGAGGCGAAGGCCGAGTTGTTACAAAAATTGATTCGCCCGTTTTTACTCCGCCGTGAAAAAACCGATAAACGCATTATCCGCGATTTGCCGGAAAAAGATGAGTTAAAAATCTATTGCCATTTAAAAGAGGAACAGGCCTCCCTTTATCAATCGATTGTGGACCGTTTAATGGAACAGATGAGTGGGGCGACAGGGATCCAAAGAAAAGGGTTAATTTTGTCGGCTTTGACCAAGCTGAAACAAGTGTGCAACCATCCGGAGCTATTAGCGGGAAAAAACGTTATCGGGAGAACGTCCGGAAAAATGGAGCGGTTTTTGCAATTGCTTCAACCGATTGTGGATAATCACGAAAGAGCCCTTGTTTTCACACAATATGTGAAAATGGGTGAGTTATTGATTAAAGAGATACAGCACCGATTTCCTGGTTGCGCGATCTACTTTTTAAACGGGGCCGTTCCGATGAAAAAGCGGGATGAGATGATCAAAGCGTTTCAAAATGAAACAAGGGAAGCGGTGTTCATTTTATCGTTAAGGGCTGGCGGGTTTGGTTTGAATTTGACGAACGCCAATCATGTCATACACTATGACCGTTGGTGGAATCCGGCTGTTGAGGAGCAAGCAACGGACCGCACGTACCGGATTGGCCAACGCCGGAATGTTCATGTCTATAAGCTAATCGCTGAAGGCACTTTGGAAAAACGGATTGATGATCTGATTGAACAGAAAAAAGGGTTGGCTGACCGGATTATTGGCAGCGGGGATGCTTGGATTACAGAGATGGACGATCGGGATGTGTATAATTTAATTCGTCTTAGGGAGAAGGTGTTGGCATAATGGCCGATCTCTCAACTTTAGTCAGAGATAAAGACAATCGGGCATGGTTAAAGAAATTTTTATCGCGGGTCGACCGGCGGCGCAAAGCGAAAGCAGAAACCTTATACTTGAACGGTTGTGTGGAAAATTTAACACAAAAAGCCTTTGGGTTTACAGCAGATGTTCAAGGCAGTCATCTCTATCAAGTCAATGCCTTTTTTGAAGATGGAGCGACTGGAGGGCTACCGCGGATCGATCAATGCTTCTTTACATGCACGTGCCCGGACAGCGCTGACTACTGCAAACATATCGCCGCCGCTGTCATAAAATGGGTTGTCCACCGAGATCGCCTGCAATCCCTTGCCAAACGAAACGTGGTAATCAGGCGCCCGGCCTCCCGCCCCCTGGCCAGCCCTTCTCTAGAGAAATTGGAACGGCTCGCCAAAAGCAGGCCACCCGTGCGTTTCCAAGACCCCGCCCAAAGCGACTGGCCCTTCCAACAACCCCTGTCCCACCTCATGCAAAGTATTATTGGGGGTCAGTCCCCCAATGCACTAAAGAACTAAAGTGCCTTTTCGAACAATTAGACCCCCAAAAACAACGAATGGGCTGAGTTCAATTGCTAAACGCGAATATTAGAAAAAACAAAGGGCACAAATGTTCGTAATATTACTTTCATACACTAGCGTAATGGGGGACTGACCCCCATCGTCCCACTTTTAACTTGAAGCGGGATTTGGTATGATCTAACTATTGATTGAATTTCGGAGGTGAGTGGTTTGGCGCGAATTACGAAGGCGCAAGTGGAGCATGTCGCGGAGCTTGCGCGGTTAAGTTTTTCCGAAGAAGAGATCGGCGCTTTTACGAAAGACCTGGCGGATATCATTGATTTTGCGGAACAATTGAACGAGCTGGACACGGACGGCATCGAAGAGACGACACACGTTCTTGAGATGTCCAATGTCTTGCGTGAAGATATCGTTCGGGAATCGATTTCCCGCGAGGAAGCATTGAAAAACGCTCCCGACCAACGCGACGGCCAAGTCAAGGTGCCGAAAATCATAGAAAGCTAATACTCGAGGAGGGAAGCGCGTGTCACTTTTCGACGAAGGTTATAAAAGTTTGCAAGAACGCCTACATAACAAAGATTTATCCGTAACGGATCTTGTCAAAGAAGCATATGCCCAAATTCAGGCTCAGGATGAACACATCCAAGCGTTTTTAACGCTCAATGAAGAAGACGCTTTAGAGACGGCCAAAGACCTTGATAATGAAAGAGGACAAGCGCCTGAAGCGCTTTTTGGTCTGCCCATCGGCATTAAAGATAATATCGTAACAAAAGGCTTAAGAACGACCTGTGCGAGCAAATTTCTAGAAAATTTTATTCCGCTTCATGATGCGACGGTGGTTGACCGCATTAAAAAACAAAAAGGTGTCATCATCGGCAAATTGAACATGGACGAGTTCGCCATGGGGTCATCGAACGAAAACTCCGGTTTTCAAGTCACGCGAAACCCGTGGGATTTGGAGCGTGTTCCGGGCGGCTCATCTGGCGGTTCTGCCGCAGCGGTCGCAAGCGGCATGGTGCCATTTGCCCTAGGCTCAGATACCGGCGGCTCGATCCGTCAACCGGCTGCTTTTTGCGGCGTCGTCGGCATGAAACCGACATACGGCCGCGTGTCCCGCTTCGGTTTGGTCGCTTTTGCCTCTTCCCTAGACCAAATCGGGCCGTTCACGAGAACCGTTGAAGATAACGCTCACTTACTGACAGCGATCAGCGGCTTGGACGCGTATGATTCCACATCCGCAGACATCGATGTGCCTGACTTCACCAAAGCGCTCACGGGTGAAGTCAAAGGGTTGAAAATCGCCGTGCCGAAAGAATACCTTGGCGAAGGTATATCCGAAGGCGTGAAAGAAGCCGTCAAAAAAGCGCTGTCCACCCTTGAATCCCTGGGGGCCGTTGTTGAAGAAGTATCTCTACCGCATTCGAAATATGCGCTGGCGACTTACTATCTCTTAGCGTCTTCAGAAGCTTCGGCGAACCTAGCCCGTTTTGACGGCGTTCGCTACGGCGTGCGTGCCGAAGCTGAAAACTTGCTGGATATGTACAAAAAATCGCGCAGCCAAGGCTTTGGCCCCGAAGTCAAACGCCGCATCATGCTTGGGACATTCGCTTTAAGTTCCGGCTATTATGACGCCTATTATAAAAAAGCGCAAAAAGTGCGCACGCTCATCAAGCGCGACTTTGAAAAGGTCTTTGAAAAATACGATGTCGTCATCGGCCCAACAACACCGACAACCGCCTTTAAAATCGGTGAAAAAATGGATGATCCGCTGACGATGTATGCGAATGACATTTTAACGATCCCTGTCAACCTCGCCGGTGTGCCCGCCATCAGCGTGCCTTGCGGTTTATCGGACGGGCTACCTGTTGGCTTGCAAATCATTGGCAAACCTTTTGCTGAGGAAACGGTTTACCGCACGGCCCATGCCTATGAACAAGCCGCGAACCTCAACTTAAGACCAAACTTGGAAGGGGTGGGACGCGCATGAATTTTGAAACGATTATCGGCCTTGAAGTCCATGTCGAATTGAAAACCAAATCGAAAATTTTTTGCGGCTGTTCCACCGAATTTGGCGCACCGCCGAACACCCATACTTGCCCGATTTGTCTCGGACATCCCGGTGTTTTGCCCGTTTTAAATAAAGAAGCCGTGGAATTTGCCATGAGGGCAGCGATGGCCTTGAACTGCGAAATCGCAACGGATACGAAGTTCGACCGAAAAAACTACTTTTATCCCGATAACCCGAAAGCCTATCAAATCTCGCAATATGACCAGCCGATCGGCCGGAATGGGTATATCGAAATTGAAGTCGGCGGAAAGAAAAAACGCATCGGCATCACCCGCTTGCACCTTGAAGAAGACGCCGGGAAACTGACGCACGTGGAAGACGGCTCGCTTGTTGACTTCAACCGCGTCGGCACCCCGTTGATTGAAATCGTCTCCGAACCCGATATCCGGACGCCTGAAGAAGCTTATGCTTATTTGGAAAAATTAAAGGCAATCATGCAGTATACAGGTGTTTCCGATTGTAAAATGGAAGAAGGCTCGCTCCGCTGTGATGCGAACCTTTCACTCCGTCCATACGGCCAAGAAGAATTTGGAACAAAAACCGAATTGAAAAACTTAAACTCTTTTAGCTTCGTGCAAAAAGGGTTGGAATATGAACAAGAACGGCAAGCGCGCGTGCTGCTTTCCGGCGGCATCATCCAACAGGAAACCCGCCGTTTCGATGAAGCCACCAAAACAACCATTTTAATGAGGGTGAAAGAAGGATCCGAAGATTACCGCTACTTCCCGGAACCGGATTTGGTGAAGTTGCACATTGATGACGCTTGGAAAGAAAAAGTCCGCGTTCAGATTCCAGAACTTCCCGATGCGCGGAAAGCGCGTTACATCAACGAACTCGGCCTGCCAGCATATGATGCGGACGTATTAACCCAAGTGAAAGCGATGGCCGACTTTTTCGAAGCAACCATCGCAGCAGGTGCAGATGCCAAGCAAGCGTCTAACTGGCTCATGGGTGAAGTCAATGGCTATTTGAACGCGGAAAACTTGGACATCACGGACATCCCAATGACTCCAGAGGCGCTCGCGAAATTGATCGCCCTCATCGAAAAGGGCACGATTTCATCAAAAATCGCTAAGAAAGTTTTCAAAGAGTTAATGAAAAACGGCGGCGATCCAGAACAAATCGTCAAGGAAAAAGGGTTGGTGCAAATCTCCGACGAAGGTGCCCTGCGCGAAATCATCTTGCCGATTCTCGACGCCAACGAACAATCAATCATTGATTATAAAAACGGCAAAGATCGCGCGCTCGGTTTCCTTGTCGGTGAAGTGATGAAGAAAACGCGTGGACAAGCTAACCCGCCCATGGTCAATAAAATTATTCTTGAAGAAATTGCTAAACGCTAAGCTTCAGGCCCCTGCTCTCTCAAGCAGGGGTTTTTTAACATGGAAACCCCTCGCATCCTTTCCTTGAACAGAGCATAGAAAAAATCTCCTTTTAATTGACGCGTTATAGCGTACCCCCCGAGCCTTGCCCCTGTCGAAAACTCTCCCACTCCTGTCCTTTTTTTAAAAGGATTTTCATAGGCTTTAATAGAAAAATTATATAGACCATTTTAAAAAAAGATTGCGTATAAACAAGAAATTTTGTCATAGAAGCTGACAAATATGGAATCCGTGTTTTTTCAGAACAATTTTGTGAAAGAAGGAAAAGGAGATGCCTGTTGTGGGATTGGATACACTTTTATCACCGATTCAACTTGCCGGAACGACACTCCGAAATCGCGTGATCATGGGGTCCATGCATGTCGGGTTGGAGGGCGTGGATCAAAGCGGTGAGGCGCTGGCCACTTTTTATAAAGAGCGTGCCAAAGCTGGCGGCCCCGGCCTCATTATTACAGGCGGCATTGCTGTGGCACCGGAGGGTGAAGGCGGACCTCATTTTCTCGGTTTTTACCGGAGTCATGATCTCGAAGTGATGAAAAAAATCACAACGTCTGTCCACGATGTCGGAGGAAAAATCGGGGCACAGTTGTTTCATGCTGGTCGCTATTCCATGCCGGAACTCACCGGCTATCCATCGGTTGCCCCTTCCGCAATCAAGTCGCCGATTCACCGACATACCCCGCGGGCGTTAACGACCGAAGAGATACACGAACTCATCGACCAATATCGCATCGCCGCCGAAAGGGCTGTTGAGGTTGGTTTTGATGCCGTCGAAATCATGGGGTCGGAAGGCTACCTTATTAACCAATTTCTTTCGCCCGTAACGAATCACCGCGAGGATGAATGGGGCGGTTCGTTCGAAAACCGGATGCGTTTTGCCTTATCGGTTCTTTCTGCTGTGAAAAAAAGCGTCGGCCCGGATTTCCCCGTGATTTTCCGCATGTCAGGGGCAGACCTCATCCCGAACAGCACGACAGAGGCCGAAACCATACAGCTGGCGCAAGCGCTGGAGATGATGGGGGCGGATGTTTTAAACATCGGAATCGGCTGGCATGAATCACAAGTGCCTACCATTTCCATGATGGTCCCACGAGCAGGATTTATGGCTGTTTGTGAACGGATTAAACCACATGTCAATATTCCGATCATCGGTTCCAACCGCATTAACGACCCGCGGTTAGCCAACTTGCTCATTGAAAAAGGTGCGTGTGACCTCGTTTCCATGGCCAGGCCGTTTCTTGCCGACCCATATCTATTACAAAAAGCGCAGGCCGGGGATTTTCATCGCATCAATACGTGTATCGCCTGTAACCAAGCCTGCCTCGACCATATTTTTGAAGGCAAACCCGCTTCATGTTTAGTCAATCCCCGGGCGGGCAGGGAATATAAATGGGTCATGCACAAAGCTAAAACCCCGAAAAAGGTTGCCGTGGTCGGCGGTGGACCTGCCGGACTCGAAGCGGCAAGGGCTTTATCTGAAAAAGGCGAGGCGGTGACGCTTTTTGAAGCCGGCGCCATGCTTGGCGGCCAGTTGAACTATGCCCGACTCGTGCCAACCAAGGGTGAATTTAATGAAACACTCCGTTATTATAAAAACGAACTTGACCGCTTAGGGGTGGATATTCGGCTGCAGACGGCTCCCTCATCGGAGGCGTTGCTTCATGAAGGTTTCGCAGAAGTGGTGGTGGCAACCGGTGTGAAACCGCGGATTCCCGATATTCCGGGAATCGACAGCCCACATGTGATGACTTATGCGGAAAGTTTTCGTAACCCGCAGCAGGTAGGTCCCCGTGTCGTCATCATTGGCGCAGGCGGTGTAGCTTGCGATGTGGCCCACTTTTTGCTCGCACAGAATGCGCATTCCATCACTTTACTTCGGCGTCATGGAAAAATGGGGCAAGGCCTCGGCAAGACGACCAAGTGGGCGCTTCTTTCGCATCTCAGGCAAAGCGGTGTACAGTTTTTCAGTGAGTTGTCCTATCGGGCGATTCAACCCGATGGTGTACTCATTGAGAAAAAATTAGAAAACGGTGAAACAACCCTCCAACTCATCCCTGCTGATACGGTGATCTTGGCGAGTGGGCAAGAGTCGGTGTCTTTAGAAAATCTGGAGCTTTTAAAGGAACATGGCATTAAGGTATCGGTGATCGGCGGGGCGAGGCTTGCTGGCGAACTCGATGCCAAACGCGCCATCTACGAAGGAGCGCTGTTGGCTTACGAAACAGATGTCCGGGAAAACTCCATTTTGTAAAGCTTGTTCATTTATCTGAAAGGAAACCCTTTGAAAAAGCCATCTATTGTCCCTGATTTTGTGGGTGTGTGCATATATAAGAAGGATCATTTTGACTAACCATTCAGGACGTAAATTTTGTAAAGCTCGGTCATTTGAACAAGCGTACCAGGTCGGGTTCGAAAAATCTCAATTTGAGGAGTGATAAGATCATGCGCTTTACAACTTTAAAGAAAACGGACATGTCCATTACTGTCATTGGCATCGGCACCAATAAAGTCGGCGGCCACAATTATTATAAAGATTTAAGCGAAACGGAAGGGAAAAATTTTGTCAAAGAAGCGATCGCTCTCGGTGTCAATTTTATTGATACAGCTGACGTCTACGGCCACGGCCGTTCCGAAGAATTAATCGGAGAAGTGCTAAGGGAAATCGGTGCCAGGCGTGAGGAGCTTATCATCGCTACAAAAGGCGGGAATGAATGGGATGATAACGGCAATGTCAGGAAAAATAACCGCCCTGAATACTTGCGCCGGGCGCTTGAAGCGAGCCTGAAAAGACTGGGCACCGATTATGTCGATCTTTACTATCTCCATTTTCCCGATGGTGAAACGCCGATCGCGGAATCCGTTGGTGAACTTTCACGCCTGAAAGAAGAAGGAAAAATTCGGGCGATTGGCGTCTCCAATTTGAACTTGGATCAATTGAAAGAAGCAGACAGAACATGTCCGATTAGCGCCTTGCAATCGGGATACAATCTTTTTGACCGCCGGGTAGAAGCAGATCTTTTACCTTACTGCGCGGCAAACGATATTTCTTTTATCCCTTACTTTCCGCTAGCCTCAGGTCTCTTAAGCGGCAAGTATAAAAAAACAGACCCGGCACCGAAACGCTGGTCACAAGATGAATTTGAGAAAAAAATCGCCGCTACGGAAAAACTAAAAGAAATCGCCGAAGCAAAAGGCACGAATTTGCCGAATTTAGCGCTTGCCTGGCTGCTAGCGCAAAACGGCGTCGATGCTGTTATCCCTGGGGGACGCCGCCCAGAACACATTCAAGGCACAGTCAAAGCTGCTGACGTCAAGCTCACCCCTGAGGACCTAAGCGCCATCCGGGCAATTGTGGAAGACCCGTCCGTACAGTAACCACATGTCGGCGACACGTAGCTTTTTTTAGTCATTGTGCTATTATAAAAAAAGTTCTTGGGTTTCCTTCGAGAGCACAGACCAGCCCCGTCCCATTCGCTTTCCTTTCGAATTTCACGTATAATGTTAGTCAGGATTGCAGCTGTCCTCTGAACGGGAGCTGGCCTTTTTACACAGGAATCGTAAAGCATGGTGATGATATGAAACGGGCACGGCTCATATATAACCCGACATCTGGACGGGAACAAATCAGACGCAATATCCCATACATATTAGACCGATTGGAACAAGCAGGCTATGAAACCTCGTGTCATGCGACAAAAGGACCCGGGGATGCAACGGCTGCTGCGCGCGCGGCGGTTGAACGCCGGTTTGATTTAGTCGTTGCAGCAGGCGGCGACGGCACCCTCAATGAAGTCGTTAACGGTCTTGGCGGTATGCCGGAGCGTCCCAAGCTCGGCATCATCCCGATGGGCACGACGAATGATTTCGCACGGGCGATCGGCATGACAAAAGATATAAAAAAAGCCTGTGATGTCCTAGCCGCAGGCCATACCATTCCGCTAGACATCGGAAAAGTCAATGATCACTATTTTATTTATATCTCCGGCGGGGGGAAACTGACGGAAATTTCCTATGAAGTCCCGAGCCGCTTGAAAACAATGCTTGGACAACTCGCTTATTACCTTAAAGGCATCGAAAAACTGCCGTCCATCCGCCCGACACACGTCAAAATTGAATACGACGGGAAACTGTTTGAAGGCGAGATCATGCTGTTTTTCGTCGCCAATTCCAACTCAGTCGCAGGGTTCGAGCGGTTGGCACCCGAAGCCTCACTCAGTGACGGGATGTTTGACTTGCTGATTTTAAAAAAGACGAATCTCGCGGAATTTATCCGGCTTGCCCGCCTTGCTTTAAAAGGGGAGCACATTCATGATGATAAGGTTGTTTATGCGAAAGCCAGTCATATTAAAGTCGAAGCGGATGAATCGATGCAGCTGAACCTCGACGGGGAATTCGGCGGTCATTTTCCGGCTGCTTTTGAAAATCTTCATCATCATATTGACCTCGTTGTCCCCGAGCAGACGGCTGAAAAGTATAAAGAGAGTACAAACTATTAAACGCGTTGTATTTTTAAGGCAGATTCCGCATCTGTCTTTTCTTTTTCAGAAAGTGAGGGATGCGACTTGCAACCACCGGTTCAAAAAAATCAACTCATCACCGCCGAGATTACCGACTTAACCCACGAGGGAGCAGGCGTTGCTAAAATTGAGGGCTATACATTATTTGTTCCAGACAGCCTCCCTGGTGAAAAAGCGAAAATTCGCGTCGTACATACAAAGAAGGACTACGGGTACGGCCGGGTGGAAGAGCTATTGGAAAAAAGCCCCGACCGCGTAGACCCACCCTGTGACATCTCCGGACGCTGCGGAGGATGCCAGTTGCAGCATTTAAGCTATGCAGGTCAGTTGAAATATAAACATAAACAAGTTAAAGATACGTTGGAGCGAATTGGCGGGCTTTCGGACGTCAAAGTCTTGCCGACACTCGGCATGGAGAACCCTTGGATCTACCGCAATAAAGCGCAAGTACCTGTGGCCACACGCGACGGCGAGCTGATCGCCGGTTTTTATCAAAAGCGTAGCCACCAGATCATCGATATGGATCATTGTCTCATTACGGACGAAACAGTGGATGAAATCATTCAGGAAGTCAAGAAAATCGCCAAAGAAACCGGCATCCCGCCTTATGACGAAACGACGCATCGGGGAGTTCTCCGCCATATCGTCGTGCGCATTGGCCGTGAGACGGGGGAAGTGATGGTTGTTCTTGTAACGAAAACCAATGACCTTCCGCACAGGAAAACGTTCATCCGCGGTTTGACCGAAAAGTATCCGCAAATTAAAGCGATCGCCCATAATATCAACAGCAGGCGGACAAATGTCATTTTCGGCGAAACTACTAAAACGATTTGGGGCCGCGACGTCATTTATGACCGGATCGGCTCGGTCAAGTTTGCGATTTCGGCGCGTTCTTTTTACCAAGTCAATCCACTGCAAACGCGCGTCCTTTATGAAAAAGCGCTAGAATACGCTGAACTCACCGGCAAGGATACGGTGATCGACGCCTACTGCGGCATCGGTACGATTTCGCTCTTTCTCGCGCAAAAAGCTGGCAAAGTTTATGGGGTGGAAGTCGTTCCAGAGGCTATTGAGGACGCTAAAGCCAATGCCGAGCTCAACGGCCTCGACAACGCTTTTTTTGAGGTCGGAAAAGCGGAAGACGTCATCCCCACCTGGCATGAGAAAGGGATCAAAGCCGATGTCATCGTCGTCGACCCGCCGCGCAAAGGCTGTGACGAAGCACTGCTAAAAACAATTATCGCCATGAAGCCGAAACGCGTCGTCTATGTTTCTTGCAACCCGTCCACCCTCGCCCGCGACCTGCGCATCTTGGAAGACGGTGGCTTCCAAACTATCGAAGTCCAACCCGTCGACATGTTCCCGCAAACGACGCATGTGGAGTGCGTAGCATTGGTGTCAAGGGTGTAAGCCTTGATTTTACTGGGTTTTGGGAATTACATTCAAGTTGTTTACTCGACCTAATTAATAGGGTAAAATGCGTAAATAATATACAATTCGTAAGGGAGAAATTTAAATTGTATAAGGCTGATGAAAAGTGGAAAAAGGTTGATGAATACTTCATTGACCACCTTATAAAAGAAGATGGGATTCTTCTTGATGTAAAAAATAGTGCTCAGAGAAATGGATTGCCTGCACATGAGGTAGCCCCAAATCAAGGAAAATTTCTTTCTATTCTTGCTGAAATGACTAATGCAAAACGGATTCTCGAATTTGGAACTTTGGCTGGATATAGTACAATATGGTTTGCACGTGCTGTTGGTGATAATGGGCATGTAGTTACACTTGAGGCAAACAATAAATGTGCGGAAATAGCTCGGGAAAATTTTATCAAAGCAAAAGTTGCCCATATTGTTCAATTAATCGAAGGCCCAGCTCTTGAATCAGCCCGAAATTTAGTTGAAAACAAAGTTGAACCCTTTGATCTCATATTTATTGATGCAGATAAACCAAATAACCCAAAATATCTCGAACTTGCGATTGAACTAATAAAGCCGGGCGGAATAATTATTGGAGATAATGTGGTTAGAGACGGTGAAGTATGCAATCCTGATTGTGAGGACGATAGAGTCCAAGGCGTAAGGAAGTTTATATCTTCTATGGCGGAAAACCCCTTGTTAAGTGCAACTGCACTTCAAACAGTTGGTCTTAAAGGGTGGGATGGTTTCAGTATAGCAATAGTAAAGAAATAATGGCAGTACCTAAAACATTGAATCCTTTTTGTTCATTTAATCATCCAGTTTGCGATTTTTGCTGGTTTTGTGAAATTACATTTTAATGTTTTATATGATATAGCCTTATTTACTAAGTTGGCGAACATATATCTTTCTGCTGGTAATGTAGCTAAGGTAAAAGAATGGTTTGAAACAGCTTATTTAGACTGCTCAATAAATGCAGAAATACAGAAAGTATTACACGAACGATTAAATGAAGTTAAGGAGTTTGATGTGGG
>Ga0325347_100061_pt1 | contig 22333 bp, 25 predicted proteins | sample WT_ome_11_FD_205709 | JGI IMG/M metagenome (GOLD analysis project Ga0325347, IMG submission 205709) | Metatranscriptome of lab enriched sorghum-adapted microbial communities from California, United States - WT_Day2_8 (Metagenome... ...
CCAACCGGTGTTGGTAAAACCGAAATTGCAAGAAGAATTGCCAAATTGGTAAAAGCGCCGTTCGTAAAGGTTGAAGCGACTAAGTTTACAGAAGTAGGCTATGTTGGGCGCGATGTCGAATCCATGGTGCGTGACTTAGTGGAAACGAGCGTACGGTTAGTAAAACAAGAAATGATGCTACAAGTAAAAGAAAAAGCAGAAGAAAATGCAAATAAGCGTCTTGTCGACATTCTCGTTCCATCCGGCCAAAAACAAACAAACTTCAAAAATCCATTTGAAATGTTGTTTGGTAATAGTAGTCAACCGAATCAAGAGGAACAATCGAAAAATGATTCAGATGAATTAAACAGAGCTGAAAAGAGAAGGTTGATTCGTGAAAAACTTGCTAGTGGTGAATTAGAAGAGGAAATTGTTACCATCGAAATCGAAGAACAACAACCTTCCATGTTTGATATGTTTCAGGGGACCGGCATTGAGCAGATGGGTATGAATATGCAAGATGCGCTAAGCAGCCTGTTACCTAAAAAGAAAAAGAAAAGAAAACTGCCGGTAAAAGACGCACGAAAAATATTAATTAATGAGGAAGCAAATAAACTTATTGATATGGATGAGGTTATCCAAGAAGCAATTTTCCGTGCTGAACAAACCGGTATCATCTTCATTGATGAAATTGATAAAATTACCAGCAAAAGTTCAAATAATTCGGCAGACGTTTCCAGGGAAGGTGTTCAGCGGGATATTTTACCAATTGTTGAAGGTTCAACCGTTGTAACGAAATATGGTCCCGTAAAAACGGATCACATATTATTCATTGCAGCAGGTGCTTTTCATACGGCAAAACCATCGGACTTGATTCCTGAGTTACAGGGGAGATTTCCAATCCGTGTTGAGCTCAATAAATTACTAATTGAAGATTTCGTTCGAATACTTGTTGAGCCGAATAATGCGATTATCAAACAATATGTTGCATTATTGGAAACTGAAGGTATAAAAATAGAATTTTCTGACGATGCTATTCATAGAATTGCTGAAGTTGCATTTGAAGTAAATCAACAAACAGATAATATTGGAGCAAGAAGATTACATACAATCATGGAAAAATTACTTGAGGATCTCTCATTTGAGGCTCCTGAAATTTCGTTGGAGAAGATTGTAATAAATGCCCAGTATGTAGACGAAAAACTTGAAATGATTGTAAAAGATAAGGATTTAAGTCGATTTATTCTCTAACACTGCTTCAACAGTTGCAATTTAGCAATGACGAAATAATATTCAAAGCAAAATTTAAATTATTAGGAGGAAGAATAATGGAACTATTAACAAGAACAAGAAAGATTAACGCAATGTTACAAAGCGCAGGAGCAAAACCGGTTAACTTTAAGGAAATGTCGGAAACCTTATGTGATGTTATTGATGCAAATGTGTTTATCGTAAGCAGAAGAGGAAAATTATTAGGATATGCCATTACTGAACAAATTGAAAACGATCGAATGAAACAAATGTTGGAAGATCGGCAATTCCCGGAAGAATATACAAAGAGTTTATTCAACATTATTGAAACAACAGCAAACATAGATGTAAACAGTGAATACACTGCTTTTCCAGTCGAAAATAAAGAACTATTTAATACAGGATTAACGACCATTGTACCGATTAACGGCGGTGGCGAGAGATTGGGAACATTAATTCTTTCCCGTTTAGGTCGTGAATTTAATAATGATGACCTGCTTTTAGCCGAATATGGCGCTACTGTTGTCGGTATGGAAATATTACGTGAAAAATCGGAAGAAATTGAAGAAGAAGCACGCAGTAAAGCAGTTGTTCAAATGGCTATCAGTTCACTTTCTTATAGTGAATTAGAAGCAATTGAACATATTTTTGAAGAATTAAATGGAAAAGAAGGTCTCCTTGTCGCATCGAAAATTGCCGACCGTGTAGGAATTACCCGTTCTGTCATCGTCAATGCATTGAGAAAATTAGAAAGTGCCGGTGTCATCGAATCTCGTTCTTTAGGGATGAAAGGTACATTTATTAAAGTATTGAACGATAAGTTTTTAGAAGAACTTGAAAAAGTTAGATCATAATAAATGAATGAAAGAGTGCGGCCATGCCTGGTTCTTTTTTCACAGGAATTTTGCTTCTGGTGGATGAGAGCGGGATGATGGTCGCGCTTTTTCTTTTTGAACTTTTTGTTACAAAGGAAGGAAATTTACAATAATATGTCGAATAATAAGAAACAATGTCATTTTTATTAGTAATAATGGCATGGTTTTTTTGTTCACATAGGTAAAAATAGGGAGAATTACCTATGATTAAATTGGGACCTCTTATAGACATTATCTTCTTTACGATTTAAAATAGATGAAGAATGCGAAATTTGTCGTATATATGTGTTTTATGTCAATTTGATGACAAGGAGTAGACTGGGATGAAAATATTTTCTGATACTATTGATATTTTGAATCAAGCACTGGATTACTCGGCAACAAAACAAAGGGTTATTTCGCAAAATATTGCCAATGTTGACACGCCCAATTATAAGGCACAAGAGGTATTACCTTTTAAAACGATATTAAAAAATGAGTTAAAAAATACAAATCATTTATCTGCACAAATCACAAACAGTAAACATATACCTTTCTCATCTTCAAAAAATAAAACTGTAACAATTGTAAAAAACAATAATCAATATAATGAAAGCGGCAATAGTGTCGATGTCGATCAAGAAATGACAAAATTGGCGGAAAACCAAATTTATTACAATGCATTAATCGATAGAATAAGCGGGAAGTTTCAATCGCTTCAATCGGTTATTAAGGGAGGAAAATAAAATTGTTTTCAGGTTTGAACATTACTTCCAGTGCATTGACAGCACAAAGATTACGGATGGATGTTATTTCGTCAAATGTTGCCAATGTTGACTCTACGCGTGCAAAATATGTAAATGGCAATTGGGTTCCTTATCGGCGGAAAATGGTTGTTCTGGAACCAAAGGGTCCACAATTTTCAACTTTATTGAATAAAGCTATGAATAAAGATACAGTAGCATCGGGTGTAAAAGTTTCAAGAATTGTTGAAGACGAAACTCCTTATAAACTTGTTTATAACCCAGATCACCCTGATGCGAATGAAAATGGTTATGTACAGATGCCAAATGTGGATCCTTTAAAGGAAATGGTTGATTTAATAAGTGCAACAAGATCTTATGAAGCGAATGTTACAGTATTTAATGCTTCAAAATCAATGCTAGTTAAAGCATTGGACATTGGAAAATAAGTATTTCGTGATTGAATAATAGATACATAGGCTTTCGCCGGCAAAATCAAATATCGGAGGTGTTACTATTGGCAATCAACCCGATCTCTCTAAATGTCGGTGCTGTTCCGGGGGCGAATCCATCGGCGGTTACTCCGAATAAAGCGCAAAAAACATTCTCAAATTTTTTAAAGGATGCCATTAATCAAGTCAATGATACCCAAATACAGTCTGATAACTTAACAAAAAAAATGGCTTTAGGAGAAAACGTAGAGTTGCATGATGTTATGATTGCTTCCCAAAAGGCATCCATTACATTACAAGCAACAATGGAAGTTCGCAATAAAGTAGTTGAAGCTTATCAGGAAATTATGAGAATGCAAGTCTAGGCAAAAATGTTTAAGGTACTTTAATTAAAAATCACTGTTCGGAGAGAGATAAATGAAAGAAACGTTGCAAAACACATTAGAGAAAATAAAAAATAATTGGCAGGGGAAAACAAAACGTCAAAAATTCCTTTTGATCGGTTCAATTATTTTATTTATTATGATTGTTTCTGTTCTTGTTTTTTTTACTACGAGAACAACGATGGTTCCTTTATACAGTAATCTCACTCCAGCAGAAACAGGGAGCATAAAAGAGGCTCTGGATGCAAAAGGGATTCGATCTGAAATTACAGATGGCGGTACAACAATAAACGTACCTAAAGAATCTGTTGACACATTACTTGTGGAACTGGCCGCAGAAGGAATTCCTAAAACAGGTAGTATCGATTATTCATTTTTTAGTGAAAAAGCCGGGCTTGGCATGACAGATAATGAGTTTAATGTCATGAAATTGGATGCCATGCAAACTGAGCTGGCCAACTTGATTAAAAGCATTGACGGAATTAAAGATGCGAATGTCATGATTAACCTTCCGGAAAATGGCATCTTCGTCAAGGATCAAAATAAAGAAGCTTCCGCATCAATTGTGTTAACAACAGAACCCGGCTACGATTTCTCGGAAGGGCAAATTAAAGCATTGTATACACTTGTATCGAAATCAGTACCAAACCTTTCTACTGATAATATCGTCATCATGGACCAAAATTTTGAGTACTATGACCTAAAAAATGCAAAAAATTCTTCAAACGGAACAGATTTTCAAAATCAATTTGCTGTAAAAAAAGAAATTGAACGTGATATACAACGGCAAGTTCAAAGCATGCTGGGTACATTGATGGGTCAAAATAAAGTAGTTGTATCGGTGACGGCTGATATCGATTTTACGCAAGAGAGTCGTGAAGAAAACCTAGTCGAACCTGTTGATGAAGAAAATATGGAAGGAATTGCCATCAGCGCTCAACGAATCAGTGAAACATACACAGGTGAAAATGCCGCTAACGGCGGTGTTCCACAAGCAGAAGATACCGGAGATACTTTGACCGGTTATACGGAAGGAACAACAGGTAATGGAAATTACGAAAAAACGGAAGAAACGATCAATTATGAAGTGAATAAGATCCGTAAAGAAATTGTTGAAAGTCCTTATAAAATTCGCGACTTGGGAATCCAAGTGATCGTTGAACCGCCAAATGCCAAAAATCCCGATTCTGTTTCGACGGAGGTAGAGCAAGCAATCCAGGATATGTTAAGCACAATTGTCCGCACATCGATTGATAAATCCGATAATAACGGTAATTTGACCGATGCGGATATTGAAAATAAAATTTCTGTCACTTTCCAACCGTTATTAGGAAAAGCAACGAACCCAAGTCAAACAGTACAAAGTAGTTTTCCTGTTTGGGGTTATATCATCATCGGTATTTTGATAATTGCGATCATCGTTTTACTCATTTTGTTTTTACGTAAACGACGGGAAGAACCTGAAGCTGAAAAAGAAGTTCTTGAAACAAAACAAGAACCGCTATACGTTCCGGATTTAAATGAACCGAAAGAAACGGAAGAAATGATCAGAAAGAACCAAATTGAAAAGATGGCAAAAGAAAAACCGGATGAATTTGCCAAATTAATACGTACATGGCTTTCTCAAGAGTAAGGAGGTGATTTTTTGGCTGGAAATAGAGAATTGACTGGAAAACAAAAAGCCGCTATCCTTCTCATCTCACTTGGTCCCGACGTATCAGCCTCTGTTTATAAATATTTAACAGAGGAAGAAATTGAAAAATTAACATTGGAAATCTCGACGATAAAAAATGTTACAGCTGATAAGAAAGAAGAAGTTATTGAAGAATTTCATAATCTTGCTTTAGCTCAAGATTATATTTCACAAGGCGGGATCGGCTATGCAAAAATGATTCTAGAGAAAGCTTTAGGAAGTGAGCAGGCAACAGCAATACTCAATCGTTTGACTTCAGCATTACAAGTAAGGCCGTTTGATTTTGCCAGAAAAGCGGATCCGAATCAAATATTAAATTTTATTCAAAATGAGCACCCGCAAACGATTGCGTTAATCCTTTCCTATTTAGACGCTAATCAGGCAGCGACCATTTTATCCAATTTACCTGAGGAAATGCAGGCGGATGTTGCCAAGAGAATTGCTTTAATGGACAGTACATCACCGGAAGTAATTTATGAGGTAGAACAAATATTGGAACAAAAACTTTCTGCGACATTTACGCATGATTATACGCAAACCGGTGGTATTGAAGCGATTGTGGAGGTATTGAACGGTGTCGATCGAGCAACAGAAAGAACAATTCTTGAAGGCCTGGAAAAGAAAGATCCAGAGCTGGCAGAAGAAATTAAGAAGCGGATGTTTGTCTTTGAAGATATTGTCACTCTCGATAATCGTGCTATTCAAATGATTATTCGTGAGTGTGAAAATGAAGACTTACTGCTTGCATTAAAAGTTGCAAGCGATGAAGTGAAAGAAATTATTTTTCGAAATATGTCAACCCGGATGCGCGATACATTTAAAGAAGAACTTGAGATTATGGGGCCTGTTCGTTTGCGTGATATTGAGGAGGCACAAGGGAGAATCGTTTCTATCATTCGCGGATTGGAAGAGGCAGGAGAAATCGTTATAGTACGTGGGGGAGGAGATGATATCATTGTCTAACGTTATTAAAAAAACCTATACAGATGAAAAGGAAGAAAAAATAACGATCCGTTTATTGACAATGAATCGTTCAAAGCAACCACATGAAGAAACTGACGGATCCATTCAATCTCTTCAAAATAATGAACATATCGAAAAGGCTATTGAAGCAGCAAATTTAATTGTTGAACGTGCGAATCAAGAAGCAGATCAAATTCGCCGGCAAATAGAAAAAGAAAAACGGTTATTTGCGGAAGAAAAAGAGAAAATGTACCAGCAAGCCCATCATGAAGGTTATTCAAAAGGAATTCAACTTGGTCAAGAAAAAGGTTATCGGGAAGTGGAAGAACTTATTCAATTTGCAAAGTCCATTGTTGATGAGGCAAAGATTGAATACCAAAAATGTATCGATAAATCCGAACAAACAATCTTGACTTTAAGTATCAAAGTGGCTGAAAAAATTCTCTGTTCAAGTTTAAACGAAAATGAAGAAAGGTTTTTACCGTTAGTAAAAAAGGCAATTGATGAAGTGAAAAATTATAAAGAGGTTCAACTGTATGTAAATCCGCGCCGTTATGCCTTACTCATCAAGAAAAAAGAGGAACTTTTGCCTCATTTTCATGATGGACAACTATATATTTATCCTGATGAAAATTTATCAGAAACGAGCTGCATAATTGAAACGGATGGATTACGGATTGATGTCGGTCTTGATACCCAACTCCAAGAAATAAAAAAGAAATTGTATGAAATGTTCATTGGTGATGAAGAATGAAAGCAATTGATTTAGTACATCATCTTTCAACCATTGATACTTATAAACGATACGGTCGGGTTAAACAGGTTGTGGGAATTATGATTGAATCAAAAGGACCGACTTGTTCGATTGGCGATATTTGTTACATTTATCCGAAAAGCGGCTCAGGGAAGAAAAAAATATTAGGAGAAGTCGTTGGGTTTAAAGACGAAAGTGTCTATATTATGCCTTTTACAACGGTAAATGATATTGCTCCGGGCTGGTTAGTAGAAAGTACGGAAAAACCTTTGGATATTAAAGTAGGGGATGCACTGATCGGAAATGTACTGGATTCCATGGGAAAACCGTTGGATGGTTCGCTCCTCCCTGATAATTTACGTAGCTGGCCAACTGAACGAAAACCTCCCAATCCGCTTCATCGGCCGCCAATTACAATGCCGTTAGAAGTTGGTGTTCGTTCCATTGATGGCTTATTAACGATAGGAAAAGGGCAACGAATCGGTATTTTTGCAGGTAGTGGTGTCGGAAAAAGTACATTGCTGGGGATGATTGCCCGAAATACAAAGGCAGACTTAAATGTAATAGCACTAATTGGTGAACGAGGCAGGGAAGTTCGAGAATTTATTGAACATGATCTTGGTCCTGAAGGGTTAAAACGTTCGATTGTAGTGGCAGCGACAAGTGATCAACCTGCCTTGATGAGGATTAAAGGAGCATATACAGCAACAGCAATAGCAGAATATTATCGTGACAAAGGTTTAGATGTGATGCTGATGATGGATTCCGTCACCCGGATTGCGATGGCACAAAGGGAAATAGGACTGGCAACCGGTGAACCACCTGCAACGAAAGGATACACGCCTTCTGTATTTTCCATGCTCCCCATTTTACTAGAACGGACCGGTACAAATGCAAATGGTTCTATTACGGCAATTTACACCGTACTCGTTGATGGTGATGATTTTAATGAACCAATTGCGGATACTGTTCGTGGGATATTGGATGGACATATTGTCTTAGACCGAAATTTGGCTAATAAAGGGCAATACCCTGCCATCAATATTTTGAAAAGTATCAGTAGATTAATGAATGCTTTAGTCACTAGAGAGCATTTTGATGCCGCCAACCGTTTTAGAGATTTATTAAATACGTATGAACAATCGGAGGATTTAATCAACATCGGTGCTTATAAAAAAGGCTCTTCAAAAGAAATCGATGAAGCGATTGAGTATTATCCAAAAATCGTTTCATATTTAAAACAACGAACGGATGAAAAAATTTCAATGGAAGAAAGTATTACGCTATTAAATAAAATTTTCGCAGGTGATTATCAGTGAAATTCACATTTAAACTGGAAAAACTTTTAGACTTGCGTGAAAAAGAAAAAGAAGAGCAGGTATTTATGTATGAAAAAGCCATCCGTAAGTTTGAAGATGTCGCAGAAAAACTTTATCAACTATTGAAGAAAAAGGAAGATATTGAAGAGGAGCAATTAAAAAAAATTGAATCCGGGGTCAGTATCCAAGAAATTCGTTTGGGACAACATTATTTATTAAATCTACAAAAGGAAATTGACAGCTATCAACAATTAGTCTTTCATGCCCGCAAACATATGCAGGAAGAGGAACAACGTCTGATTGAAAAAAATATTGAAGTTAAAAAAATGGAAAAAATGAAAAGCAAGGAATACGAAAAATTTCTCCGTTTTCTAAATATGGAAGATCGGAAAGTAATGGACGAAATTTCCATGCAAATCGTGGCGAGGGAGAAGTAATGTCACAATGAGAGAGGAAAATAAAACAATGGAAGAAAACAAATCGGGAATTTTAAAAAAGCTGTTTTATTTCGTAATTATCCCTTTTTTGCTTATTCTAACCATTGTTCTCATTATATCCACTGTTTCTGGGTTGAATATTTTTCAGGAAGCTGCAAAAATACCTATCATTGGAAATTTGTTTTCTAGTAAGGATATGGCTACCATTTCGATAGAAGATTATGAACAACAAATCAATAAACTGCAGGCTCAATTGAAAAATCAGGAAAAAAAAGTTGAAGATTTGCAGTCGGAATTAGAAAAGAAAGACCAAAAAATAGCAACTTTGCAAGAGGAGAAAGAAAATTCCGCAAACAATCAAGTGGATCCGGGAAATGAAAATGCAAATGGTCAGAATGAAACAGATACGCAATGGAATGAAGTTATCAAAACTTATGAAAAGATGAAACCACAAAGCGCCGCAAATATTCTTGCGCAAATGGATGAAACAACAGCGCTTAATATTATGACCGATTTAAAAGAGGATACATTGGCACGGATTTTGGAAAAGATGCCGGTAGAAAAGGCTGCCAATTTTACCTCCAAATTAGCTAATCAATAAAATTATATAAACTTGAAAGGAGGTGAAAACATGATCAGTGTCTCGGGCAATTCGCAAGTTTTATTAACAAATCCGCAACAAAATCATGACCCGATAAGTAGGCAAGAGGGACAAGCCGGGGGTTTTGAACAGTTACTGGCATTGTTTGCCAATCATTTACTTGAGGAGAACGTCAACCAAGGAAACAACGTCAATCAAGGAAACAACGTCAATCAAGGAAACAACTTCAATCAAGGAAACAACTTCAATCAAGGAAACAACGTCAACCAAGGAATGATGGTTTCAATTGAAGGACTTGACTATACGGAAATAAGTAACGATAATTCGTTAAACTTGGCAAAGTTATTGGAATTTACAGGTATTGACGTAGATGATTTATTAACTTCAATCCAGAATATCCTTCGTTTTTTACTTAAAGAAACTAAGGATAATGGAGCAGAAGACGATCAGATTCAGGAGCAAATTCAACAACTTTTGGAAGAGGTAAAAAGGGATCAAGGAAATCCTCAAGGTTTCGTTAATCTCTTACAATTACTGAACCAATTTGATTTTACTCAACTGATTCACTCGGATCAAAGTCAAAGTTTCACAAATGTGGTTAAAACCGCAGCAGTTCTCTATCAATTAATGAATGATAATAAAAATCCGGGCAGCCTACTTACACAAGAACAGGAAAAAGTTATAAAAACCTTTTATCAAAATATACAAGCAAATATGAAGAAATCGGATGTTTTGCAATCGGCGTTTGCTAAGTTGGATATGGATAAAGGGGTTGAAAATCTTTCTGTGTTTAGAAGTAAGCAGCCCTATCTAATGATTCGGACCGTTGATTTGAAGAGTTCCGGAGAAGCACCATCATCGCATGTGGTCAATAACAATGGAGCGATTGATGTCAGTGAACTTGCAAAAATTGGATCAGATGAAACCGATCAAAATCAACCACTATCAGGAAAGCCAATAGAAGTGGGGACGGTCCAAACTCCTAACACAAGTGGATCGCTGCAACTATTGGAAGGGAACAAGCCGGTCACAATGGAACGGTTTGTGAAAGATTTTGAAACAATTTTAGCCAAAAGTAAATTTTACCAAAATGGTCAAGTTCAAAAGCTGACAATTCAGTTAAAACCGGAACATTTAGGCACATTAAAAATTGAACTCATTCAACAGCAAAATGAACTCGTTGCAAAGATTATTTCATCAACGACAAGTGCAAAAGAGTTATTAGAGTCGCAGTCTCAAGCATTAAAGCAAGCGCTGATGCAGCAAAATATCCCAATCAATCGGATTGATTTTATTGATGAATTCCAGCATGAAGGATTCGATCAACAACAGCCTAACCAAAACAACGATCAATCTGGATATGATCAGCAGGAAGAACAAGAAGATAAAAATAATAATGAAAATTTCATGGAAACTTTTAGGGCGACACTATTAAACTATGAAATTTAGGTGATTTCATGACGAATACAATAGATTCGAGTTATTATTTATCAAATGCCAAACAAAGTTCTACTAATAATAATTCATTGGGAAAAGATGCTTTTTTAAAGTTATTGGTAACCCAATTGCAAAACCAGGACCCGTTAAATCCGATGCAAGACCGTGAATTCATCGCCCAGATGGCGACCTTTTCCCAGCTTGAACAAATGATCACCATGAATCAGTCGATAGAAGAGTTAATTTCCGTTCAAAAGGAACAGCAAATGCTTTCTTACCAATCTTTACTTGGAACGGAAGTAAAATGGGACAAAATCACCTATGGTAACGATGACAAAGCAGAACCTATTACTGAAAGCGGGACAGGAATCATTACTTCAATTAAGTTTACCGGTGATGGTGTGAAAATGTATTTGAAAGACGGTACAGAATTAACACCCAGTAATATTTCAGGCGTTTCGGTTCAAGAAAAGGGGAATCAACTGGCCAATGCAAGCAATCTCATAGGAAAAAAGGTTTCTTGGGAAGAAAAAGGTGAACTGCAACATGCCATCGTTCAAGCAGTGAGTCAAAAAGACGGGCAAATTTTTTATCAAGTAAACGATCAAACAGGAACGAAATTGACGATCGACCAAATTCTTTCAATTACGGTTGCTTAACGAACCTGAAAAATGATTCTCTGGAAATTAATCTGGAGTCAGGGGTTGATGACATGCAAATACAAAAATCATTTATTCCACCAATTGGTATCCAAAAATTAAATACAGAAAACAAAAGCGCAACGACAAACACGAATTTTGCCGACCATTTGCAAGCGGCAATAAAAAAGGATACCAATTTAACGATTAGCAAACATGCGAAAACACGCATCGAACAAAGAAATATTGAAATTAGCTCGGAAGACTGGAAGAAAATTAGTGAAAAAGTAACCGAGGCGAAACAAATGGGTGTAAATGAATCATTAGTTCTTTTAGACCATGCGGCATTAATTGTCAGTGCTAAAAACCAAACGGTTATCACCGCAATGGATCGTAGTGAGACCGACTCACAAATTTTCACCAATATTAATGGAACGATTATTATATAGACTGGCTGGACCTTCAAAAGGAAAGCCGAGCCTTGCTGATTGACTGAAGCAGGCAATTAGAAAATTGAAGGGAGAATGTATTTATGCTTAGATCAATGTACTCAGGAATATCCGGTATGAAAAACATGCAAATCAAATTGGACGTAATCGGAAATAACATTGCGAATGTAAACACTTTTGGATTCAAAAAAGGTCGGATTACGTTCAAAGATGCAATGTATCAAACGATCGGTTCAGCTTCCGGGGGAACTGCTAACCGCGGAGGAATTAACGCGAAACAAGTTGGCTTAGGTTCCGAAATTGCTTCGATCGATACGATTCATACGGAAAGCAGTATGCAAAACACAAGTCGTCCACTAGATTTGGCGATTACTAGTGGGGATGGCTATTTTGTCGTCAATAATGGCGGACAAGATTACTTTACCCGGGCAGGAAACTTTTATCTCGATGAAAACGGCCTATTAGTAAATTCGGACGGCTTCAGAGTACAAGGGATTAATCCTAATACAAATGCAAGAGGAAATATTACAATCCCAAAACAAATTACTGTAGGAGGCACCAACTATGGACTTCAAAGTATCAGCATTTCCCAAACCGGTGAAATTATTGCCCAGTATGAAAACGGGACAGTAAATACAATTAGTAATATCGCGTTAGCAAGATTCAGTAATGCGGAGGGGCTTAATAAAGTCGGGGGAAACCTATATCAAAGTTCACCGAATTCCGGTGTACCTCAATTTGGAATTGGTGGGGGCTCATACGGTACGGTTGTTTCCGGTAAACTTGAAATGTCGAACGTTGATCTTTCTGAAGAATTTACAGAGATGATCGTTGCGCAACGTGGTTTTCAAGCTAATTCCCGGATTATTACGACTTCAGATGAAATTCTTCAAGAACTGGTTAACTTAAAACGTTAATCAATAACTGAACGAAGCTGATTTATATAACCTGGGGGGAATGTCGGGGAAAATCATGGTCTCCGGTCCCCTCCTTGATAACCATAAACAGATTTTAGAAAAGTTTGGTGATTGTTTTGATAAAGTTAACAAGGTTAAATGGGAATACCTTTTATTTAAATGCTCTCTTAATTGAAACGGTCGAATCGTTTCCTGATACAACCGTCCTTTTGACAAATGGAAAAAGGTATGTTGTAAGAGAAGATGCCGAGACGCTCGTATCTTTAACAAAACAATTTTATCGGGAAATTCGCATGATTACAATTGATCAACAGAAGGAGGAAGCAGATCTTGAAAAAAACAGTTAGATTGCTCCTGATTTTCATGTCGGTTGTGATCATTGCTCTTGCTGTTGGTCTTTACTATTTTTTTATGAAAGGAACTGAGAGTGCGAATGGCAAGCCGACAGCAGATGAAGTAGTAGAAAATTCAGTAGAAATACCTGAAGTTACAACAAATTTGTTAAACGGTGATTACATTCGTATCTCTTTTATGATTCAAACGGATGGTAAAAAAGCGAAAAAAGAATTAGAAAAGCGAAACTTTCAAGTAGAAAATGTGATTATAAAAAAATTATCCGGTTTGGAAGCGAAAGATTTGGAAGGAACGGAAGGGAAAGTAAAATTGGAAAACGACTTAAAAGAAAGTTTGAATGAATATATGGAGGAAGGTAAAATTATCCAAGTTTACATTACCTCAACAATCATCCAATGAATCAATTAATATCCTTTAGCAAAATTTGTAGCTTCATAAAAAAATATCTGATGGCTGGAGGTGACAAACTTGCCATCCGGTGAGATACTTTCCCAAAGTGAAATCGATGCGTTACTTTCTGCTTTATCTACTGGTGAAGTAAATGCAGAAGAGATTAAAAAAGAAGAAGAAGAGAAAAAGATTCGTACTTACGATTTCAAACGGGCGCTCCGTTTTTCAAAAGAACAAATTCGCAGTTTAACGAGAATTCATGATAATTTAGCCCGACTGTTAACCACTCATTTCTCAGCAAAACTGCGGACGTATGTGCATGTTGAAGTCGCAAGTGCCGATCAAATTCCATACGAAGAATTTGTTCGGTCCATTCCGAAAATGACCGTTTTATATTTATACGAAGTTCCTCCATTAGAGGGAAGATTATTGATAGAGATTAATCCAAATATTGCCTATGCCATGCTTGACCGGATTTTAGGCGGAATGGGTACAAGTATAAATAAAATTGATCAATTAACCGATATTGAAACAAAAATTATGACGAATTTATATGAAGTTGCATTTGAACATTTACAAGAGGCATGGGATACCGTTACACATATTACTCCTGTCTTACAAAGCTTTGAAGTAAATCCGCAATTTTTACAAATGGTTTCTCCTAATGATACAGTTGTTGTTATTTCTTTAAATACAGTTATTGGAGAAACGAGCGGGATGATTAATATTTGTATTCCCCATATTGTGTTGGAACCAATTATCTCAAAATTATCGGTTTCCTATTGGATGCAAACAGAAAAGAAGCAACCAGAGCCGGAAAAACTTCTTGCGTTAAAAAGACATCTGAAACATACGCAATTACCGGTTATTGCCGAATTGGGTCAGTCGGAAATAACCATTGAGGAATTTTTGAACTTAACGGAAGGTGACTGTATTGAATTGAATAGAAAAATAGACCAACCGATAATCATAAAGGTGGAAGGAAATCCGAAATTTTTAGCACAGCCGGGAAAAATAAATAATAAATTGGCTGTCCAAATACTTGAAGAACTGAAGGAGGGAGATGAGAATGATGAATGATGGAATGCTCTCCCAGGAAGAAATCGATGCTTTATTAAATGGAACAAAAGATACAGAAGAAAATACTCAAGCACCTCTGACAAATGAGGCGGAAATTTTATCTCTCGTGGAAAAAGATGCCTTAGGGGAGATCGGGAATATATCATTCGGGAGTTCTGCAACAGCCCTTTCAACCTTGTTAAATCAAAAGGTGGAAATTACAACTCCTCATGTTTCCGTAATAAGGAAAAATCAGTTGATTGAAGAATTTCCAAAACCTTATGTTGCTATCGCCGTTGACTACACAACCGGATTTCTCGGTTCAAATGTATTGGTAATTAATCAATATGATGCCAGTGTCATTGCAGACTTAATGTTAGGCGGAACCGGTCGGGATGTTGATTCGGAAATCGGCGAATTGCAACTGAGTGCTGTTCAAGAAGCGATGAATCAAATGATGGGAAGTGCGGCAACGAGTATGTCGACCATTTTTCATAAACGGGTCGAAATTTCACCGCCAATTGTTGATTTATTAAATATTCCTGAAGGAAAAGGAACAGATAGTTTACCAAAGGATGACTTCTTGGTGAAGGTTTCTTTTCGCTTAATCGTTGGCGATTTAATCAATTCTTCCATTATGCAACTATTACCGCTTCCTTTTGCAAAAAGCTTAGTATCCGATTTAATGCATGCTTCAACAGAAGAAGCATCAGCGACGGCAATAGCTGATGTCGTTACGGATTTAGATCAAAAAGAAGAAATATCTCAGCAGGTTCCTGACTCGGTGTACGGAAATACGGCAGGAGAAACTCCATCGCATTCTTACCAAGAGGAGTCACACTTGCATCGGGATCCGGTCACATATGGTCATACCGGACATTTGGAAACCGACGAGCGGAAAAAACATGTAAAACCGGCAGTGTTTTCCGATTTTTCGCCAGTTCATACAACCGAAGAAGAACATAGAAATTTACAAATGTTGTTTGATATTCCTTTACATGTTACTGTTGAATTGGGAAGAACAACAAAAGTAGTTAAAGAGATTTTGGAATTATCATCGGGTTCCATTATCGAGTTGGATAAACTAGCCGGGGAGCCGGTAGATATACTTGTGAACGGCAAATTAATTGCCAAAGGTGAAGTAGTCGTCATTGAGGAAAATTTTGGTGTTCGGATCACTGATATTATTAGCCAATCCGACAGAATCAAAAACATGAAATAGTATCAGGGGAGGATTCATATGTCAAAGAGAATATTAATTGTTGATGATGCAGCATTTATGCGGATGATGATTAAAGATATTTTGGTGAAAAACGGTTATGAAGTTGTTGGTGAAGCCAGCGATGGAGCACAAGCCGTTGAGAAATTTAAAGAACTTAATCCGGATCTTGTGACAATGGATATTACGATGCCTGAGGTGGATGGAATTGCTGCATTAAAACAAATTCGCGCAATCGATCCAAATGCAAAGGTCATTATGTGCTCAGCGATGGGGCAACAAGCTATGGTAATTGATGCTATTCAAGCCGGTGCCAAAGACTTCATTGTAAAACCTTTCCAGGCAGACCGTGTCTTGGAAGCTATTAAAAAGACATTATCTTAAGCCGGAAAATAAAACTGTTATTCTCGATTCTAACAATGGTTATTTTGAATATTTCATTGTTTCATTTTCTGAAAGTAGGTGGCAGCACGAAAATTATGAATCGGATGAAAAGCGCCCTTTTGATAATTTTAATTATGACTTTATCCTTGTTTAATGTAGATGAAATAACCGTTCACGCAGAAAAAAATGTTGGTGACAGTGTTTATGATTATTTTCAACAGCAGGATAAAGGAGCAGATCAAGATAAGACCGATAATAAATCGCTGCCCCACAAAAATGAAACAGCTGAAATCCCTTCGCAAAAAGTTGGTATAACAGCATGGGATATAATGAAGACCATTTTTATGTTGGTCATTGTTATCGGCATGTTATTTGGATTGCTGAAATGGCTGCAAAAGAAAAACAATGTATCCCCTTCTGTTCAAACAATGAAAAATTTAGGCGGAACGAATTTAGGCGGGAATCGGTCTGTTCAAATGATTAAAGTGGGGAATTCAATTTTGGTGGTTGGTATCGGTGAAAATGTGGAACTATTAAAAGAGATTAATGATGAACAAGAAGTAAACATGATTATTGAACAATTTCATAACCGTATGGACCAAATGGTCAAGCCCCAAGACATGATTTCAAAATTGACGGCTCTTTTAAAGACAAAAAAAGGAATTGCCGAGGAAAATCAATCATTTAAGAAAGAATTGGAAAATCAATTAAATGATATCGCCGAAAAGAGAAGAAAAGCTTATGAAGAGAATGTGGAGAAAGGGTTTAAAGATAAATGAATGAGTTTATGTCTTTATTTAATAATAGTGACCCGGAAACAGTATCAACATCTGTAAAGCTGTTACTTCTCTTAACGGTTTTAACAATTGCACCAAGCATTTTAATCATGCTGACTTCTTTTACGAGAATTGTTATCGTATTATCATTTGTCAGAACGGGACTTGGTACGCAACAAACTCCGCCAAACCAAGTGATTATCGGGTTAAGTTTATTTTTGACATTTTTTATTATGGCTCCGACGTTGAGTCAAGTAAACGATGAAGCACTAAAGCCTTTATTTAATAATGAAATCAATTTAGAACAAGCCTATAGTAAAGCGGTAGTACCATTTAAAGAATTTATGAGTAAATATACGAGACAAGAAGATCTTGCGTTATTTTTAGAATACACCGGAGCGGAACCTCCCGAGTCGGTTGAGGACATACCGTTATCGGCATTGGTTCCGGCATTTACCATCAGTGAATTAAAAACTGCATTCCAGATTGGTTTTATGATCTTTATTCCATTTCTTGTAATTGATATGGTTGTTGCAAGTGTCCTGATGTCGATGGGGATGATGATGTTACCGCCGGTTATGATTTCACTGCCTTTTAAAATATTATTATTTGTGTTGGTAGATGGTTGGCATTTGGTTGTTAAATCATTGTTGCAAACTTTTTAAGAAGGTGAACATAGTTGACTAGTGAATCAGTAATTACATTGGCAGAACAAGGAATTTATACCATTTTGATTGTTTCGGGGCCGCTTCTCCTTATTGCGTTGGTTGTCGGTTTAATTATTAGTATTTTCCAAGCGACCACGCAAATACAAGAACAAACATTAGCATTTGTTCCTAAAATCTTGGCTGTACTAATGGGAATGATTGTATTTGGACCTTGGATGGTTAGTCACATGGTTCAATATGCGGAAAATATCTTTTCAAATTTAACTAGATTTGTAGGTTGATTCAATGGAAGTGTTGCTTACTTCTATCCCTGTTTTTTTATTAGTATTTATCCGGGTATTATCATTTTTTCTCGTTATACCGATTTTTTCATATCGAACCATCCCGGCTCGAATAAAAATTGGTCTGGCTCTTTATCTTGCTTATGTTATCGTCTTTACAATTGATACCGATCCGATTGAGTTCGATATGGTATATATTCTGTTAGTTATAAAGGAAGCAGTTGCCGGTATTGCACTGGGAATTATTGGTTACATTATTTTATCAGCTGTCCAAATTGCAGGTGGGTTTATCGACTTTCAAATGGGTTTTGCTATTGCCAATGTGATTGATCCGCAAACCGGGGCTCAAAGTCCGATTTTAGGACAATATTTATATATTTTTGCATTCTTATTCTTATTATCGGTTAACGGTCATCATTTATTAATAGATGGAATATATCACAGTTATCAATTTATCCCGATTGATCAACCATTTTTACATTTTGGTGATGAAAACACAGTCAAATTGATTGGAAAAGCTTTCTCGGCGATGTTTATCATCGGTTTTCAAATGTCGATTCCTGTTGTAGCCAGTTTGTTCTTAATCGATGTCGCTTTAGGTATCGTAGCGAGAACTGTTCCGCAAATGAATATTTTTGTCGTTGGCTTTCCTGTGAAAATTTTAGCAGGCATTATCATTCTCTTCATCGTCATGGGGACAATGATTTATTCAGTCAAAAGTCTATTTGAATTAATGCTTTATTCATTGCGAGACTTGATGACACTTCTTGGCGGCTAGCAAATAACTAATAGGAAACGGGCACAGTTTTTCACTTGTGTTTGGTTAGCTTGTTTTCATTAAAGGAAGATATCGTATGTTAAAAGTTGATTTGCAATTTTTTGCAGAAGAAAAAACGGAAAAAGCGACCCCGAAAAAGCGTCAAGATGTACGAAAAAAAGGTCAGACCGCGAAAAGTCAAGATGTCAATACAGCTATTATTTTACTGGCAGTCTTTTTTGTTCTTTTATTTACAGGTTCAAATATGCTAGAAGGTTTGTATCGTGTTTTTTATCAAACTTTTGAAGAATATGTGTTTCAAGAAGTGACAACGAATACGATTGAAACAATGACGCTGGATTTGTTTCAGGAAGTTTTCATGCTGGTGGGACCGGTTATGTTGGCCGGATTTATAGCCGCATTACTGGCGAATTATATTCAAGTCGGGTTTATTAGCACAACGGAACCTTTGAAAATGAAGTTGGAAAAAATCGATCCGATCAAAGGGTTTAAAAGAATCTTTTCATTACGTGCTTTGGTAGAATTATTGAAATCAATTTTAAAAGTAGTCGTCATCGGTGCAATTGCTTTTGCTTTTTTATGGACTCATTTGAAGGAAATTCTTGGCCTAATTTTTAAATCGGCAGGAGCAAGTTTATCGGTTGTCGGTTCAATCACGGTAAAAATGGGTTTGTTTGCAACGGGTGGCCTGTTATTTTTGGCATTGTTGGATTATATGTATCAAAAATATGATTTCGAAAAAAGTATCCGTATGTCAAAACAAGATATTAAAGAAGAATTTAAAAATACAGAAGGGGATCCGTTAATTAAGTCAAAAAGAAGACAGCGGCAAAGAGAAATTGCCTTCCACCGAATGATGCAAGAAATTCCGACCGCCGATGTCGTTATCACGAATCCCACCCACTATGCTGTTGCACTGAAATATGATGAAAGTAAAATGGATGCCCCTTTTGTTGTTGCCAAAGGTGTGGACTATTTGGCACAAAAAATAAAATATATTGCAAAAGAAAACGGGGTCGTCATGATTGAAAACCGGCCATTAGCCAGAAGTCTGTACCACCAAACTGAAATTGGCCAAGCAATTCCGGAAGAATTTTTTAAAGCTGTTGCTGAAGTATTGGCATATGTATACCGGTTGAAAAAGAAAGTATAACGAAATTGAACAAGATCGTTTTTTACTTATTTAGATAGGGGAGTAAGGAATGAAACTAAAAGATTTATCCGTTGTTTTTGGTGTCATACTTATTGTTGTTATGCTTATTATTCCATTGCCGCCGGGAATGTTGAGCTTTTTAATTATCATAAATATTTCCTTGGCTTTGCTTGTTCTTTTAGTGACGATGAACATGCGAGAGGCGTTGGATTTTTCTATTTTTCCTTCTCTCTTATTGATATTAACCTTATTTCGACTTGGTTTAAATGTTTCCACAACACGTTCAATTCTTTCACAAGGTGATGCCGGGGGTGTTGTTGAAACATTTGGAACCTTCGTCGTCGGCGGAAATGTTTTAGTTGGTCTCGTCGTTTTTTTCATCCTTGTGATTATAAATTTTCTCGTCATTACTAAGGGTGCGGAACGGGTGGCAGAAGTAGCAGCACGGTTTACATTAGATGCGATGCCCGGTAAACAAATGGCCATTGATGCTGATTTAAATGCCGGGATGATTTCCGAACAGGAAGCCCGAAAACGAAGAGAAAAGGTTTCTCGTGAGGCGGATTTTTACGGGGCAATGGATGGGGCAAGTAAATTTGTCAAAGGCGATGCCATTGCCGGGATTATCATTGTCTTTATTAATCTTATTTTCGGGATTATTATTGGAATGGTTCAAAATGGAATGCCGTTTGGAGAAGCTTCATCCCATTATTCACTTTTAACTGTAGGTGACGGGATTGTCAGCCAGTTGCCGGCGTTATTAATTTCTACAGCAACGGCAATCATTGTAACAAGAGCGGCTTCTGAAGAGAATTTAGGATCCGATGTTATCGCTCAATTGTTTGCCTATCCGAAAATGTTGTATGTCGCCGGTGGAACGATCGTTTTACTCGGTTTGTTTACGCCAATCCAAGATTTTGTCACATTACCAATTGGCGGTATGCTTATTATCGGCGGATACCGGTTGTCCAATGTAGGAAATCGTGAAAAAATGGAAATGGTAGAAACTGAAGAACAAGTTGCAACTGATGATATGAGGAAGCCGGAAAACATCGTCAATTTATTAACGATTGACCCGATAGAGTTTGAATTCGGTTATGGATTAATCCCGCTTGCTGACACGAATCAAGGCGGGGACCTGTTGGACCGGGTCGTCATGATTCGAAGACAATTGGCGTTAGAACTTGGTCTTGTTATTCCGGTTGTCCGCATTCGCGATAATATTCAACTTGCCCCGAATGAATACCGAATCAAAATTAAAGGGAATGAAGTCGGAAAAGGTGAAATCTATCTGGAACACTATTTAGCAATTAGTTCGGGAGTTGATGATCCGACCATTACAGGAATTGATACCGTTGAACCGGCTTTCGGTATCCCGGCAAAATGGATTACAGAAGACATGAAAACAAATGCGGAAATGGCCGGATATACGGTCGTTGATCCACCGTCTGTGATCAGTACACATTTAACAGAAGTGTTAAGAAATTATGCTCATGAACTTTTGGGAAGACAAGAAACAAAACAATTAATCGATCATCTACAAGAAAATTATCCGATTCTTGTTGAGGAAGTTACACCAAACCCTCTATCTGTGGGTGATATTCAAAAAGTACTGGCAAAATTGTTAAAAGAGCGTGTGTCCATTCGTAATTTACCGATCATTTTTGAAACATTGGCTGATTTTAGTAAAGTGACAACAGATCCTGAAATTTTAGCTGAATACGTACGGCAAGCATTAGCCAAGCAAATAACAAACCAATATATTCAAGACAATAATCTTCTTAAGGTGATTACGTTAAGTGGTCAAGTTGAAAAATTGATTGCTGATCATGTTCAACAAACAGAACACGGTAATTATTTGGCTTTGGATCCGTCAACTTCGCAAGCCATTCTTGAAAATATTCGAAAACAAATTGAACAAATGCAATTGTATAATCAAACGCCGATTATTCTTTGTTCACCGGCTATCCGGATGTACGTTCGAGAATTAACAGAAAGATATTTTCCGCAAGTACCGATTCTATCCTATAATGAATTAGATGCGAATATCGAAATCCAAAGTGTTGGCGTGGTGAATATCAATTGAAAGTAAAAAAATATATAGCTCCGAACATGCCGGAAGCAATGAAAAAAATTCGTAAAGATCTTGGAAAAGATGCTGTCATTTTAAATTCAAAAATTGTTTATACAGGTGGCTTTTTCGGATTGTTTCGCAAAAAAAATATCGAAGTCATTGCCGCACTGGATAATGATATGGTCCAACCATCGCAAAAAGAGAAAATCGATTTTCCCCGGGCGGAAACGAACACTGAAATGAAACAAAAGCAATCACCGGAACTTGTCAAAAATTCATTTGGGGAAAATAAAGAAATGATTTTAAAGGAAATCTACGACTTAAAAC
>Ga0325347_100064_pt1 | contig 22201 bp, 18 predicted proteins | sample WT_ome_11_FD_205709 | JGI IMG/M metagenome (GOLD analysis project Ga0325347, IMG submission 205709) | Metatranscriptome of lab enriched sorghum-adapted microbial communities from California, United States - WT_Day2_8 (Metagenome... ...
AAGGTATCTTATTCGCCAAAGCAAATAAGCCATTGGCATATACTCCTGTGAAAAATAAGATGATGTAACGGTTGGAAGTACTTGTAACCCACCACATTATCGAGTTAGGTATTAAAGGAACTGCATAAATCAATAATATCTTGATTACAGTGAAATCAATTGAACGTATATACAAGTACTTAACGATTTTCACACGAATAACCAAATGCGTTGCTGAAAGCAAATAAGCGATCGTAAGAGCGAGTAGATACCCTGTTAACCTCATCCCCAAAACAGCAAGGAAAATAACACTTAACAACGCGATCAAAATTGCCAAGAACAGACTGTTTACTGCATATAGCTTGATTAACCCTAAAGCTCTTGTAAACTGAGAGATTAACGCATAAATTCCTTGTAGAACAATCAGTATATAAAGAAATATCAATTGTCCGTCAAATATCCGTAAATGCTGTAATAACGGTAGAATCAAGGCCATGAATGTATATCCTGCAAGCAATACGACTGTCGCATTAATGAAAACCTTGTCGCTTAAATCATTTCTATCCATAACATATCGCAATACAGCTTCGTATACACTTAGTGTGACTACCGGCAATACAAGACTTATGGTTGTAAGAACCAAATCGACCGTACCGTATTCTTCTACTGTTAAGTAATAGGTATACAGCGGCACTAATAGCAAAGAGATAAATTTATTCCCGAAGCTGCCAATTGCGAATAAAAGTGAGTTTCCTAATAATTTATTTAACCTACTCAACTGATCACCATTACCTCAATAATATTGTTTATTACTTTGAGATGATTTCATTTAAATGTTGCTCTATATGGGTTCGGATAATAGATAAATTAAAATTATTCATCACTTCATCTTTGAAAGATTTCAACTTGTCAGAGAAGACGAAAGGGATGACTTCACAATCATAGTTTATTCCTAGAATCATCGCATGCATTCTTGCTGACATAACAATTTTTGATACAGCCAATGCTCTAATTAATTTATCCAAATCATCAGTATCAATAACTTCATATTCAATGCCGTACTTACTAGAACAATATCGATGGAATAAGTAGGTTTGAAGTTTATCCGAATGAGTCGTATAGAACAATTTTACTTTATGATTGACGGAGTGTTTCTTAATTAAGTCAAACCACTCATCCATGTACTCATCCATGCTTTTATACCGATTGCAGTTGTCATTAATTGTTCGATAATCTGTTACTCCAACCAGAACAACATCTTCTTTATCTAGCTGATCTAATGGGAAAAGCTCACTAAAATAATAAACCACATCCGGTGTCAGCTTAATATTTCGCGAATCAATTATTTTGCTCAACTTATTGATACTGTCCTTGTCTCGAATATATATACCATCAAATTTCGGTAGTATCCATTTAAATATCCATCTATCAATGGCAGCTATATTATTCCCAGTACCTACACCATAAAGGAATATTTGTCCTTTGAAGTATAGTTTATTTACAATAAACCATAGCAATAAAGCGACCGGAAAATAACCGTTAGACAATAATAATTGCCCTCCACCGATAATCACCTTATCATACCGCTGATACTTCAAACGAAAAAAAATACTCCAGTTATTTTTCAGCCAAATAATTGTATTGATTATCGGAATCTTCTGCTTCAGGAAGTCCTTTAACATGCTCGAGCGACTTCTTTTTACAATATTATCATCTGCATGATTACTTACTTCCCCAATATATCGCTTTTGCTTTTTTGTATAATCAACTGAATCAACTTGAAATCCTTTAACCTCAAGAAATGTATGGATCGTTTTTCCGATGGCAATATCACCCAGATTGTCTGACCAACTTTCATTTATAACGAGCACCTTTTTCATATATGAAATAGACTCCTTATATGCTTAACAATGAAATATCTTATCCTACCGATTACTTTGTCTTTCTTCGGAACCCAGGACCCCATAAAGTGATGAATCGTATAAGTATTATCTGTTTTATGTATTTTTCCTGTCCTCCAATCCTTGGCACAGAAAAAATCTGCCGGATAGATATGGATGTCACCTTCAAGAACTTGATATGAATTATCCAGGATTAAGTTATACTTGGATACAGTTAAGTCTGTGATTGTCTTAGTATTAGGAACGTTGTACAATTTCCCATTGTCTAGCACAAACTTTCGATCCTTATAAGTTTCCAGTAAGGCACCAATCCATTCGTGCTCTTTACATGATGCCATGAGACCTGTTGGTATAAAACTTTCATTTTCAAAACTTGTAAAGGCTCTATGTGACAAGAAGACATCTAGATTCTTAATTACCTCCACATCAGTATCCATGTAGATGCCGCCATAATTATACAGCGCAAACAGTCTTACATAATCAGTTACAAAAGCATATTTTTTATTCGAATATGCTTCATAAACAAACTGATTTGACGTGAGATCGAAATGATCCTCGTTCCATAACATGAGTTCATAATCCGGCAAGACCTTTTTCCAACTTTCAATACACTTTTGGACATCACCAGGCAACGGATTCTTGCCAAACCAACAATAGTGTATGATTTTAGGTATTTGGTTCATTTACTACCTCGCTCTAACACGTTTTTATGTCTTAATGGATCATACCTGGAAGTTATTTGGTTAATGATTTTACTTAAAATGTATGCCATAAACACAGCCAAAACTGCTTCTCTAAATAAAACTAACGGAGTATACAGATACCAGTTCGTAACCGTACATACAAAGATAATCGAAAAATATTTCTTGTATTCATTATTTAAATGGATATTTAACAGTCTCACTATGATTACTGCAATAATGAATACACCTATCCATCCAAACCAAAAGAAAAAGTGACTGGGCATAACCCCTCCGCCCATACTTCTTGATAGATTCTGAGAAATAAAAAGCGTTAAATTGCCGCTCCCGTTAGATCCTCCCAAAAACACTTGCTTAATAAAATCACCGAACGACGAGAACTTGAATTCCAAATCGAAATAACTGGAAGCAAATATATGGGTTGCTGATGCATAATATGCACCAACCGGAGTGTCAAAGACAAACTTTCTGTTGATTAGCTCATTCATTATATTGCTGATACTAACCGCGTCAATATTGTAGTTCACTCTATAAAGGCCAGTTGCAACATATGCAATATAACCAATGATCGATACTAGAATTAATCTTATTGGCGTAATCTTTTCTTTATATTTGATTAGTAGAAACAAAATAGACAACTCAAATAAACTTTTCCTTCCACCATAGATCAAATCTTGAAACACGAAAATAATAGATAATAGATATAAGATGTTTTTTCTTAGTTTTGAGCTACCTGAATTTACATAAGCGAGCAGAATTGCTATGATTCCATAACTATAATAAGATGCTACACTTACAGAATATTTACTTAGGTCTCCGGTATTGGTTATTCCCGTCATTATAATAACGGATAGCACACCTATCATTATTGAATAGATTATTAGGTTGTCATTGATCTTTAGATTCGATTTATCATGAAACCCCTGTTCATATCCCTTGTAATATATCGCTACTATACTAATAAACAGCAGCATTACATTGATTAATGTACTGTATATTTCATCGGTTCTTGCAGCAGTATAAGTAACTACCAGTCCATCGTTAAAATAATCAGAAACAACAATACTGACGTTTGAGACAAGGATAAAATAACTTAATATTAGATGGTGAGGCTGACTTCGAGACTTCCAAAAGAATGCAAATGAAAAAATGATAACTAACCAAGGAGAGATCGCCAATGTAAAACCATTCGAAACATTATTACTATAAATAATGTAGCAAACGGTTGTTATGAAAACTAAATGTCTGTATATGTCTTCCAGGGTAATTTTTCGAGTAATCAATTTGTGCACAATACCCCTCCCACTATAAATTAATGTTTTCTCGTGTTTTCTCGCTTATTCTCAGTTTTTCAACTTTGACAACTTAAGAGTTAACGAGTCAGAATGCAATATGTATCACAATTTTTCTGTGAATGCGTAGGCGGGAACAGAGCTTCGGATCATTTCATCCAAAACTTGGTTGATGATGTATGATCGCACAATGGATGTCCATGATTCGCCCTTGGGGTTTACCCTCCCATGTCACGCTGGGTCTATGCCCTTACATTCCTTCGTTCTACCTCTCAAGGGATGGATGCCGATTCTTGCTCCTTAACTGGGTCGTTGCCCTTATGGTAATGTTTGCGTCGGCTTCTCCGGTGCTTCCGCTGTCGTAGTTGTTCACATGTGAATAAACGAGGTTACAACAAGTTATTTATGCACTTTGATTAAGCAGCCTGCTGCGCAATCTGGTATTGTCGAACAGGACCTATCACATCGTTTGCGTTATACGCGATTTGCTTTGTCCCCAATGTATAAAGGACTCGAATCAGCTTTCCACACAAAGCAATGATCGACTGCTTCTTCTTCAGCGGATTTTGACTTCGTGCTGTGTAGTGCTTATGCAGCGCCTTGAACGCTTCGTTCTTTGCGATAAGCGGCATCACCGCACGGAACAACAGCGCCCGCAGCCGTGATCGCCCGCGCTTGCTAATCCCTGTCTTGCCTTTTCGTTTACCGGAGCTATTCTCCTTGAGATTCAGCCCGGCTAATCGGATGATTTGCTGACCATGATCGTAGTTGTTCAAGTCCCCAACTTCAGCAAGAAATCCGGCGACGGTGATCACACCAACCCCGGGTACGGTCAGCATTTGTGCTGCTCCCGGTATGCCTTCCAAGATGGATTCTACCTGTGTCATGATCGTATCAAGCTGCTCATTAAACAAGTCGTATTGCCCGAGTAACAGGCTTAGTTCCACACGTGCCGCTGTCTGCCCTTCCGTTAATCCAATAGAGGACGCAGCGGTGGCTACAAGCTTCTCCGCTCGCTTGATCCCTACTGCGCGCTTTACTTCCGTCTTCCAGTGTGCCAGGACGTCTCTGGCCCCTTTACCAACAAGGTCTGCTGGCAACGGGAAGGCGCGCAGCGTCATGAGCGAAGCTTTCCCTTCCCAGTCTTTGAATACGGTTGTGTATTCCGGGAAGAACCGATCGAGCCAGTTGACGATACGACCTTTGACTTGCATGAGACTTGCCGATACTTTCTCGCGCAAGTTCATCAGGATACGTAGTTCCGCATATTCCTTTGTGGGCAACTTCGGTTCCGAGTATTTCCCATTTCGAATCAGATCCGCGATGACTTTAGCATCCTTGTAGTCACTTTTAGTTTGTGAGTTATCCTCAAGCTCTTTGGTCTTGTTGACATGATGCGGATTCACGATTACAAAGTGGATACCTTGGTCTTGCAAGAATGCTGCTAATGGGAACCAGTAGTGTCCAGTTGGCTCAATCCCAAACACGATGTCAGTTTTGCCATGTGTTCGTCCGAGCTCTTTCATCCACATAACCAGTCTCGAGAGTCCTTCATGGTCGTTATGAAATACGCAGTCTTTACCTAGCTCAATGCCCCGAAAGTCTACAGCACGTGCAACATGAATCTTCTTGGCAATGTCGGCGCCAACCACCAGAGTGGATTCGGTAATTCGTGTAATCCGTTGATTCTGCTTTTGTTTCAGTTTATACTTCATATAGAGCGTCCTCCTTCTAATTAGGGCAGTGAATGATCGCCATTCCAAGACCCAGCATACAGGAGGCGCTTTTTATTTTCAAAGGGCAAATTAATTCATTACAGGAATGGCTCCTTAGTAACACTTGTTCATATAATAATTACTTTAATGTCTTGATCATTATCAAAAACAATAGCTTATTCAATGATACATTGATTTTGCTTACCAATGACACTTCTATTTGATCAAAACTGATTGATTCTATGTCATTTAATTTCTTCCGTTTGTATAATATGCGAAGACGTTCAGCATTCATATTTTGCTCAAATGTTTTACTTCTAGATATACTATCTGATCTAATACGATACCTTAATAACTTGCGGTCAAGAATGGCTATTTTTTTATTATTATCCAACATTCTTAATATCAAATCATAATCCTCAGCATACTTTATCTCTCTGTAATATCCAATTTCATCAAAAGTGGCCTTTCGAATGATGATACTTGGGTGAATAAATACATTTCCGTACCTAAGTATTCGAGCAAGATTTTTTTCCTTCTTACTGCGTTTTTTAATTTTGGATGAAATTACGTTACTATTCTCGTCTATCAATTCAACCTCAGTGCCTAAAAGATGTACATCCTTATGTTTCTCCATGTATTGTACTTGCTCTTCGATCCTGGTAGTGACACTGACATCATCCGCATCCATTCTTGCAATGTACTCGCCACTGGCATGTCGAATAGCCAAGTTTAGTGAATAGACCAACCCGAAGTTACTTTCATTTTGAAGGAAAATGATTCTATTGTCTCTCCCCATAACATCCTGCACATATTTGATTGCCTCTATATTATTGGGGTTATCCGAAACAATAATAAACTCCAAGTTTTGATAAGTTTGAGTGAGTATTGACTGGATAGCATGTTTGATATAAGTGATATTCTCGTTGTAGAAGCTCATAATAATTGAAACTTTAGGTTGATTCATTTAATTCCCTCGCTCATAAAGTTCAATATACCTCATATATTGATTTCTTTTATCATAGTTCAGAGCTTTCTCTCTGCATTTTGAGCGATCATAATGGCGAGATGTCAAGATGTCAGTCAGCAATGTATGTTCACTGGTAATTTTTCCGACATCCTCATCAATACATTCTGCACTGCCGCCAGTATTAAACGTAAGAACAGGCACACCGCAAGCTAAAGCTTCCAAATTGACAGTTGGGAAATTATCTTCTAGGGTCGGATTTAAAAATACATCAGCCATAGAATATATTTCCGAAAGTTCAGTTACGTTATTGGTTCTAGAAATTCCAATAATATTGGCAGGTAAGTTGCTAATCTGTTTCTCAGTAAGTCCCACTAGTACAATTATCTGATCATCATTGAGTACCTCTGCAAGTCTAAGGAAACAATCAAACCCCTTGCGTTCCCCCCATACACTTGCTACTCCCAATATAACGAATTTATTTTCAACCCCAAGTTTTTTTCTAACATCACTTTGAGTCGGCTTAAAAACATTCAGATCAATTCCATTGTTAATAACTAGTACATCATACTCACTCAGAAAAGACTTTTTCGCTAATTCCGATAACCATTTCGAAGGAGTAACAATCGTTAGATTCTTTAGTCCCGTGAATGCTCTTTTCTTTCTCTCATAGTTTCTTTGGGAGTTATCCAGAAAATAACTTGAAGGATAATACGATTTTTGAGGACAACGATAACATCCTGTTTTCCATTTGTGGCAACCAACCAGTTCAAAATGTGAGCAGTGTCCTGTAAACGGCCAGCAATCATGAAGAGTCCATATAACTCTCTTGTTTATTTTTTTCAAGTAATCAAATAGAATCTCAATGTTTATATAGTAACCATGCAGATTATGTAGATGGATAACGTCTGGATTTATCTCGTCGATTTTGTGGATTAATTCAATCGTTGCTTTTCTGGAACCAAAACCATGGTTATCGAAAAGCCTTGTTGTTATCACATCGTGATATGTATTGTATTTAGTCCCAATTTTCACTGCATTCTCACAGTTTTGAGGTTTCCCTCTACCATAAGCAATATAACTCTCATGACCATGTTCAATTAATACTTGATGAAGATCTGTTGCAATTCTTCCTGTGCTTCCTATACCGCATACTGAATTTATCTGAAGTACTCTCACCAATTCTTCCCCCATACTACCCTATTCACATAATCTGTATAGGAAGCAATAATTCTGAGTACTTTATCAGAAACATTGGGAATATTGTAGTCCGAAACAATACGAAGTGTATCTCGATGCTGTGTTTCAAGTATCTCGAGCCCCTGCAAGATTCTTTCCTTTTTAAGCCCCACCATCATCACAGCAGCTTCTTCCACAGCTTCTGGACGCTCGTGAGCCTGTCTGATGTTGAGAGCTTTAAATCCGAGAATGGAAGACTCCTCGCTGATCGTGCCACTATCGCTAAGAACTGCTTTGGCCTTAATTTGCAATTTTACATAGTCATTGAATCCCAGCGGTTTTATTGTTCTAATGAGAGGATTGAAGGTGATGCCTTTGGCTTCAATCATTTTACGAGTTCTCGGATGAGTGCTAACAATGATCGGCAAGTTATACTTTTCCGCAATTCCGTTCAAACTCTCAACAAGATCCATAAAATTGGTTTCGGAGTTGATGTTTTCCTCTCTATGTGCTGATACGACGAAGTACTTTTCTTCCTGCAACCCTAGTCGAATCAGTACATCCGAGTTTTCAATATCGTCTTTTCTAGAATGAAGTACCTCATACATAGGACTTCCCGTCTTGATGACCCTGTCTGCCGGGAAGCCCTCTTTTAATAAGTACTCCCTGGCAATATCACTATAGGTCAAGTTAATATCAGAGATATGATCTACGATCTTGCGGTTCGTTTCTTCCGGCACTCTCTGATCGAAACAGCGATTGCCGGCTTCCATGTGAAAGATCGGGATATGTCTTCTCTTCGCCGCAATAGCACATAAACAACTGTTGGTGTCACCGAGAACGAGGAAAGCATCCGGCTTTACCTCTTCCAGTATGGGATCAATCTTGATCAGAATATTGCCAATCGTCTCCATCGGGGAGCCAGTTGCTGCATCAAGGAAGAAATCTGGTTTCTTCAGATGGAAATCCTTGAAGAAAACTTCATTCAGTTCGTAATCATAGTTCTGACCAGTATGAACAAGAATATGTTCTATGGCATTTGATTGTTCTAATTTATTGATAACGGCTGACAGTCTGATAATCTCTGGTCTCGTGCCTACGACTGTCATGACTTTTAACTTCTTCATGTTTGGTTAAACCTCCACAAAGTACGTGTCGGGCTTGGAAGGATCAAAACACTCATTCGCCCACATAACAGTAACCAGATCTGTAGTGCCTATATTGACGATGGAATGTGTATATCCAACAGGTATGTCTACAACCTGTAACCTCTCTCCACTAACTCTATATTCGATGATCTCATCAGTTCCAATCTTCCTGAAACGGATTAAGCCTTCTCCGCTGACAACGAGGAACTTCTCGTTCTTTGTGTGATGCCAGTGGTTCCCTTTTGTAATACCCGGCTTAGAGATATTGATTGAAACTTGGCCTCTCTCCGATGTTCTTATAAATTCCGTAAATGACCCGCGGTGATCAGTATGCATCTTCAGATCATATGCAAATTGATCTTCCGGGAGAAAACTTAGATAAGTGCTATACAGCTTCTTGGTAAGTTCATCGGCCATATCTGGTATAGCCAAATTTTGACGTGATGTTCTGAAGCTCTCCAAAATCTCAGCCAGTCGGCCGACACTAGTTCGATAAGTAGTTGGTACGATGCAGTAATCTCCTTCTGTCGTAGGACGCCCTTCCAGTGCACGTATAAATTCGTCAACCACATCATCGATATAACATAACGTAAGCCCCGCGTTCGGATCATGTATCTGAATATCCAGATTGCGAGCGATATTGTAAGCGAATGTAGCAACGACTGAATTATAGTTCGGTCTACTCCATTTTCCGAAAACATTGGGCAGTCGATAGATATAAACCTTAGCATCTGTTGCTCTGTTGTGTTCGAACAGTATGGTCTCCGCAATCTTCTTGCTTCTGCCGTAAGGATTGTCTCGTTCCGCTTGAATAGACGAAGTGATGAGTACAGGAGCACGATTGTCATAACGCTGGAGTAGTTCCACAATCCTTGAAGTTAAGCCAGCATTGCCCGATTCGAATTCGTGCTCATCCTTCGGACGGTTTACTCCGGCAAGATGAAATACAAACTGGCAATCTTGAAGATATTGCTCTAGCAAAGAAGGATCACAATCCCTAGTGTAAGTATAAATATCACGATATCCTCGATTGGTTAACTCTGCAACAAGATTCTTGCCGATAAATCCATTAGCTCCTGTAACCAATATCTTCATCTTTCTTGACCACCTTTTTCATTCATGGACTCAACTTCTTACTGGCAACTCTTGTCTGATGTAGTCAAGTTCAAGTAATTTCGCTTTAATCTGCTCGACGTTCAGTATATCTGTATTGTCTGAATTGTACTCTTCCATGGTGGTGAGCCTTTCGTTGCCAATCTCGAAATACTTGTCATAATTCAGATCTCTCTGATCAGCCGGCACTCTGAAGTAATGTCCAAGATCATGAGCGATCGCATATTCTTCTCTGGTCAGCAATGTTTCAAATTTCTTCTCACCATGTCTGGTCCCGATAATTCTGATCTTCTGATCCGCATCAAACAATTCGATGATTGCCTGTGCAAGATCTCCGATACGGCAGGCAGGAGCTTTCTGCACCATGATATCCCCAGCCTGTGCGTGAGTGAACGCATAAACGACAAGTTCAACAGCTTCGTCCAGGCTCATCAGAAACCTAGTCATACTCGGGTCAGTTACAGTCAATGGTTGTCCGCTCTTGATTTGCTCGACGAATAACGGGATAACCGAGCCTCGAGACGCCATGACATTCCCATATCGAGTACCACAGATTAGCGTCTTATCAGGGTCCACCGTTCTTGATTTGGCTACGAAGACTTTCTCCATCATTGCCTTGGATATCCCCATGGCATTAATCGGATAAGCGGCTTTATCTGTAGACAAGCAGATGACTTTCTTTACGCCGTATTCAATCGCAGCTGTAAGTACATTGTCTGTCCCGATAACATTCGTTTTGACTGCTTCCAGTGGAAAGAATTCGCATGATGGGACTTGTTTGAGAGCAGCAGCATGAAAGATATAGTCCACTCCATGCATGGCGTTCTTCACACTGCTTAAATCTCTGACGTCACCTATGTAAAACTTCAATTTGTCATTTCTGTACAACCTGCGCATATCATCTTGCTTCTTCTCATCTCGAGAGAAGATACGGATCTCTTTGATCTCCGTGTTGAGAAACCTCTTCATAACCGCATTGCCAAAAGAGCCCGTACCGCCTGTGATTAATAGTGTTTTATTCCGAAACATGATTTTCCGCCTCTTTCTTCACAAAAAGTGAGACATTATGATGTCGAAAGTTTTCTTAGATGTATAATGTTCCTCCAGATACTTCCTCGCATTTTTTCCCATTAGAAGTCTAAGTTCAGGGTTAAAAAGTTGCTTTAATTTTTCGTTAAATTGTTCAACATTATTACTCTCACACCACAATCCGAATTGTCCTTTCTCAATCACTTTACCGACATCCGTACTCTTGTCTGTTGCAGCTAAAACCGGTAATGAAGCATTCATGTAAGACAATAATCTTGATGGGAAATTGGGAATCGTAAATCGATAATCCAAAAATAACAATCCTACATCACATGATAAGGCAAGCATTTCGTAATCATTTTTGGGTAGTTGAGGAATTAGGAGAGCATTTGATATATCTTCTTGAACTAGAAACTTTTCAAGTCTGTGGTATTCAGTACCTGAACCTACTATTATGAAAAAGGCTTCATCTCTTCGCTTATTCGACCTCAGACATTCAACGATAAAGTCAATTCCTTGTGGTCTTCCTAAATTCCCCCCATATATAAAGATTATCTTGCCGTCAGGAATCTGATATTTTGATCTGATTTGCCGTATTTCCGTGTCCACTTTATCGATCACGTAAGGCTCGATACTATTGGGACAAACTTCTACTTTATCCTGGCAAATCTCTGGATTATTTCGCAATACGAATTCCACATTGGCTTCGGACATACAACCTATATGATCCGATATCGCATATAATTTTTTTTCTTTCTTACGAAAGTAACGGTATAAGATTCCACTTAATCCACTGGTTTTTAACATTCCTAGATCTACTGCATTTTGCGGAAATATATCCTTTAATAATAAATAACATTTTGCATTATCTCTACGCTTAACATAATTTACCGCCTTGAGTAGTGTAATAGGTGGAGTAGAGTATAGAACTAGATCAAACTTTACATTAGCAAAGTATTTTTTTATTGCACTAACATACGCTTTTTCAAGCGTGAGAGTGGATATCCCTTTTTCAATAATATTTGTCTTCTGAATGTTTCCTATCTTAATCTTTAGTATCTGATAGTTATCATGTTTGATCACTGTGGTAGACTTTTTATTTCTTCTTTCTATTGGTGACATAATGTACACCTTATGCCCATTTTTCGCAAATTCTCTCATTAAATCTGTATAGATTCCTCGATCATCTAATGACCAAAAATCAATCAGTGTCATGAACAGAATATTCACTGAGTATCCACTCTCCTGGCAGGTACCCCAACATAGGTTCCTGGATGCACTAAATCTCTAATCACAACAGCTCCTGCTCCTATTATGCAGTTGCTGGTTATCTTCAAATTATTACTTATAACACTGCCTACACCTAACCATGTCAACATGCCAATATGAACTGTTCCGGAAATATGCACTCCTGGTGAGATATGAACATAATCGTCGATCACATTATCATGGTCTACTGTAGCACCAGTGTTGATGATGCAACCCTTGCCTATTCTCGAACTGCAATTAATCACTGCACCTGCCATGACGACGCTGCCAACTCCAATTTCCACTTCCGCACCGATAACTGCATTCGGATGAATTAGTGTAGGGATGCTGGCACCTGCAGCTTCCAGCCTATCTTGCAGCTGTTTTCTTGTTGAATTTTTACCTATGCCAACTATCATGTCGTATTGATCGATTAATGAGAATGCATCTTCCGTAATCCCGATAACCTTAAATCCCATAACAGACTGCCCTGCTAACGCATCATCTGCGAATGAGATGTCTTTCCAATGATTAATCTGCCTAGCCATATCGGCAATCACTTTACCATGTCCGCTGGCACCTATGATTAGGAGTTTATCTTTCATCATCCAACTCTTCCTTCTATGTTGCCTTGAAAAGGCTCCATCGTTGCAGAATTCTCTGCATTTATCCCTTCTCTTACGACGATCTTCAACAGTGTTCGAGATATTATACTGCAATCAACTAGGAAAGTGATACGGTCTACATATTCTACATCCAGATCAAACTTCTCTTCCCAACTGATCGCATTTCTGCCGCTGACTTGTGCAAGGCCAGTTAGACCTGGACGAACCTCATGACGGCGGCGTTGATGATCATTGTATAAGGGCAAGTACTGTACCAGCAACGGTCTAGGCCCTACGATGGACATATCGCCTTTGAGAATATTCCACAGTTCAGGAAGTTCATCTAACGAAGTTGATCTCAGAAACCTTCCAAACTTCGTCAATCTAACGCTGTCTGGCAGCAGTTCGCCATTCGCATCTCGCTCATCTGTCATGGTGCGAAATTTATACATCGTGAAGACTTTTTCATTCAGACCAGGTCTTTCTTGCTTGAAGATAACCGGACTTCCCAATTTCCATCGAACTAATAAAGCAACGATCAGCATGACTGGACTTAATACTATAAGCGCAATCAACGCAAGAACGATATCCATCGGTCTTTTGACGAATCTCTTATAGAAACCGCCATTTGATCTCATTACTTCAACCACAACCCCTTGATGATGCTCACGACTCTCTCCAAATCTTCATTCGACATCTTCGTATCAGATGGCAAGCATACTCCATGCTCGAACAGATCCTCAGCAACCCCAGTTCCAACATTGTCATACTTCTCGAAGAACGGCTGCATATGCATCGGCTTCCAAATCGGTCGTGATTCGATGTTCTCCTGCTCCAATGCCAGTATCACGTCGAGCGGTTTGACTCTGCCATCAATCAGGATGGTGCTTAGCCAATAATTCGGCCTTTGCCATTCATGTCGCGGCATAAAGCTAACCCCATCCAATTCACCCAACTGCTCGCGGTAATACTCGTAGATGGATGTTTTCTTCGCCACCCGCTCCTCCAGCACTTTCAGTTGACCTCTGCCGATACCCGCTACGATATTGCTCATCCGATAGTTATATCCCAGCTCGCTATGCTGGTAATGGCGTGCCGGATCTCGGGACTGTGTCGCCCAGAATCGAACCTTGGCGATCCTCTCCTCGTCATCGGATACGAGCATACCGCCGCCCGATGTGGTGATGATCTTGTTGCCATTGAAGGAGTAGATGCCGTAATCGCCGATCGTGCCAGTGTGTTTACCTTTGTAATAGGTGCCCAGAGACTCTGCCGCATCCTCGATGACCACAACATCATGTCGCCGGCAGATCTCCATGATGCGATCCATATCCGCCGCTAATCCATAGAGATGGACGACGATCACAGCCTTAACTTGGGGATACTTCGCGAATGCTTCCTCCAGAGCATCAGGCGACATATTCCAGGTTTCGTAGTCACTGTCGATGAATACTGGGATCGCCTTCTCATAGATGATCGGATTCGCAGTGGCAGCGAACGTTAACGTCGGGCAGAAGACGATATCCCCCTCACCTATTCCTGCTGCCTTCAGCGCCATATGGATGGCTGCGGTGCCAGATGAGAGAGCTGCTGCCGCCTTCGCGCCAACCATGGCTGCGAGCTCACGCTCGAAGCCATCCACGTTAGCGCCAAGAGGTGCGATCCAGTTCGTCTCGAACGCTTCTTGGATATATTGCATCTCGTAACCCTCTTCACTCATATGAGGAGATGATAGGTAGATTCTGTTCTTCACGTATGTACCTGCCTTTCGAGATGTCGCATATCGATAGTTTGCATCATATACAGAAAGTGCAACTTGCCACATAGGGTAGTAAGCTGCACTAGTCCAGTTCATGGTCGGGAAGCGGTTTCTGGGTGTTATTTCAATGTAGTGGCTACTTCCATCTTCGTATATTCGAGTTCAGATGCAGGAGAATCCTTAAGCGTGTAGGTAGGGAGCGACGGTGGCGTCTCCTGGATCACATAAGATGGAACCCACTGCTTCAGGAGCTGCTTGACCTCCATAGGAGTGATGGCATCCTGTCTGTCCACGAGTTCACGGAAAGAAGCGATCATCTCTCTGACCTCGGCTTCGCTCAAGTATTCACTGCGGGCGATGAAGATCCGATTATGTACGGTGGACCGGGTGCCTTCTTCCTTGGTCAGCAGCTCCTCATACAGCTTCTCGCCCGGTCTCGCGCCGCTGAACTGGATCGGGATCTCCTTCTCCGTGAAGCCGGACAGACGGATCAGATCCCTCGCCAGATCGACGATCTTCACCGGTTCGCCCATGTCAAGGACGAAGATCTCGCCGCCTTCGGACAGCGCGCCAGCCTGGACGACGAGCTGCACCGCCTCGGGGATCGTCATGAAGTACCGCGTCATCTCCGGATGCGTCACCGTGACCGGGCCGCCAGCCTCGATCTGCTTGCGGAACAGCGGGATGACGCTTCCCCGGCTGCCCAACACGTTGCCGAATCGAACCGTCGCGAACGCGGTCCTGCTGACCGAGTTCTTGCTCTGCACGATCATCTCGGCCGCGCGCTTGCTTGCCCCCATCACATTGGTCGGGTTGACCGCCTTGTCCGTCGAGATCATGACGAAGCGTTCGACTTCGTATTGGTGAGACAGTTCGACGAGATTCCAGGTGCCCAGTATGTTGTTCTTCACCGCTTCGATGGGTTGAAGCTCCATGAGCGGCACATGCTTGTGGGCAGCGGCATGGAAGACAACATGCGGGCGATACGTCTCGAACAGATGCCGGAGGCGTCTGGCGTCCTGGATATCCGCGATGACCGCATGCAGATGGATATTCAGATCCCGGAACTTGCTGCGGAGCTCGGTCTCGATCTCATAGATGCTGTTCTCGCCGCGACCGACCAATATCAGTGTGTCCGGCTGGAAATTCATGATCTGGCGGCACAGCTCCGAGCCGATCGAGCCTCCCGCACCGGTCACCATCACGACTCTGCCCTTCAGATAATCAGCAATGGAAGACAGATCGATGCTCACCGGATCCCTTCCCAGCAGATCCTCCAGTTCGACATTGCGCAGACGGCTGATCGTGAACCTTCCGTTCACCAGGTCGTTGACGCTCGGGATGATCTTGATCACCCGATTGGTCGTCTTGCAGATATTGATGATCTTCGTGATCTCGCTTCTGTCCACCGATGGAAGGGCGAGGATGATCTCCTGGATATCGTACTTGTCCACGACCTCCGGGATATCATAGCGGTCCCCGACGACAGGGATGCCCGCCAGATTCAGATTCTTCTTGTTCAGGTTGTCGTCGATGAAGGCGACCGGGTAATATTGCGAACGGTCACTCTTCAGCTCCCGCGCGACGATGAACCCCGCTTCCCCGGCGCCGACGATGAGCACCCGCCGCCTCTCGTCCTTGCGCTTCACATATCCGTCACGCATCAATCGCCAGATGAATCTCGCTCCGGCGATGCCCAGGAAGGAGAAGGCCGGTGTCATCAACAAGATACTGCGAGGTACAATGAACCGCTCCGCCAGCATATAGCAGATCAACGCTGCGATCCAGACCATAAACGTACCCTGCGCGATGCCGCGGGTGATGGAGAACATATCGCCCACGCTGGCATAGGACCAGATCCGTCGATAGATGCGATTGGCAACCAGCCATGGCATCATGAGCAAACAGTAGATGACTGAAGTGGAGACAATGACAGGCCAATCCTGGACATCGATGCGGAATTCAAACCTGAGCAGATAAGCAACGCACACCGATGCCATCAAGATGAATACATCCAGCAGTAAAGGCAGGAAACGTTTCATTCGAAAGCACGTCAAATCTCTGATCACCCGTCTCTTCTCACCATATGTCTCGATTTCAGAAAATGGCGGTAATATCAGGTATAATAGTAATAGTAGTAGTATTCCTGGTGCTTCGTATGCTTCTTGTTGTTGATGACCACGCCCAGCAGGTTCGCATGGGCCATCTCCAGAAGCTGCTTCGCCTTGAGCGCGATCTCCTTCTTCACGTTGCCGTAATCGATGACCAACACAACCCCATCGCACTTCGACGCCACGATCTGCGCGTCGGTCACGGCGATGACGGGCGGGGTATCGAACAGGATGATATCAAATTCTTTTTTCAGGTTCTCGATCAGGGCGGTCATCTTGTTGGACGCCAGCATCTCCGACGGATTCGGCGGCAGAGGACCGGAGGTCAGGCACCACAGATTCTCCACATTGGTATCCTGGATCGCTTGCTCGAGAGGGGCCTGTCCGACCATCACCGACGTCAATCCCCAGCGATTCGTGATGCCGAAGGTATGATGCAGCGTCGGTTTCCTCAGGTCCGCGTCGATGACGAGCACACGTTTGCCTGCTTGCGCGTAGGTCACAGCCAGATTCGCGGTCGTGGTCGACTTCCCTTCGGCGGGTCCCGCGGAAGTCAGCATCAGGGTCCGAATCTCGCGATCGATCGAGGAGAATTCGATGTTGCTGCGCAGAGAACGGTAGGTCTCCGAGATCGGAGATCGGGGGTTAGTATCGGTGATTAGCGGCCTTCTCTGCCATCTTGACATTATTTATCGCCCCCTTTGCTTTGCCCTCGGGCAATTCTCGCGCTTGCTCAGCGGCGCCCCCTATCTCGGCGATCTCCGGATCTGGTATTCTGACAATCTCTGCCAGAACCGGCAATCCCAGCACCTGCTTCACATCTTGTTCCGTCTTGATCGTGTCGTCCAGATATTCGAGCAGGAATGCCAGGCCAACCGCGACCATCAACGCCACGACGAAGGCGATGGCGGTGTTCAGTGGCACATTCGGACTTACCGGTGTCGGGTTATCGCGATGCTTCGCCTGGTCTAGGATCGAGACGTTATCCACCGTCATGATCGAAGGGATCACGCGCTGGAAGGTCTCGGATACGGCATTGACGATCTCGACGGCCGTCTCATGGCTGGAATGTCGGATGCTGAGCGTCATCACCTGCGAGTTGTTCACAGTGCGGATGTTGATCATGTTGATCAATTGCTCCGCTGTCAGACCGAACTCCGGATGCTCCTCGGCGACCAGCTCCATGATCGCTCCGGTCTTGATGATCTCCTTGTAGGTCTCGATCAGCCGCAGGTCGAGGTTGATGCTGTTCAGATCCAGTTGCTGCGTACCTGTCCGCTCATTCGACCCATTCACGATGACTTTGGTCGACGCTTCATAGACCGGTTTCATCACATACATGCTCACAAGTCCTGCAGCCAACGTTACCGTGACGACGATGGCTGTGATGAGCAACCATCTCCTTCGCAGGATGTGCAGATAATCCTTCAGATCTAGTTCCATGCTATCCTCCATAGTTGTCAGAGATAAGCTGATCCCTGCTTCTGTGAAAGCTGAATCCCCCCCTCGACCCGAGAGAGGGATTCAGCGACTTCAGGTTGCTCAGTTGACGTTGATCAGGCGATAGATGACCACTGCGGCGGCGGCACGAGTGGATTCGCCATTCGGGTTGAACTTCCCGTCGGACCCGATGACGATACCGTAACGTGCGGCAAGCGCGGTTCCTGCTCGCAGCGACGCAGCGATATCTCCGGCATCCGCGAATTTGCTGAGCGCAGCATCCACGTTCGATACGCCCTTGACTCCGTCCAGATACTGCAATGCGCGCGCCGCGATGGTCGCCATCTCAGCCCGGGTGATCGGAGCCAGCGGATCGAATCTGCCGTTGCCCTTGCCGTTGATCAGCCCATGCTTGACCGCTGAAGCCACATAAGGCTTGAACCAGTCGCTGTCACTCACGTCCGTAAAGTTCTCTTCGGCATTCGGATCGTACAGGTTATATGCAAGCACGATCATCTTCGCGAACTCAGCCCGTGTGACCGGTGCAGTCGGGTCGAAGATGCCAGCCTGCTTGCCGTTGATGATGCCCTTGCTCGCCACGACTGCGATCTCTCTGCCTGCCCAGCCCTGAACAGGAGCCAGATCGTTGAAGGTCACCACCGTCTCCACAACGGCATACGGTTGACCTGTCAAGGAGTAAACCCATGCTTCCGCATAGCCGTTTGCTTCGTTGTATGCACCGGTGAAGTACGTATAGTTGTCGCCATCGACGGATACGATGGTGAGCAGCTCCTTGTCATATGCGTCGGCATTGCTTACAGGGATGCCGATGTAGACAGGCTCCGCGAAGCTGGTAAGCTCCTGGTCGCCTACCACTACCTTCATCTCATAGGCTTCAGATGCAGTTCTGGCACGGATATAGCTGTTATCGCTCGCCGCAGCTTGCACCGATGCGGAAGCGATCGACACATCCTTCTTCGCTACGGCACCCGAGTAATGATTGATCCTGATGTTCGTCTCGCTCGTCAGCTCGGCTGCCGGCACGGACAGCTTCGCGCCTTTCACGGTGATCGCCACATGAGTGATGCCCGCAGCTTTCACGGCGGTGATGATCGTCTCGCTGATCACCGCTTCAGCCTGCTCTTCCTCCACATCGCCGAGGTCGATGACCAGCTCGATCTTCAGGCTTGGCACCTCGATCTCTTCGATCTCTGCCACTTCTTCGACTCCTGCCGCGCCAGCCAGCTCGGAGATTGCTGCCAGCTTCTCGTTTGCAGTTGCCTGCAGAACTTCCAGCTTCTTCGCCATCTCTTCGGCCAGCTGCTGGATGGCCGCGATCTGCTCGGTCAAGGCCGTTTCATCGATCACAGCTTTGGCCACGCCGTTCTCGGAAACAACGGCAGCCTTCACCGTGGCAGCTTGCGTGATGGCCGTCTGCGCGATGGTGACAGCCTCCTGTACACCGCTGGTGATCGTGTCCACAGCGGACTTGACTTTCTCCGCAACATCCGCCGGATCGTCATCCACCGCGATCTCGCCAACCTCGACTACGATCTCTTCGATTCGATCCAGGATATCAGGTACCCCAGGCTTGGTTTCTTCAGACGGTTGCTGCTGGTCGCCGCCAGATCCTCCTCCGCTGGTTCCGGCGCTGAGCGTGACGTTACCTTCGAACAGCTTCAGGTTGAAGACCTTGAGGGAAGCCTTGACTGTCGCCACGCCGGTACCCGTGCCGTTCAGCGTGATCTGTCCGTCGCTGCTCACGCTGATGTCCGTGCCGCTGACCTGACCTGTCTTCGTCCAGTTCAGCATGCTGTTCGGGAACTGGTTGCCAAGCACGATCAGCTGCGCGTTGAGCGAGCTGCCGCCGCTGTTGGAAGCCAGCGCGACGTCCGTGCGCAGGTAACCGACCGATATGATGAAAGCGGCCTCATGATCCGGGTCGATATAGGATTCCAGCTCGTCCTTCATCTTGATCAGGATATTCCCGTTGATGCCAAGAGACTTGAAAGCCTCACCCAGCGGGTTGTCCGTCGCGTTGATCACCTTGTTGTAAGCATTGCTTACGAGGGTGTTAAACGTCTGATTGAACCCGTTAACCAACAGGTTGCTCCAGGACAAGTTTGCCAGCTGGTTCTTCAGCTCATCTTCCAGGTCGCTCACCAGATCGGCGAGATCATCGAACGAGACCTCTTCCAGACCCGTCTTGCCGCCGAGCTTGACCAGCTGCTTGATCGTCTCGAAACGGTTGTTATATGCATCCGTGAGTGCCGCTTCTGCGTTACCGTACAGAACCGACAGGATGTCGATGAACAGTTCACTGACATTGGTTTCGGTGACCGCCGGAAAATCTTCCCGATCATATAGCGCCTCGAATTTGCTGTCGATCGCGCTCCAGGCCCACTTGGTGATCTCCTTCTTCTCCACAGACTGCAATGCTTTAAGCGCGTCGAGAGCATCATGGATCACTTGCTTCTCGTCAGTATCCAGCTTGGCGAGGATCGCCTCGATCTTGTCGATCACCGGCTGCGCGCTGGGTGGCAGTGGGGTCGCCTGCGCAGCCAGGGCTGTGCTCGCGAACGTCGCGCACACCATCATGACCGCCAATAACAACGCTGATAATTTTCTCAACATAAACTCATCCTTTCTCTCCTGATAAACTTGAAGATTCTATCGACACTGGCCTATGGCATAGAACCAGGCGATAATCGCGAGGTGATGTTCAATCGGTTATCTTCCAAAGAAAAAAAACTTCTTCCTCATCCGGGCATCTGCGGGCCATACCTCGATCGGCTGATCATTCATAACCGAACGCGCATTGGCGGTGTAATAGTCCCGGAAGTCTTGTCCAAGTGTGTCCACAATCGCTTCGCATGCGGTATCCAGATTAAAATTGCGCAGACTCCGATTATGAGCGTCAGAAGCCATGAGATGAATGAGACGATGTTTGCAAAGATCCATCGCGATCTGTTTGACTTTCTTGCCGGAATGGCCAATGATAGAATGCGAGGTAACCTGAGCCAATGCACCCGTTTGGACAAGCTCCAACAGCCGCCGCGGATCGCGCGCGATCTCCAGGTTGCGTTCAGGATGGGCAATGATCGGAACGATACCCATGAGTTGCAGCTCATAGATCATGTCGGCAGTTTCTCGAGGGATATGGGAATGGGGCAACTCCAGCAACAGGTATCTGCTGTCGTTCAACGTCAGGACAATCTTCTCTTCCAGATCCTCCAGCAATCGATTATAGATTCGAACCTCTTGCCCAGGATAGATCGTCAGCGGGATGTTGGCAGCCCGAAGTGCGGCGTTCGCCTCATCTGTCAGACGTCTGATGCGTTCACCCGGATTCCAATGATGTCCATCCGCATGATGCGGAGTGGCGATCACGCCCGTAATGTGCTGACTTGCGGCATCTCTCGCCATCAGGAGCATCTGCTCAAGATCTGAAGCTCCGTCATCGATTCCATGAAGAGCAGCTTCAATGCAAACAGCAGACCGCGATTCAATCTTGCTCCCGGTTTCGGGAGGTGAGGGGGAAGCCTGTTGCGATACCAGAACATTCCCGGAACGGACCTGGACGTATCCTGCATTTGCCTGGGCACCGTTCAATTCGGCACGAAAATGAGCGAACCGGATTCATTCGCCTTCATGGATGCTTTCTGCGAGCTTGGGGGCAATTTTATAGACACCGCTCTAAATTATGCGGACTGGAGCTCGGAAGTGAAATCGGCCAGCGAAAAGACGATCGGGAAATGGCTATCCGCCCGCAAACTCCACCATAAGGTGATTGTCGGCACCAAAGGCGCCTGCCCGCGGACGGGAGGTCCTTTTTTCCGGCTGAAGCGCGAAGATATTTTGTCCGACCTGGAAGAAAGCTTGCGCAATCTGCAAACCGACTGGATCGACCTGTACTGGCTGCATCGGGATGACCCGAGCATTCCCGTAGAAAACATCATCGACGTATTGGAGGAACAGGTGCAGGCAGGGAAGATTCGATACTACGGATGCTCC
>Ga0325347_100069_pt1 | contig 21242 bp, 20 predicted proteins | sample WT_ome_11_FD_205709 | JGI IMG/M metagenome (GOLD analysis project Ga0325347, IMG submission 205709) | Metatranscriptome of lab enriched sorghum-adapted microbial communities from California, United States - WT_Day2_8 (Metagenome... ...
AGCGCTCGAAAGCTCAATCCAACGGATCGTGGTGGTTACGGGGTGAAAATTTCCGATTTTCAGTCCAAGGACGTCGTCAATATCGTCGACGGCAAGAAGCTGGGGCAAATCAGCGATCTGGAGCTCGATTTGCGCCAGGGAAGAATCGAGTCAATCGTTGTGCCGAGCCCGGGACGCTTCTTCGGATTTTTCGGGAGCGGCGCGGACGTCGTCATTCCGTGGCGGAATATCATCAAAATCGGCATGGATGTCGTGCTCGTCAAGGTGGAGGATTCCCGCGTGTACCGAAATGCGGAGGAAGCGGACTCATCGCCGGATTATTCGCAGCGGACAAACAGGGTATAAACGAAGGGGATAGAAGCCGGGAGATTTCAAGGGATGCGCGGCGCCGGCGAATTATGTTACAATATTCGGACACAAAGCAAACGGAGGAATGCGGATGGAGCCGTTTTGCAAAACGGATCGGCCCGGCTTGCCGACCGTCTTTGTGCTTGAGGGCTGGATGCGGCGGTTCGATTTCCTGGAAGCGGGCGTTTCTTCCCGCCTTGGCGGCGTAAGTCTCGCGCCTTACGCATCGTTAAACTGCGGCCTCCATGTGCACGACCGGGCGGAGCATGTCGTGGAAAACCGCCGCCGTCTGGCGCGGGCGACGCGGTTGCCATTCGAGGCGTGGACGTACGCGGAACAGGTGCACGGCCGCCGGGTTGCGGTCGTAACCCGGCGGGAACGCGGCGCCGGGCGCGAATCGCGCTCGCAAGCGCTGCAAGACACCGATGCGTTCGCCACGAATGAGCCGGATATCGCCCTGTGCGCGCTGTTTGCGGACTGCGTTCCGATCTATTTGTTTGATCCGGACCACAGAGCGGTCGGCCTTGCTCACGCCGGCTGGAAAGGCACCGTGCAAAAAATTGCCATGGATACGATTGACACCATGACGCAAACTTTTGGTAGCCGCCCCGATCGGATGCTGGCGGCGATCGGCCCCTCGATCGGATCGTGCTGCTATGAGGTGGACGAGCGGGTCATCCGCGAGGTCGATGCGGTATTGCGGGAACTGTCGCTCGCGGTGCAGGATGGACGGCCGGAGTCAGGCGCAGTTTACTCTTCGCGAAACAACGGCAAGTTTATGCTGGACTTGCAACAATTAAACCGACAAATTATGATTAAAGCAGGAATTTTGCCGTCGAATATCGAAATATCCAGGTTATGTACCGGCTGTCATACGGAATGGTTTTTTTCCCACCGCAAGGAAGCGGGAACAACCGGACGGATGGCGGCCTGGATCGGGATGGTGTCTTCTTAGGAAAGCGGGGGAACATCGACGTTGGACGGGATGGAGCGGCTTAGGGCAAACATTCGCGCCGTGGAAGCGCGCATCGCGGAAGCGTGCCGCCGAAGCGGGCGGAAGCGCGAGGACATCAGGGTGATCGCCGTCACCAAATACGTGTCGCTCGACACCGTGCGGCTCGCGATCCGCGAAGGATTGCAGCATATCGGCGAAAACCGCTGGCAGGACGCAAGAGAGAAACGGGAAGCGATCGGCGATGCGGCGACGTGGCATTTCATCGGCCATTTGCAGACGAACAAGGTGAAGGACGTCGTGGGCAAGTTCGCCTATATCCACTCGTTGGACCGCCTGCCGCTCGCCCGGGAAATCGACAAAAGGGCGGGAGCAATGGGCATAAAGGCGCAATGTTTCATCCAGCTCAACATTTCCGGGGAGGAGAGCAAATTCGGTCTTGCTCCGGATCAACTGGACGAATTTGCGGAAGAGCTGAAAACATTGCCGAACATCCGCGTCGTCGGCCTGATGACGATGGCTCCGCTGGTCGCCGATCCCGAAGCGGCGCGGCCGGTGTTTCGCGAACTTCGCAAGCTGCGCGACCGGTTGAATGAACGCGGCACGCTCGGGTATGAAGTTGATCACTTGTCGATGGGGATGTCGAACGATTTTGAAATCGCCATCGAAGAAGGCGCGACCTGGGTGCGTCTCGGCTCGGTGCTGGTGGGCAAGGAAACGGAAACCGCGGTCGGCGGCGCGGCTGCGGATTGATGGAAGGAGGAATCGGTCATGGGAGTCATGAATCGGATTATGAGTTTTCTCGGATTGCAGGACGAAGAAGAAGCCGCCGATCGGAGCCGGACGGCGGAGGAAGTTGAAACCAGCACATACGAAAAGCGTATGAATAGGGGAAACATCGTCAGCATTCATTCGCAAAAGCATGTCCGCGTCATTCTGAATGAACCGCGCTCATACGAAGAAACGCAGGATATCGCCGACCATCTTCGCTCCCACCGGCCGGTTGTCGTCAATCTGCAGCGGGTCCGTCCGGACCAGGCGATGCGCATCGTCGATTTTTTGAGCGGCACCGTTTACGCATTGAACGGATCGATATCGAAAATCGGTTCGAACATTTTCCTGTGCACGCCGGAAAACGTTGAAATTCAAGGGGCGATTACGGAAATGCTGAATAGCGGGGACGAATAAACCAAATTGAGGTGAACCTTTTGCAAGGGTTGGACAGCTACATTTATTTGCTTGCCAGAATCTATTCCTACGTTATCATCGCGTACATCCTACTGTCGTGGGTGCCCAACGCCAGGAACAGCTTTATTGGTGAAATGCTCGGCAAACTCGTCGAGCCGTACTTGTCGCCCTTTCGCCGAATCATACCGCCGATCGGCGGCATGATCGACGTTTCGCCGATCATCGCCCTGATCGCCCTGAACTTCGTGGTGGAAGGCATCATCGCCATCATCCATTGGGTGGCCGGGTGAGCGAATTGAACCGGGAAATATACGAACATTTCCATCCGGATGAACATCGCTTCGTGGATCGCGCCTGGGAATGGGTATGCAAGGCGCATGAAAACCATGCCGTGAAGCGGACGGATTTTCTCGATCCGCGGCAAGCTTACATATTGACGACGCTCGTCCGTCGTCATGGGCATGTCGAACTTCGTCTGGACGGCGGTTATCCCGATGCGGAGCGGAAGCGGGCGCTCGTCGCACCCGATTACCGATGGCTGGACGATGAGGACATCGGGATCAAAGTGCTGTCCGTCGTGCCCGTCGACAACAAATACACGGAACTGGACCACGGCGATTACATGGGGGCGATTCTCGGGCTCGGTCTGAAGCGCGACAAAATCGGCGACATCCATGTGCTTGAGCGCGGTTGCCACTGCCTGGTGGCGGACGATATCGCCGAGTTTATCCGCTTGCATCTCTCCAAGGTTCATCGCGTTCCCGTGCTGACGGCCGTCCTTCCTCTTGCCGAACTTCAAACCGCTCCCGCCGCCTTGCAGGAATTGAGCGTGACGGTCGCTTCGCCGCGCCTGGACGGCATAGCCGGCGACGTGTTTCGCTTAAGCCGCTCCAAAGTGCTTGAACCGATCAAGGCGGGCAAAGTAAAAGTGAACTGGAAGGTGGAAGAAGACCCCGCCAAACCGCTGAAAGCGGGCGATGTCGTCTCGATGGCCGGATTCGGTAGGTTCAAGGTGCTGGAAATGGACGGCGTCACCAAGTCGGGGAGAACTCGCGTCAAAGTGGCGAAATTTGTCTGATTTCCGCTTCTCTTGAGGAAAAAATGCAGGAATTCAAGGAATGAATGTCGAATAACTACCTTTGTTAGGAGGTGCGGAAATGCCGTTAACACCGCTCGACATACATAACAAGGAGTTCAGCCGTTCCTTCCGCGGCTACGACGAAGATCAAGTCAACGAATTTCTCGATCAGATCATTAAAGATTACGAGGCGCTCATTCGCGAAAACAAAGAATTGCAAAATCAGGTTGCCGCGCTGCAGGAGCGGGTCAACCATTTCGCGACCATGGAGGAGACGCTCAGCAAAACGATTATCGTCGCCCAGGAAACGGCGGACGAAGTGAAAAACAACGCCAAGAAAGAAGCGCAGCTGATTTTGAAGGAAGCGGAAAAAAACGCCGACCGCATCATCAACGAATCGCTGGCCAAAGCGCGCAAAATCGCCCTGGAAATGGAGGAGTTGAAAAAGCAGGCCTCCATTTACCGGACGCGCTTCCGCACGTTGATCGAAGCGCAGCTGGAACTGCTCAAGGACGAGGCGTGGAATACGCTGGAGCCGTCGGATCAGGTCGAGGTGGAACAGAAATAAACGGACGTTCGCCGGAGTTGACGGCAAACCGGAAATACGGTATACTCCTTTTCAACAAAAAAATAGTTTGACAAAGCGATGACCGGGACGAGTAAATCATGACGTCGGAGCCAGCGATTTAGGGACGGTGAGAGCCTAATCTCCGGACGATGATTGAAAATCCCCCGGGAGCGTCTCTTGAACGGATCCGGAACGGATCAAGTAAAGAGCATCGGGTCATTCCGTTAACGATGATGCGAGTGAAAATGTTGCGTGAGGCTGCATCCGCATACTCGTGCGGATCGCGCGTGCGCAAGTTTTAACGAGGGTGGTACCGCGAGCATAACTTCTCGTCCCTTGGGGATCGGGAAGTTTTTTATTTTATGCGAAGAAACACCGGATGGAAGGAGTTCGAGCGATGGATTACAGCCAGACACTGAACCTGCCGACAACCGATTTTCCGATGCGCGGCAACTTGCCGCAGGCGGAACCGAAAATACAGCAGTGGTGGGACGAAATCGACATCTACGCGAAAGTCCAGGAGAGCCGCAAGGGCAGGCCGAAGTTCATTTTGCACGACGGCCCGCCGTTTGCCAACGGAGATATTCACATCGGCCACGCCTTGAACAAAATTTTGAAGGACATCATCGTCCGTTACAAATCGATGCAAGGGTTCGACGCCCCTTACGTGCCCGGCTGGGACACGCACGGTCTGCCGATCGAACAGGCGATCGCCGACCGAAAAAAAATCGACCGCAAGTTGATGAACGTGCCCGAGTTCCGCGAATACTGCCGGCAATACGCCCTGGAGTGGGTGGAAAGGCAGAAGGTGCAGTTCAAGCGGCTCGGCATTCGCGGCGACTGGAACAACCCGTACCTGACGCTGCAACCGGAATACGAAGCGCAGCAGATTCGCGTTTTCGGACAAATGGTGAAAAAAGGATACATCTACAAAGGATTGAAGCCCGTTTACTGGTCGCCTTCATCGGAGAGCGCCCTGGCGGAGGCGGAAATCGAGTACAGGGACAAGACGTCCCCGTCCATATACGTCGCCTTTCCGGTGAAGGACGGGAAAGGCAAATTGCCCGCCGATGCCGCGGTCGTCATCTGGACGACGACGCCGTGGACGCTGCCGGCCAATCTGGCGGTCTGCCTCCATCCGGAGTTCGAGTATGCGCTGGTGGACACCGACGGCGGAAAATTCGTGCTCGCCGCGGGATTGCTTGAACAGGTAACCCGGGAGATCGGCTGGAAGCGCGCGGACGTCGTCGCCCGGTTCAAGGGAGCGGAACTGGAGTACGCGGTGTGCGCCCATCCGTTTTACGACCGCGATTCGCCGGTCATCCTCGGCGACCACGTGACGCTCGATGCCGGCACCGGCTGCGTGCATACGGCGCCGGGTCACGGTGAGGACGACTTCGCCGTCGGCCAAAAATACAACCTGGGCGTGCTTTGCCCGGTGGACGACCAGGGCCACATGACCGCGGAGGCGCCCGGTTTCGAGGGCGTCTTCTACGAGAAGGCGAACAAACTGATCGTCGAGAAACTGGAGGCGAACGGACGTTTGCTTAAGAGCGGCACCGTCCAGCACCAGTATCCGCACGACTGGCGCACGAAGAAGCCGGTCATTTTCCGCGCCACCGAGCAATGGTTCGCCTCCGTCGACGGTTTCCGCCGGGACATGCTCGATGAAATCAGCCGGCTGAAGTGGACGCCGAACTGGGGAGAAATCCGCATGCGCAACATGATCGCCGACCGCGGAGACTGGTGCATTTCGCGGCAGCGGGCGTGGGGCGTGCCGATTCCGATCTTTTACTGCCGCCAATGCGGCGAGCCGCTGGTAAATGATGTCACGATCGGACACGTGGCCGACCTGATCGAGCGGGAAGGTTCCGGCATCTGGTTCAGCAAAGAGGAGAGCGAACTGTTGCCGCCGGGGACGGTTTGCCCGAAATGCGGCCACGGCCGTTTCCGCAAGGAAACCGATATTATGGACGTCTGGTTCGATTCCGGTTCCAGCCACGTCGCCGTGCTGGAAACGCGGCCGGAGCTCAGCTGGCCCGCCGATCTGTATCTGGAAGGATCCGACCAGTACCGCGGCTGGTTCAATTCGTCGCTGATCACGGCGACGGCGGTGCGGGGATCGGCGCCCTACCGGGGGATTCTGAGCCACGGGTTCACTCTGGACGGCGAAGGGCGCAAAATGTCCAAATCGCTCGGCAATACGGTCGACCCGAACGAAGTGTGCGGCAGATTGGGCGCGGACATCCTGCGTCTGTGGGTTTCCTCCGTCGATTATCAGGCGGATGTGCGGCTGTCCGACAGCATCCTGAACCAGATCAGCGAAGTGTACCGCAAAATCCGCAACACGCTGCGCTTTTTGTTGGGCAACCTGACGTCGTTCGATCCGGTGCGCGACCGCGTCGCGTTCGAAGCGATGAACGAGCTCGACCGTTTTGCGCTCATCCGCTTAAACCGCATGATCGAGCGCGTCATCCGGGCGTACGACAATTACGAGTTTCATCTTGTGTATCAGTCGGTGCACCATTTTTGCGCGGTGGAAATGAGCGCCTTCTACCTCGACATCATCAAGGACCGGCTGTACGCCAGCGCGGCGGACGATCCCGGCCGCAAGGCGGCGCAAACCGTATTGTACGACGCGTTAAAGGCAATAACTAAACTGATCGCTCCCGTTTTGCCCCATACCGCCGAAGAGGTGTGGAAGCATATTCCGGAAGCCGGCGAAATCAGCGTGCAGCTTGCGGTCATGCCGGAGTGCGACCGCTCCCTGTACGACGAGGCACTGGAGACGAAGTGGAACCGGCTGATCGACGTGCGCGACAACGTGCTCAAGGCGCTGGAAATCGCGCGCAAGGACAAGGTGATCGGCAATTCGCTCAGCGCCGCGGTCAACCTGTACCCGAACGAGGAAACTTACGCTCTGTTGCAAAGTTTCGACAATTTGCAGCAACTATTCATCGTTTCCCAGGTGATCGTGCACAAACCCGGCGCCGGCGCGCCGGAGGGCGCGCTCGAATTTCCGGATCTCGTGGTCGCGGTGGAAGTGGCGAAGGGGGAAAAATGCGAGCGTTGCTGGATCGTCGCTCCCGATGTCGGGGAGAACGCCAACCATCCGAGCCTGTGCCCGCGCTGCGCGGAAGTCGTGGAGAAACATTTTTCGTCCTGACGAATTTGTCCCGACGATTTATCCCGACGAATCCGTCCCGATGAAAAATGTCCGGGCGGCGGGGGCACGGCGGATTGCGGAGGGATGATGATGAAGTGACTGTGCGGAACGGGCGGGCAAAGGATGAGCGCGTGAAACCGGAGCGAGCCGCGATCGAAGAGGCCGACAGGGACGCTGTTGCGGAAATCCGCGACAAACTCCGGGAGATCGCCGCGAACCTGGAACGGGCGCAAATCAACGATTACGTCCAGTTGATGAACCGGCCGTGGAAAATTATTCGCACCAACATGCTTGCGGGGATCGCCCGGGGGGTCGGCATCGCCATCGGCGTCACGGTGTTCACCTCCACGATCGTTTATTTGCTGCAGCAGCTCGGAGCGCTCGATTTGCCGATCATCGGAAAATATATTGCGGAAATTGTGAGAGTCGTGCAATACCAGCTCAACGGGCGTATGCTGGATTATCCTTGACCATCATCAACGGGCGGGGCGTCCGAGGCATCCGGATCATACACCGGGTCCGGTTCAAGCAGCGGCACGCCCTCGCCGCGCGCCATATATTCGCGATATTCGCGGCTTCGGACGAAGGTGACATCTTTCCCGTAAAGGTCCGTGGCAAGGAAGTTTTCGATCGGTTCCACATAACCTTCGGACTCCTCCGCCTCCACGTACATCGTATCGTAATCGTCGACATTCGGGTTCTCCGCCATCGCCGGGGAGTTGGAGTTGCCCCAGCTTTCGACGATTTGCCATGCATCTTCGCCGTCGATCTCGTTTTGTCCGTCGAGTTCGTCCAGGCTTGTTCTTCCGAAAGGCGGCGCCATAAGCCCTTCTTCGCGCGGCCGCCGGTTGTTGTCGCGCCGGTGGGGCGAATGCGCGGCGCAGTAGAGCGCGGTCGGCAACGCGAAAAGTCTCTCCGGCGGAATCGGTTTGCCGCAGGCGCGGCAAATGCCGTAGTCGCCCGCGTCCATCGCGGACAGAGCGGCGATGATCGCCTCCAGCCGTTTTTCGACGTTTTCGTTCAGGGCGATGTCTTTGCCCCGCTCGAACAGCTCCGTGCCGAGGTCGCCGGGGTGATTGTCGTTCACCGACAAATCGCCGGTTTGCTCCCGCAATGCGGAAGACAGCCCGAAATGGCCGTTATCTTCAAGGGCGGCCGCAAGGCGGGTTCGCTCTCGCTCAAGCTCCTTGCGCAACTTCATCTCTTGCTCTCTGGTCAGAACGTTCATACGCTATGCGCTCCTTTGGCCAGCACACATCTTGACTTTATGTTATCGTTATTGTTGACGAGTCGGTCGCATTTCACCGTGGTAATTCCATGAAACCATGCGCCTTCGTTCCGGCGAAAGGCGCCTCGAGGATGGAACGGCCGATTTTTTCAGGAGGTGCGCCTTGATTTATTATTTCGTTGCCCTTGTCGTCATTGCGGTCGATCAGCTCACGAAATGGCTCGTCGTGCAAAACATTCCGCTCAGGGAATCGATTCCGGTGATCGGGGAGTTTTTTCTGCTCACGTCCCACCGCAACACGGGAGCGGCTTTCGGTATTTTGCAAAACCAGCGTTGGTTTTTCATCGCGGTGACGATTGTCGTCGTCATCGGTATCGTCATCTTTTTGCAGCGAACGGTCCGCAACGGGAAAAAACTTCTCCCCTTCGCGCTCAGCTTGCTGCTCGGCGGGGCGATCGGCAATTTCGTCGATCGGTTGCTGTTCGGCGAAGTGGTCGATTTTCTGGAGTTCCGTTTTCAATTTTCCATGTTCGGCAAGGCGGTCGACTACACGTACCCGATTTTTAACCTCGCCGATTCGGCGATCGTCACCGGCGTCGCGCTCATTTTCCTCGAAACGCTCCTCTCCTGGCGCAAGGAAAAGAAACGGCACAATGAAAGGGAAGCCGTCCAATGACGACGGGATGGAACGACTTCGTCGACGAGGAAGAATGGCCGGATGACGAGGCGTTTCCGGACGGCGGGGCGTCGCCGGACGACGGTTTTTCGCTGCGAACCGCCGAATGGATCGTCGGCCAAGGGGAGGAAGGGCAGCGCATCGACAAATTTGTCGCCGACAAGCTGGCGGGGGCCGCTTCGCGGACTCAGGTGCAGGCGTGGATTCGCGACGGACATGTCACCGTCAACGGCAAGCCGGTGAAAGCGAACTATAAAGTGCAGATCGAAGACTCCGTCTCGGTGTGGGTCCCGCCGCCGCAAGCGACGGACGTCGCCCCGGAAAACATTCCGCTCGATATCGTTTATGAGGACAGCGACGTCATTGTCGTCAACAAGCCGCGCGGCATGGTCGTTCATCCCGCCCCCGGACATTCCTCGGGCACGCTGGTCAATGCGCTGCTGTATCATTGCCGGGATTTGTCGGGGTTAAACGGCATCATTCGGCCGGGCATCGTGCATCGCATCGACAAGGATACGTCCGGGTTGCTCATGGCGGCGAAAAACGATCACGCTCACGCGTCGCTTGCCGCGCAATTGAAGGAGCACAGCGTCACCCGCAAGTACGTGGCGCTCGTGCACGGCAACCTTGCGCACGACGCCGGCACCGTCGACGCTCCGATCGGCCGGGATCCGAAAGACCGCAAGCTGTTTGCAGTGACCGTGCGAAACGGCAAGCGGGCGATCACCCATTTCGCCGTACTGGAACGATTCGGCCGCTTTACGCTGCTGGAACTGAAGCTGGAAACCGGCCGCACGCATCAAATTCGCGTGCACATGAAATACATCGGGCATCCGCTGGTGGGGGACCCGGTGTACGGCGGCAAAACGCGAGGAATCGGCATCGAAGGGCAGGCGCTGCACGCCGCCGTGCTCGGTTTCCGCCACCCGCGCAGCGGGGAGCGCCTGGAGTTTTCCGCGCCTTTGCCCGAAGATATGCGGAACCTGTTAATCCAATTGAGAAAGTAGGATAGACGATGGCCAAAATCAATGCGAACTATTTGCAGTTGCAGGGTAGTTATTTGTTTGCCGAAGTGGCGCGCCGAAGAACCAAATTTATGCGCGAGCATCCGGAGGCGCAGGTGATCAGCCTCGGGATCGGCGACGTGACCCGCCCGCTGCCGGATGCGGTCATCCGGGCGATGCACGAAGCGGTGGAGGAAATGTCCGACGAAACGACGTTTCGCGGTTACGGCCCGGAGCAGGGGTACGATTTTCTGATCGAAAAAATTATCGAGCACGATTATCGCTTAAGAGGCATTGATCTTAAGCCGAACGAAGTTTTCGTCAGCGACGGATCGAAATGCGACGTGGGCAACATTCAGGAAATTTTCAGCCAGGACAGCATCGTCGCCGTCACCGATCCCGTCTATCCCGTTTATGTGGACACGAACGTGATGGCCGGCCGGGCGGGGCGCTACAATCGGGAAACGAACCGCTTCGAGCGCGTCGTTTACTTGCCCTGCACGGCGGAAAACCGGTTCATTCCGGAATTGCCGAAACAGAAAGTCGATCTCATCTATTTGTGCTACCCGAACAATCCGACGGGCACGACGCTGTCGAAGGCGGAATTGAAAAAATGGGTCGATTACGCGCGGGAAAACAAGTGCATCATTTTGTACGATTCGGCCTACGAAGCGTATATCCGCGAGAAAGATGTGCCGCACAGCATCTACGAGATCGAGGGCGCCAAGGAAGTGGCGATCGAATTTCGCAGCTTCTCCAAAACGGCCGGGTTTACCGGCGTGCGATGCGCCTACACGATCGTGCCGACCGAGGTGAAAGCGTTCGACGAGGACGGCAACGCGGTGGCGCTCAACGATCTGTGGAACCGCCGGCAGACGACGAAATTCAACGGCTGCTCCTACATCACCCAGAGAGGGGCGGCGGCCGTGTATACGCCCGAAGGACGGGAGCAAATCGCCCGCATCGTCGATTACTATATGGCCAACGCGGAATTGATCCGGCAAGGTCTGGCGGGCGCGGGACTCGAGGTGTACGGCGGGGTGAACGCTCCCTACATCTGGTTGAAAGTGCCGGGCGGGCTCGATTCGTGGCAATTTTTCGACAAACTGCTCGCGGAAGCGCATATCGTCGGGACGCCGGGCGTCGGCTTCGGTCAGAGCGGCCAGGGCTATTTCCGCCTGACGGCGTTCGGAAGCCGGGAGAACACCGAAAGAGCGGTCGAACGGCTGCAGAAACTCAAATTTTAAAAGTTGAGCACGCCGAAATTTGCCTGAAAGGGCGACTTTGTTTTTGATTCCCGCCGCAATGACCAATTCAAAGGAATCAAAAACGACGGAGCCTGTGGGCAAATTCGGTGCGCGCCGGAACCCGAAGGACGATTCGGCACGCATGACAATTTTTCGCCGGACTTTGAAAAACATTGACAACGAACGGCGAAACGTGGCATAATTCATGTAACCGAACAGCACCTTTAAAAACAGTCCGGAGAGGCTGGCAAGGTCAACGAAATTGCAATAATCGCCGCATGCGGCGCGCGAAGCGCGCAGGCTTAAGCGCCTGCCGCCGCTCTTGCGCGCTGCCCCTGCGCATGTCCGACTCCTTGCCGGTTGACGGCAAGGAGTTTTTTCGTGTCCGCTGGAAAGAAGGAGGTTGGCCCGATGGAAGACCGGCACGTCATTATGGACGAAATCGCCATTCGGCGCGCGCTGACGCGGATCGCCCACGAAATTCTGGAAAAAAATAAGGGCATTGAAAACTGCGCGCTGATCGGCATCCGCACCCGCGGCATCTATTTGGCGAAGCGGGTTGCGGCGCGAATGGAGGAAATCGAAGGAAAAAGCATTCCCGTGGCCGCGCTCGACATCACTTCCTACCGCGACGACATCGCCAAAGGATCGGCGGCAGCCGCGGCTCCGCTCGCGGAAGGGTTGCCGATCCAGGACAAAAAAATTATTTTGTTCGACGATGTGCTGTACACCGGGCGGACGGTGCGCGCGGCGATGGATGCGGTCATCGATGCGGGACGGCCGCAGCGGATCCAGCTCGCCGTTCTGGTGGACCGCGGTCATCGCGAGCTGCCGATCCGCCCGGACTACGTGGGAAAAAATGTGCCGACTTCCCGGTTGGAACAAATTCGGGTGCTTTTGAACGAGGTCGACGGGAAGGACGAGGTCGTCATTTTACAAAGAAGGGGAAATCGCGGATGAGCGTACTGGATGTGGGGCAGGACCGGCACCTTTTGGGGCTCAAGGGAATGAGCAGCACGGAAATTACGGGTATTCTCGACCGTGCCGCCCATTGGGACAAGGCGGAGCAGAAAATGACGAACGTGCTGGGCGGCCGCGTCGTCGCCAATCTGTTTTTCGAAAACAGCACAAGGACGCGCTTCTCTTTCGAGATGGCGGAAAAAAGGCTGGGCGCCGAGGTGCTGAACTTTTCGGCGGCCGTTTCCAGCGTGCAGAAAGGCGAATCGATTTACGATACGGTGCGCACGCTCGAGTCGATCGGCATCGACGCCGGCGTCATCCGGCTCAAACCGGTCGGCGTGCTGGAGGAACTCGCCCGAAAAATCAGGGTGCCGCTCATCAACGCGGGCGACGGCAACAACGAACACCCGACGCAGGCGTTGCTCGACCTGTACACGATGCGCAAACATTTCGGCGCCATTCAGGGGCTGACCGTGGCGATCATCGGCGATATCCGTCACAGCCGCGTCGCCCGCTCCAATTTGTGGGGGCTGACCGCCATGGGCGCGAAGGTCTGTTTTTGCGCCCCGCCCAACATGCAGGCGCCGGAGTTGGCCGAGTATGCGCCGTATGTCACGATGGACGAAGCGCTCAAGGCGGACGTCGTCATGCTGTTGCGCGTGCAGCTTGAGCGGCACGAGCAAACGGTAATGGATTCCGCCGAACGATACCGCGCGGAGTACGGCCTGACCGCCGAGCGGGCGGCGCGCATGCAGCCGCATGCGATCATCATGCACCCCGCGCCGATCAACCGCAATGTGGAAATCGACGATGAACTGGTGGAGTGCGAGAAATCGAAAATATTTACGCAAATGAAGCACGGCGTTCCGGTGCGCATGGCGGTGCTGGAGCGCGCGCTGGCGTAAACCGGCGCGCGCAAGCCGAACTGAACATCGAACGGAGGGCGCTCATGGGAACGTGGGTTTTGCACGGCCGCATGGCAAAAACGGACAACGAACTGGAAACGACACATATTTTCGTCGAGGGCGGCAAAGTGGCGGCGATGCTGCCGGGCGACGCGCAACCGGATACGGCCGGACATGAAGTCATCGACGCGAGCGGACTTCTCGTTTCGCCGGGGTTGATCGATATGCATGCGCATCTGCGCGATCCCGGATTCGAGTACAAGGAGGACATCGCCAGCGGCACACGGTCGGCCGCCCGCGGCGGATTCACGACGGTCGCCTGCATGCCGAACACGCGTCCGGTCATCGACACACCCGAAACGGTCAAGTATGTGCTGGACAAGGCGGCGGTGGAAGGCGTCGTGCGCGTGCTGACGTACGGCTGCATCACGAAGAACGAACTCGGCCGCGAGCTGACCGACTTCGCCGCGCTGAAAGCGGCGGGCGCCATCGGTTTCACGGACGACGGCGTCGGCGTGCAGAACGCGCAGGTGATGAAGGATGCGATGGCGCTCGCCGCCTCGCTCGGCCTGCCGATCGTCGCGCACTGCGAAGACAGCTCGCTTGTCGCGGGCGCGGCCGTGACCGAGGGGGAATTCGCCCGCAAGCACGGCCTGAAAGGAATACCGAACGAATCGGAGGCGATCCACGTCGGCCGCGACATTTTGCTGGCGGAAGCGACCGGCGTTCATTACCACGTCTGCCACGTCAGCACCGCGCAATCGGTCCGGCTCATCCGCCAGGCGAAGCGGCTCGGGCTGAAGGTGACGGCGGAAGTGTGCCCGCATCATCTGGTTTTGTCCGACGAGGACATTCCCGGTTTGGACGCCAACTGGAAAATGAATCCGCCGCTGCGTTCGCCGAAAGATGTGCAGGCGGTCATCGAGGGATTGGAGGACGGCACGATCGACATTATCGTCACCGACCACGCCCCGCACAGCGAAGAGGATAAGGCCAAAGGGCTTATGCTGGCGCCGTTCGGCATCGTCGGTTTCGAAACCGCGTTTCCGCTCCTGTACACGAAGTTCGTGCTGACAGGCCGGTGGACATTGCGCTTTTTGCTCGACCGGCTCACCCGGAAACCGGCCGAGGTGTTCGGCCTGCCCTGGGGCAAACTGGAACCGGGCTTAAGCGCCGATCTGACGTTGATCGACTTGGAAAAAGAGCAGACGGTCGATCCGCAAGCCTTTTTGTCCAAAAGCCGCAATACGCCGTTCGCCGGCTGGAAGCTCAGAGGCTGGCCGGTTTTGACGATGGTCGGCGGCAATGTGGTCTGGTCGGAACGGCACGCGGAACGAAGCGCCGTCAATTAACCTTGAGGAGTTGAAGACTATGCAAGCGAGATTGTTGTTGGAGGACGGCACGCTTTTTACCGGCAAAGCTTTCGGCAGTGAGGGCGAAACGGTCGGGGAAGTCGTTTTCAACACAGGGATGACAGGCTACCAGGAAGTGCTATCGGACCCGTCCTACTGCGGGCAAATCGTCACGATGACGTATCCGTTGATCGGCAATTACGGGATTACGCGCGACGATTTCGAGTCGGTGCGCCCGTTCATTCACGGTTTCGTCGTGCGCCGGCACGAGGAATCGCCCAGCAACTGGAGAGCGCAATACACGCTTGACAACTTGCTCAAGGAATACGGCATCGTCGGGATCAGCGACATCGACACGCGCATGCTGACGCGACGGTTGCGCCACAGCGGCACGATGAAAGGGGTGCTGACCACCTCCGACAAACCGGTGGAAGAGCTGAAACGGCTTCTCGACGCCACGCCGCCGATGACCGACCAGGTGAAGCGCGTTTCAACCCGCAGCGTGTTTTCCAGCCCGGGGGAGAAAGAGCGCATCGTAATGATCGATTACGGGGCGAAAAGCGGCATTTTGCGCAGCTTGATCCGGCGCGGCTGCGATGTCGTCGTCGTGCCGCACGACGCGACGGCGGAGCAAATCCGCAGGCTGGCCCCGGACGGCATTTTGCTGTCGAACGGACCGGGCGATCCGAAGGATGTTCCTCACGCGATCCGCACGATCGCCGAACTGCTCGGCGAATTCCCGATATTCGGCATCTGCCTCGGGCATCAACTGTTCGCTTTAGCCTGCGGCGCCGAAACGGCAAAGCTGAAATTCGGCCATCGCGGCGGCAACCATCCCGTGAAGGAACTGGCGACGAACCGCTGCTACATCACGTCGCAAAATCACGGGTACACCGTCCTGGAAGAGTCGGTCCGGAACACTGATCTGGAAGTGACCCACATCAACAACAACGACGGGACGGTCGAAGGATTGCGCCATAAAACGTTGCCCGCCTTTTCCGTGCAGTACCATCCGGAAGCAGCGCCCGGTCCCGTCGATTCCGGATATTTGTTCGACCGGTTTATCGAACTCATCCATCAGTTCCGGAAGGAGCAGCCGCGCACGCCGCGCCAGTCGCTGATGGCGGCCGCGGCCAGGCAAAGCGGGCAACGCGCGGCCGGGAGAGGAGAGCTGACCTATGCCCAAAAATAAAGATCTGAAAAAAATTCTTGTCATCGGTTCCGGTCCGATCGTCATCGGACAAGCCGCCGAGTTCGACTACGCGGGGACGCAGGCGTGCCAGGCGTTGAAAGAGGAAGGCCTCGAGGTGGTGCTGATCAACAGTAACCCTGCGACGATCATGACCGATACGAACATGGCCGACAAAGTGTACATCGAGCCGATCACCCGCGAATTCGTCACGCAGATCATCCGGCAGGAACGGCCGGACGGACTGTTGCCGACGCTCGGCGGCCAAACCGGGCTGAACATGGCGATGGAGCTCGCCCGCGCCGGCGTGCTGGAGAGGGAGAACGTCAAACTGCTCGGCACGCAGCTTTCCTCCATCGAGCGTGCGGAAGATCGCGACCGCTTCCGCGAACTGATGAAGGAACTCGGTCAGCCGATTCCGGAAAGCACGATCGTGACCTCGGTGGCGCAAGCGCTCGAATTCGCGGGTGAAATCGGTTATCCGCTCATCATCCGCCCGGCTTACACGCTCGGCGGCACCGGCGGCGGCATCGCCAACAACGCCGATGAACTCGCGGAAATCGTCTCTTCCGGACTGCGCTACAGCCCGATCGGGCAATGCCTGATCGAGCGCAGCATCGCCGGCATGAAGGAGATCGAGTACGAGGTGATGCGCGACGCGAACGACAACTGCATCGTCGTCTGCAACATGGAGAACGTCGACCCGGTCGGCGTGCATACGGGCGACAGCATCGTCGTGGCGCCGAGCCAGACGCTGTCCGACCGCGAGTACCAGATGCTGCGCACCGCGTCGCTCGACATCATTCGCGCGCTCAAAATCGAAGGCGGATGCAACGTGCAGTTTGCGCTCGATCCGCACAGCTACCAATATTACGTCATCGAAGTGAATCCGCGGGTGAGCCGTTCTTCGGCGCTCGCTTCCAAGGCGACCGGCTATCCGATCGCCAAGATGGCGGCGAAAATCGCCATCGGCTATACGCTCGACGAAATCGTCAATCCCGTCACCGGGCAAACGTACGCCTGTTTTGAGCCGACGATCGACTACGTCGTCTCGAAAATTCCGCGCTGGCCGTTCGACAAATTCACCGAAGGCAACCGCAAGCTCGGCACGCAGATGAAAGCGACCGGCGAAGTGATGGCGATCGGACGCACGTTCGAGGAATCGATTCAGAAGGCGGTCCGCTCGCTGGAAATCGGCGCGCACCGGCTGTATTTGGCGGAGGCGGCCAAACTGGACAAGGAGAAGCTGGAATATCGGTTGGCCCACCCGGACGACGAGCGGCTGTTTCTCGTCGCCGAGGCATTCCGCCGCGGTTACACGCTGGAGCGGGTGCGTGAGCTGACGAACATCGACTGGTGGTTTCTGGACAAACTGGAGCGGCTCGTCGGCTTCGAAGCGCAGCTTGGCGGCGAATTGACGCCGGAAAAGATGCGGGAAGCGAAACGCCTCGGGTTCACCGACCGCGCGATTGCGGAAATCCGCAAGGAAAGCGGCGCGAAAGACTTCATCAGCGAGCCGGACGTGCGCGCTTTGCGCCGGCAATTCGGGTTGAGGCCCGTGTACAAAATGGTCGACACGTGCGCGGCCGAATTTGAGGCGACGACGCCGTATTACTACTCCACCTACGAAACCGAAGACGAAGTGGTGGAAACCGGCAAACCGAAAGTGGTCGTGCTCGGTTCGGGTCCGATCCGCATCGGCCAGGGCATCGAGTTCGACTACTCCACCGTGCACGCCGTCTGGGCGATTCGGGCCGCCGGGTATGAAGCGGTGATCATCAACAACAATCCGGAGACGGTCTCGACCGATTTCAACACGTCGGACCGGCTTTATTTCGAGCCGCTGTTCTTTGAGGACGTCATGAATGTGATCGAGCGCGAGCGGCCGATCGGCGTCATCGTGCAGTTCGGCGGCCAGACCGCGATCAATTTGGCCGCTCCGCTGGCCAAAGCCGGCGTGCGCATCCTCGGCACCGATCTGGACGCGATCGACGCGGCGGAGGACCGCAAAAAGTTCGAGGCGCTTCTGCGCAGCCTGAACATCGCGCAGCCGCCGGGGGAAACGGTGACCAGCGTCGATCAGGCGGTGGGCACGGCCGCGAAATTCGGTTATCCGGTGCTCGTCCGCCCGTCGTATGTTCTTGGCGGCCGGGCGATGGAAATTGTCTATTCCGACAAGGAACTGTTGAGCTATATGGAGCGCGCGGTCAAAATCAATCCGGAACATCCGGTGCTGATCGACCGGTACATGCTCGGCAAAGAGGTCGAAGTCGATGCGATTTGCGACGGGGAGACGGTGCTCATTCCCGGCATTATGGAGCATGTGGAACGCGCCGGCGTGCATTCCGGCGACTCGATCGCCGTCTATCCGCCGCAGACGTTGTCTGACGAAATCAAGCGGCAAATCGTCGACATCACGATACGCGTAAGCCGCGAGTTGCGCGTCGTCGGTCTGATCAACATTCAGTTCGTCATTTTCAAGGACCAGGTGTACGTCATCGAGGTCAACCCGCGCTCGTCGCGCACCGTGCCGTTCCTGAGCAAAGTGACGAACATCCCGATGGCGGGGCTGGCCACCAAGGCGATCATGGGGCACAAGCTGTCCGACATGGGCTATGAAACCGGCCTGTGGCCGGAAGACCGGCACGTCTCCGTGAAAGTGCCTGTATTTTCGTTCGCCAAATTGCGCCGGGTCGACACGACGCTCGGTCCGGAAATGAAATCGACGGGCGAAGTGATGGGGCGCGATCTGAGCTTCCACAAGGCGCTGTACAAAGGGCTCGTCGCCTCCGGCATGAAAATTCCGCCGACCGGGGCGATCATCGCCACCGTCGCCGACAAAGACAAGGAAGAAGCGGTCGATATTTTGCGCGGTTTCGACCGGCTCGGTTACCGGATCGTGGCCACCGGCGGCACCGCGAAGGCGCTGGAAGCGGCGGGGCTTAAGGTGACGCGCGTCAACAAGCTGAGCGAAGGCTCGCCGAACATTCTCGATCTGATCCGCACCGGCGAAGCCCAATTCGTCGTCAACACGCTGACCAAGGGCAAAGAGCCGGAACGCGACGGTTTCCGCATCCGCCGCGAGGCGGTGGAAAACGGCGTCGTCTGCATGACTTCGCTCGACACCGTCCGAGCGCTTCTGCACATGCTGGAGTCGATCAACTTCTCCTCGCAGCCGATGCCGGCGCACACGGCGGCGAAGTAATCGACCGATGAAAGGGGCCAGGTAGTGGTGTCACATACCGACATTGCGGGACGCATCATGGTCGCCCTGGACGTTCCCGGCGAGGCGGAAGCGACAAACCTTCTCGACGTTCTGCGGGGCATCCCGTGTTACATGAAGGTGGGGATGCAGCTGTTTTACACGGCGGGTCCCAACTTTGTGCTAAAGCTGAAGGAGCGGGGACACAAGGTGTTCCTCGACCTCAAACTGCACGACATCCCGAATACGGTCAAAGGCGCGGCGGAAAGCATCACGCGCCTCGGCGTCGACATGTTCAACGTCCATGTCGCCGGCGGCGTGGCGATGATGGAGCGCGCCCTGGAAGGGGCGGACAAGGCGGCGGAAGCCGGAAGGCGGCCCGCCGTCGTCGGCGTCACGCAATTGACCAGCACGAGCCAAACCGTGCTGAATGAGGAAATCGGCATCGCCGGGACGATGGAAGAGGCCGTGCTGCGCTACGCGCGGCTCGCCCGCCAGGCCGGCCTTGACGGCGTCGTCGCTTCTCCGCGCGAAGTCGCGGCGATCAAACGCGCGTGCGATGCTTCATTCCTGACGGTGACGCCGGGCATAAGGCCGGCCGGCGCCGACACGGGAGATCAGGCGCGGGTGACGACTCCCGCGGAGGCGTTCCGGCAAGGTTCCGATTATATTGTGATCGGCCGGCCGATCACCGCTTCCCCGGACCCGCGGGGAGCGCTCGAATCCATTATAGAGGAGCTGAAGCTGGCATGAGCGCCATCGCATCGCTGCCAGAGGATATCGCCAAAGCGCTGCTCGACATCGAAGCGGTCAGTTTGCGGCCGCATGAGCCGTTCACCTGGACGTCCGGTTTGCGTTCGCCGATTTACTGCGACAACCGGTTGACGATTTCGTATCCGGAAATCCGCGGCAAAATTGCCGAAGGGTTCGCCCTCATCATCCGCGAGCGGTATCCGGAGACGGAAGTGGTGGCCGGCATCGCCACCGGCGGAATTCCGCACGGCGCTTTCGTGGCGGAAAAATTGAAGCTGCCGATGATCTATGTACGGGACAAGGCCAAGGGCCACGGCAAGGAAAACGTGATCGAAGGGGTGCTAAAACCCGGTCAGAAGGTGGTGCTGATCGAAGATCTGATTTCCACCGGAGGCAGTTCCCTGAAGGCGGCGCTGGCCGTCCGCGATGCCGGTGCGGTTCCGCTCGCCGTGTTGGCGATTTTCACTTATGAGTTCGAAAAGGCCGCCCGGTCGTTTGCCGCAGAACGCATCGATTTGATGACGCTGTCGAATTATTCCGCGCTTCTCAACGTTGCTGTTGCGCTAGGGAAAATCCGTGAGGAAGATCTCTCCCTCCTAAAAGCCTGGCGCGACAATCCGGAACAATACGGAAAGTGAGCGGAGGGCATAGGGAGCCGATCCGAAAAGTGATCGGTGCGCGAATGGGGGACCGATCGAAAAAAACCGGCGCTTTGAAGTCAGAAGCGCCGATTTTTTTTCGTTCGAACGAGCAAGCCTTCGTCACGGACGGATCTCACGGACGGATCGTCACCGGCGTTCCGATCGGAACGATAGCCGCCAAAGCGGTCACATCGCGATTGTGCATGCGTATGCAGCCGTGCGATACCAATTTTCCGATGGACGAAGGATCGTTCGTGCCGTGAATGCCGTAATGCGGTTTGGACAATCCCATCCAGTAGGCGCCGAACGGTCCGCCCGGATGGGGCTGTTTGTTGACGATCGTATACTCGCCGACCGGTGTCCGGGTGACCATCCGTCCGATGCCGACGGGATACGATTTCACGCTTTGCCCGTTTTCGAGGAGATACAGCCTGCGCTCGGAAAGATCGACGAGAATCCGATAGGACATCCGATACTTCCCCCCTTTTATCACAGTATGCGGGGGAGATGATTTTGCCTCCAAACATGGAGCGCATCAGGCAAAAATTACCGCCGCAAAACAGGATCGCCGGTTTGTCCTTGATTTGCTATAATGGAAAAACAATAGTGCGGGTAGAAAATAGCGGAAACGAAAAATTCGGTGGGGGGTTCGATACATATGAAACTCGGTATCAGCTCGTACAGCCTGTCGCAAGCGATCAAGGCGGGAGAAATGACGATGCTGGATGCGATTCAGTGGGTGGCCGACAACGGCGGGGAACATGTTGAAATTGTCCCGGGACGCC
>Ga0325347_100079_pt1 | contig 20013 bp, 23 predicted proteins | sample WT_ome_11_FD_205709 | JGI IMG/M metagenome (GOLD analysis project Ga0325347, IMG submission 205709) | Metatranscriptome of lab enriched sorghum-adapted microbial communities from California, United States - WT_Day2_8 (Metagenome... ...
ACGGAAACGGAAAACGGAAGCTTTGTTACTTTCTTAAAACTTCGGTGAATCGCGAGCTTTAAGCAGCAGAAGCCGTCCTGAAGAAGCGGATCATTCGCCTTTGTTTCCCTTCCGCGACAAAGAAGGACGATTCGGCCGTTCCTTCAATGATTCGCCGCGCTTGTTAAGGCAACATGAACAAATCTTGCTGCAATGTGAAAATGCGCTCGATAAAGCCGACGACCGTTTGCGGGAAAATGCCGAGCAGCACGGTGACGATCGCGCAAACGCCGATCGTCACGCCGAGCGGAACGCCGACGCGGACGTCTCCCCCTCCGTCGCTGCGCATGAACATCTGGCGCATGATGGCGAAGTAATAGTAGAAGGAAACGACGCTGGTGGCGATCATCAGGCCGGCGAGCCAGTAATGGTGCCCCGTCAGCGTGCCCAGGATAATGTACAGCTTGCCGAAGAAACCGCCCGTCACCGGAATGCCCGCGAGCGACAGGAGCAGAACGACCATCGCCGCCGCCGTCCACGGCGCCCGGTAATAAAGCCCGGCGAACGCCTCCGCCTCCTCGCTGCCGGTGGACCGCTCAACGGCCATCAACACGGCGAACGCGCCGATGTTCATGAACAGATAGGCGATCAGATAAAACGCGAATTCCGTGAAGTTGCTCAGATGCCCGCTGGATAGCTGCGTGCCGATCGGCACGAGCAAGTAACCGGAGTTGGCGATTCCGGAATACGCAAGAAGCCGCTTGATGTTTTTTTGCCGCAGCGCGACGAAGTTGCCGACGACCATCGCCGCGGCGGCGACAACCATAATCGCCGCAAACGCATCATGAAACAGTGCGGTGCCGCGCATATCGTCGCTGCCGAAAACGGCGTACATAACGCGGAACAAAATGGCGAACGCGGCCGCCTTGGATACGACGGCGAGAAACGCGGTCACCGGCGTCGGCGCTCCCTGATAAACATCCGGCGCCCAGTTGTGGAACGGGGCGGCGGCAATTTTGAAACCGAACCCGGCGAGCAAAAGGAAAAACGCCAGATAGGCGAGCGCCTCGAACGAATCGAAATCGCGGGCCAACGCCGCGCTCATTTCCGTCAAGTTCGTCGTGCCGGTCATGCCGTACAAAAACGACATGCCGTACAAGACGATGGCGGACGAAATCGCCCCCAGCACGACATATTTAAACGCCGCTTCGTTCGACCGCAAGCTTTTTTTATTTAAGCCCACAAGGATGTAGGATGTGATGCTGATGAGCTCCAACCCGACGTACAAAGTGACCAGATCGCCGGAAGAAGCCATGATCATGCCGCCCAGTGCGGCGGGAAGCAGCAGATAGTAGAACTCCCCTTTATGAGCGATGTGCTCCTCCTTGACGAACCCGAGGCCGGTAAAAAGGACGAGGCCGGTGCCGATCAGGAAGACCAGCTTCATCAGGTTCGCGAAATCGTCGATCCGGTAGCTTTGCTGAAGCAATTGCACCGGTTGTTCCGGGTTCATATCGTACGCGACGAACAGGGCCGACAGGGCGACCGCCGCCAAAGCAAGCCATCCGAGAATGTTGCGGTTCACTTGCTTCCGTAATGCGAGATCGAGCACGGAAAGCACGATGGCGGATACGACCAATGTCAACTCCGGCGCCAGAAAACGTAAATCGCTCAACTGAAGATGAAGCTGTTCCATCGGTCTATCCTCCCACCTTCACGGACAAATTGTTGAGCAGATGGTCAAACGCGCTGACCGTCGCTTCGAGCGGCTGATTGAGAATCGCCGGATATACGCCGAGCAGCACGATGAACGCCACGAGCGCGATCATCGGGATCACTTCCGCCACTCTGGCGTCGCGAATGTCCCGATACTTGTCCGGCATCGGCCCGAACGTGATGGAGAGCACCCCGCGCAGCGTGTACACGGCGGCGAGAATGATTCCGAGGGCGCCGATGACGGCGGCGGTTTTCGCCGCGCCGAACAAACCGAGGAAGGCCATAAACTCGCCGATAAATCCGGACAACCCCGGCAACCCGAGCAACGCCATGCCGCCGGCCAGCAGCACGCCGCTCATGAACGGGATCGCTTTGGCCAACCCGCCCAATTCGCCCAGCGTCGTCGTTTCCGTCCGCTCATACAGGCTGCCGACGATAAGGAACATCAGCGCCGAAATCAAGCCGTGCGACACCATCTGAAAAATCGCGCCCTGCATGCCGGTCTGGTTGAAGGCGGCCAGCCCGAGCAGAACGACCCCCATGTGGCTTACGCTCGAGTACGCCAGCACGAGCTTGAAATCTTTCTGCACGAACGCAAGCAGCGCGCCGTACAAAATATTGATCACGCCCAGCGCGGCCAAGACAAGCGCCCATTGCTTCGCCTGCGCCGGAAAGAGCAAAATTCCGAAGCGCAGAAGACCGTATGCGCCCATCTTCAGCATGACGCCGGAGTGCAGCATGACGAGCGACGGCGGCGCTTCCGCGTGCACCTTCAGCATCCAGGTGTGGAACGGGAACATCGGCAACTTGATGCCGAAGGCGACGAGCAGCAGGATGAACACCGCCCATTGCGCCGTTCCGCCTAAGAAAAACGGATTCGTCGGCACGTTCACCAGCGCGCTTCGCTCCATGAGCAAGTTGTTCATGATCACGCCGAGATCCCCGCTGTACACAATCGCCGATCCGCCCCCGGACGCCGTCTGCACGGCGCCCGCCGTACTGATGAGAATGAAGAAGGCGATCAGCATCACCGCCGAACCGAGCCCATTATAAATGAGGAACTTGTTGGCGGCCTTCTCTCTCTCCGCATACCCCCAAATGCCGATCAGGAAAAACGTCGGCACCAAGGTCGCTTCGAAAAACAGGAAGAACAAAAACAAATCGCGCGCCATGAACACGCCGAGCATGCCGAGCTCAAGAAGCAGGAAAAAGATGAAATACGCTTTCCACCGCTTCTTGATATGAACCGAGGCGAACGCCGCCATCGTGCCGAGCAGCGCGGTCAAAAACACGAGCGGCAGCGAAAGCCCGTCGACCGCCAGATGGTAATCGAAATCGTAAATGTACGAGGTGATCGGCGAGCCGAGCGTGCCGGGGTTGAGCGCAAAGCGGATCCAGTCCGCTTGCTCGCGGTATTCGAAGCCGTCGGATTGGTTCAAATAATCCGCATAGAGCGCCGCGGACAAAACGAGCGGCACGAACGTGGCGGCAATACCGACATTTTTGATCCAGCGGCCGTTTTGGCCCGGCACAAACAGAAGCGCGATGACGCCGAGCAGCGGAGACAAGACGATCAGCGACAATATGGGAACTTGCTCAAACATCAGATGAACCTCCTCCCCATCAGCGCCACCGTCAGGATGATCATGCCGAGCAGCATGATCAGGCCGTACGCTTGCACCTGTCCGTTTTGCAGCCGGGCGCCGAGTTTGCCGAGACCGAAGCCCGCCGCGGCGCAAAGCCGGACGATGCCGTCGACGACATATACGTCAAAGGCGCGAAGGGCGACGCCGACGCCTTTGAGCGGCTTGACGATCACCGCATCATACAGCTCGTCGATGTAATATTTGCGGTAAATGAGCGTGTGAAGCCACGGCACTTTCCCGGACACCGCGTCGCGCGCGATCGACTTCTTGCCGTACATCAGCCAGCCGAGCGCAATGCCGGCCACACCGGCGACGGTGGACAACACCATGACAATCGCGTTCGCGTGATCCGCCGCCTCCTGTCCGGTCAACCAAACGCCGAACCCGTCGTTGAACGGCGTGAAGACGAAGCCGGAAAACGCGGCCAGCACGGCGAGCACGATCAGCGGGACGGTCATGGAAGCCGGAGACTCGTGCGCTTCCCGATTCGACCGCTTCTCTCCCGCAAAGACGAGAAAAAACAGCCGCGACATATAGAACGCCGTGAAAAAAGCGGCGATCAATCCGACCCAGAACAACGGCATATTATGGCGGAACGCCTCCGCCAAAATCGCATCTTTCGACCAGAAGCCGGAAAACGGCACGATGCCGGAAAGCGCCAGCGCGCCGACCGCAAACGTCCAGGCGGTCGTCTTCATTTTTCCGGCAAGCCCGCCCATCTCATTGATATCCTGGGTTTGCACGGCATGGATGACGCTGCCGGCAGCCAGAAACAGAAGCGCCTTGAAAAAGGCGTGGGTGAACAGGTGAAAAATCGCCGCCGCATACGCGCCGATGCCGAGCGCCATCATCATGTAACCGAGCTGGCTCACGGTGGAATAGGCGAGTATGCGCTTGATGTCGTTCTGCGCGATGCCGATCGTCGCCGCGAAAATCGCCGTAAATCCGCCGATGGCCGCCACCACCGCCAACGCGGCGGGCGATGCGGAGAACACATCGTACGTGCGCGCCACGAGATAAACGCCGGCGGCCACCATCGTCGCCGCATGGATGAGCGCGCTGATCGGCGTCGGCCCTTCCATCGCATCCGGCAGCCACGTGTGCAGCGGGAATTGGCCCGATTTGCCGATTGCGCCGATGAAAATCAGAATCGCGATCCACGTCGCGATGTGACCTGCGATTTTCCCGTCGGACATCGCATTATGTATCGATGTGAAATCGAGCGAGTGCCCGGGCATGTACCAGAACAACAGCAGTATCGCCAGGAACAGTCCGACGTCGCCCACCCGGGTGACGATGAACGCTTTTTTGGCCGCCGCCTTCGCCTCCGGTTTGTGGTACCAGAAGCCGATCAAGAGGAAGGAGCACACGCCGACAAGCTCCCAGAATATATAGAGCAACAAAAGATTTTCCGCGATCACCAGGCCGAGCATCGAAAACGTGAACAGCGAAACGTAGGCGTAAAACACGGTGATCCGTTCATCTCCGTGCATGTACCCTCTGGAGTAAATCATGACGAGCAGGCTGACCAGCGTAACGATCACGAGCATGAGCGCGTTCAGATTGTTGACTTCGAATCCGGCGCTGACGGACAGGTTACCCGCCTTCAGCCACTCGAAATTGTTCCAGGTGTAACCTTGCGCATTTCCGCCCAGCCGCTCGCCGCAAACAAACAGCGACAATACGAAGGAGACGAGAACGCAGCCGGTCGCGATGTAGGCGCCGAGCGTTTGCATCTGCCGTCCGAAGGCGGTCAGCACGAGAAAAGCGAGCAATGGAAATAGCGGAATGAGCCACGCGTACTGCGAGTAAACCGATGCCATTGGTTGGATCTCCCCCCTTACATTGGTCGCTGTTGCTGCGATTCCTTCAGCGAATCCATCTCATTGACATCCGCCGTCCCTTTGTTGCGGAACAGCATGATGAGGATGGCGATGCCCACAGCTACCTCCGCCGCCGCAATCGTGATCGTGAACAGGGAGAATATTTGCCCGGTCAGCGACGGATTGGCGCCGAACCTGGCAAACGCGATCAGATTCAGATTCGAGGCGTTGAGCATAAGCTCGATCGAGAGCAGCACAATCACCGCATTTTTTTTGGACAGCGCTCCGTATAAACCGATGCAGAACAAAATGGCTCCCAACGTGAGATAAGGCGTGATGACCACTTAATCTTCCTCCCGTTTCGCCAGGATGATGGCCCCGATGAAGGCGACCGTCAGAAGCACCGACATCAGCTCGAAGGGAATGACGTACTGGTTGAAAATAAGCTGGCCGAGTTCCAGCGTGTTATCCTCCCCGGCTTCAAACGTCCCTTGCGGGAACGCCGTTTGCCGGATCGCGATGTAAATCACGACGAACAGCGCGAGGCTGCCCAGACCCAACAGGACGCTGTGCAGCGGTCTTCTCGGCACTTCCTCCTCGCGGTCGTGCCGCGTCATCACGATGCCGAAAATCATGAGGATCGTCACCGCCCCGGCGTAGATCAGCACCTGAACGAACGCCACAAATTCCGCTTCCAGAAGCACGTACAGACCGGCGAGGCTTAAAAACGTGAACGCCATCGCCGTGACCATCTGCACGACGCGGTTGAAGCTGATCATGAACACCGCTCCGCCGATGGCGAACAGGGCGAAGATAAAGAAGGCGATATTGCTGCCTTTGCCGAAAAATTCGGCGAGGTTGCCGAGCATCGCTATTTCGCCCCCCCTTTCGCCGTCGCCGCGTTGTTCTCCTTGCGGACGTTCGTGTTGTTGCCGTACAGCCATTGCATGTCTTTCATCAGGTCGTCGCGGCTGTAGGTGCTAAGTTCGAAATTGCGCGTCATGACGATCGCTTCGGTCGGACAAACTTCGGTGCACAGGTCGCACAAAATGCAAATTTCAAAGTTGATGTCGAACGTGTCGAGCACCTTCACCTTTTTTTCCGGGTCCGGATTCGGCTTGCCGACGAGGGTGATGCACTCGGTGGGGCAAATGCGCGCGCATTGATTGCAGACGATGCATTTTTCCGGATCAAGGTGCTGGATGCCGCGAAACCGCTCGGGCATTTCGATGGGCACATCGGGGTAAGCGTACGTCACTTTCTTTTTGGTCATGTTCTTGAAGGTGACCCCTAACCCTTTGATCAAGCCTTTCATTTGGCATTCACCTCTTTTTCGGGACGGCTTATTTCGCAATTTCCATGTAGACCGCCGTGATCACAATGTTGATCAACGCCAGCGGCAGCAGCACCTTCCAGCCCAATCCCATCAGCTGATCGATGCGTATGCGCGGAAATGTCGCGCGGATCCAGAACAGGAAAAAGACGAACGAGGCAAACTTCAAAATGAACCAGACGATGCCGGGAATGAAGTTGAGAAACGGCAGCGGCGCATCCCATCCGCCCAAAAACAGCACGGTCGCCAGCGAGGCAATCGCAAACACGTACACGTATTCGGCCAGCATGAAAAAGGCGAAGCGAAAGCCGCTGTATTCGACGTGATACCCGGCCACCAGCTCGGATTCGGCTTCGGGCAAGTCGAACGGCGTGCGGTTCAGCTCGGACACCGCGGCGATGATGAACACGATGAAGCCGACGATTTGCGGCAGGAAATTCCAATGCCAAAAACCGCCCGCCTGCGCGGATGCAATCGTGTGCAAATTGAGCGTGCCGGTCATCATGATGACGCCGACAACGGAGATGACGAGCGGAATTTCATAGCTGATCATCTGCGCCGCCGAGCGCATGCCGCCCAAAAGCGCGTATTTGTTGTTGGAGGCCCAGCCGCCCAATACGATGCCGATGGTGGAAATGCTGGACAGCGCGGCGTAATACAGCATTCCGACATTCAGGCTGGCGTGGTACAAGTTTTCCGCGAACGGAATGGTGGCAATCACCGCAAACGACGGAACGAAGACGATGACGGGAGCGAGAATGAAAAACGGCCGGTCCGCTTTCTTCGGAATCGTATCTTCCTTGATCAAAAGCTTCAGCACATCGGCCACCGTTTGCAACAGACCGAGCGGTCCGACGCGGTTCGGACCTTTTCTCGCCTGCATCCAGCCGATCACTTTTCGCTCGAAATAGATGGCGTACGTGACGAACACGAGCACGATGACCATCATTACGGCGGCCCAGAACGAAAATATGCCCACCAGCCGCCAGGACAAATTTTCATGCAACAAGTCGCCCATCAGCAGTCGACCTCCCCGACGACGATATCGATGCTGCCCAATATCGTGACGAGGTTGGTCATCGTTTCCCCGACGAGCAGCTTGGGCAAAATTTGCAAATTGACGAACGACGGCCTGCGGAACTTCAGGCGATACGGTTTGTCTTTGCCGTTGGATACGATATAGCAGCCGATCTCGCCTCTCGGCGATTCGATGGCGGCATAAATTTCTCCCGCCGGCGGACGGATGACGCGCGACACTTTGCCCATAATCTCGCCGCCTTCCGGAAACTGTTCCACCGCCTGTTCGAGGATGCGCAGCGACTGCCGCATCTCTTCCAGTCGGACCATGTAACGGTCGTAGCAATCACCGTTCGTGCCGACCGGCACATCGAATTCGAACCGGTCGTAAATGCAGTACGGCTCGTCTTTGCGCAAATCGCGCTTCACGCCGGTGCAGCGCAAATTGGCGCCGCTTAAACCGAAATCGATCGCATCCTGCGCGCTGTATTTGCCGACGCCCTTGATGCGCGACAAAAAAATTTCGTTGCCGCTGACGAGCGCGTGATACTCCTCCAGCTTCTCCTTCATGTAGGAGACGAAACGGCGAACTTTGTCGATCCAGCCGTCCGGAGCATCCCATTTTACGCCGCCGACGCGCATGTAGTTGTAGGTCAGGCGCGCTCCGCTCAGCTCGTTAAACAGATTGATGATCTGTTCGCGGTCGCGAAACGCAAACAGAAACGGGCTCATCGCGCCGATGTCCAGCAAATAGGTGCCCCACCATACCATATGGCTGGCGATTCGCTGAAGCTCCATCACGATCAGCCGCAAAAATTGCGCCCGTTCGGGAATTTCGATCTGCATCAATTTCTCCACGGCGTTGACCAAAACATAGTTGTTCGTCATCGCCGACACATAGTCCATGCGGTCCGTGTAAGGGATAATTTGCGTATAGGTGAGATCTTCCGCCAGCTTTTCCGTCCCCCTGTGCAAATATCCCATCACGGGGGTCGCTTCCGTGATCACTTCGCCGTCCAGTTTGACGACGACCCGGAACACGCCGTGCGTGCTCGGATGCTGGGGTCCGACGTTCAAGAGCAGTTCTTCGGTACGTACCAATCTTTACACCTCCGGGTCGATCGGGACATAGTCTTTGCGCAAAGGATGGCCGACCCAATCGTCGGGCATGAGGATCCTCCGCAAGTCGGGATGTCCCGGAAAATCGATGCCCAACAGATCGTAGATTTCCCTCTCGTTCCAGTTGGCCGTCGCCCAAACGGAAGTGACGGAAGCGACGGAAGGCCGGTTGCGGTCCGTTCTCACCTTGAAGCAGAAGTTTTCGGACGTTGCCAGCGATTGCAGATGATACACCGTCTCCATGTGCGTCTCGTAATCGACTCCCGCCACATTCCGCAAGTAGTTCAGCTGCAATTGTTCATCGGATTTGAGCATTTTGGCGCACGCGAGCCAATGCTCGTTTTTGATCACGACGGTGGGCAGGTGGTCGTTCGCTTCATTGATGTACGCCTCTTCCACCGCATCCTGCGCCACACGCGTTTTGATCAACTGCACAAGCCGGTCCAACAGCGGCTGTTTCGGAGACGGCGGCTTCGGGGCGGCCGCTTCTTCCTGAGCTTTCTTGGCCCGCGCGGCAGCCGCCCGGGCTCTGGCTTCCGCCGCCGCTTTGGCCTTCGCATCCTTCAGTTCGTCCTTCGCTTCGCCGTCGGTCCCCTTCCGTTCGGCGGCCGGCGCATCCGACGGCTCGCCGGTCGTCTTGTGCGCCTTATCGGCGCTTTGCAACTCCGCCGCTTGGTCCGCCCGCTGTTGCGCCGGAGTCCCCCGCTCCGGTTCGGGGACGGGCTTGGCTCCGATTTCCGCGCCGGCGTTCGCTACGGCGCTGACCTCGGCCTTGTCTTCCGCCTTCGCGGATTCGTTCCCGACCGGCGGCTTGTTTGCTTCGGGGTTGCGGTTGTCTTCGCTCACCGGTTCGTCACCTCTTTCCCCGTCTTCGCTTCGTACCGGATTTTCTCCTGCAGCTTGTTGATCCCGTAAATGAGCGCGGCCGGATTCGGGGGACAGCCGGGAATATACACATCGACCGGCACGATCTGATCGACGCCCTTGACGACGGAATACGACTTCACATAAGGACCGCCGGCCGTGGCGCAGGAGCCCATCGCGATCACCCACTTGGGCTCCGGCATCTGATCGTACAATCTTCTTAACAGCGGCGCCATTTTTTTCGTGACCGTGCCCGCGACGACCATCACATCCGCCTGCCGCGGGGAGGCGCGCATCATGACGCCGAACCGATCCAGGTCGAAGTGCGATGCGTGCGCGTCCATCATCTCAATGGCGCAGCAGGCCAGACCGAACGTCAGCGGCCAGAGGGAATTGCTGCGCGCCCAACCTTTCAGCCGCTCCAACGTCGTCGTCAGCACGTTGCGCTCGAGTTCGCGCTTCTCTTCCGGCGTGATGGAAGCTAAATTGAAGTCCATTGCAGCACCTTCTTCTTCCATGCATAGATGAGCCCCACGACGAGCAGGGCGATAAAGATGAGCATTTCCACCAGCGCAAACAGTCCAAGACGGTGATAGGCGACCGCCCAGGGATAAAGAAACACTGTTTCCACGTCGAAAATGACAAACATCAGCGCAAACAGGTAATAGCGGATATTGAAGCGGATGCGGCTTTCCGCCGTAGGTTCGTTGCCGCTTTCGTAGGTCGTCAGCTTCTCTTCGCTGGGTCTGTTGGGACGAAGCGCCCTTCCGAGCGTGAGCGCGACGATGGGCAGCAAAATTCCGAAGATGATGAATATGGCGACAATGACATAATTGTTCCCATTCACCCGGATCGCATCCTCCCTTTATTATCGGCTGGTAAACACTTTCACAATTATAGCATAATGGTTATAAATTTCGCTATTCATTATTATACAGCATTGCGGCCGATTTTACTTATAAGATAAAAAAAACAAAGGCTAAAAACCTTCGCTTTCGACAAATGTGCCTTTTTAATTAATCTCCGTCCCCATTCGCCACTTTCAGTCGGTTCAACGCTCTAAGCAACGCCAGCTGCGCGCGCTTGAAGTCGATCTCCTCCTGCTTTTGGCTGGCAAGGCGCTTCTCCGCCCGTTCCTTGGCGGCTCTGGCGCGCTCCACGTCGATGTCTTCGGCGCGTTCCGCGCTTTCCGCGAGAATGACGACTTTATCTTTGCGGACCTCCATGAAACCGCCGTTCACCGCTAGGGTTTCGTTGCCGTCCGGCTTTTTGACGATGACGGGAGCAATTTTTAAAGGGGTGACGAGCGGAACGTGATGCGGCAAAATGCCCATCTCTCCCTCGACGCCCTTCACGATGACCATATTGACGTCCTGAGCGTACACAATACGCTCCGGTGTTACGATTTCCAAGAGCATCGTGCTCATCTGCATCCCTCCCCGAGCCTGCAGTCGATCCAACCGTGCCGCAACGCGGCTCGATTACACCGCCCTCATCTTCTTCGCCTTTTCCACCGCTTCTTCGATCGTGCCGACATACAGGAACGCGCCTTCCGGCAAATCGTCGTGCTTGCCTTCCAAAATTTCCTTAAAGCTGCGCACCGTTTCTTTGACCGGAACGTATCTGCCCGGATTTCCGGTGAACTTCTCGGCGACGTGGAAGCTTTGCGACAGGAAGTTTTGCACTTTTCTGGCCCGTTGGACGGTCAGCTTGTCTTCGTCGGACAACTCGTCCATGCCGAGGATGGCGATAATGTCCTGCAGCTCTTTATACCGCTGCAAAATACGCTTGACGCCCTGCGCGACCTGATAATGCTCTTCCCCGACAATTTCCGGGGTCAAAATGCGCGACGTGGAAGCGAGCGGGTCGACCGCCGGATAAATGCCCATCTCGGAAATTCTCCGCTCCAGGTTCGTCGTCGCGTCGAGGTGGGCGAACGTCGTGGCCGGAGCCGGGTCGGTGTAGTCGTCGGCCGGAACGTAAATCGCCTGGATCGACGTGACGGAACCTTTTTTCGTCGAAGTGATGCGCTCCTGCAGTTGTCCCATCTCCGTCGCCAGCGTCGGCTGGTAACCGACGGCGGACGGCATGCGCCCGAGCAGGGCGGACACTTCGGAACCGGCCTGGGTGAAACGGAAAATGTTGTCGATGAACAGCAGAACGTCGCGGCCTTCTTCGTCGCGGAAATATTCCGCCATCGTCAGACCGGTCAGACCGACGCGCAGACGTGCGCCGGGCGGCTCGTTCATCTGGCCGAACACCATCGCCGTCTTGTCGATGACGCCGGCTTCGATCATTTCATGGTAAAGGTCGTTCCCTTCGCGCGTTCTTTCGCCGACGCCGGCGAACACCGAGTAACCGCCGTGCTCCTGCGCGATGTTGTTGATCAGTTCCTGAATGAGCACGGTTTTACCGACGCCCGCGCCGCCGAACAGCCCGATTTTGCCGCCTTTGGCATAAGGCGCGAGCAGGTCGACGACCTTGATGCCCGTTTCCAGCATTTCCGCGCTCGTCGTTAATTGTTCGAACGCGGGCGCCGGCCGGTGGATCGGAAGAACGTGGGTGCGATCGACGCTACCGGCGTTGTCGATCGGTTCGCCGAGCACGTTGAACACCCGTCCGAGCGTCGCCGGGCCGACCGGCACGGTAATCGGACCGCCGGTATCGACCGCTTCCATGCCGCGGACCAAACCGTCGGTGGAAGCCATCGCCACGCAGCGCGCCACGTTGTCTCCCAGGTGCAACGCCACCTCGACCGTCAGGTTGATTTCTCGGCCGCCCGCAGCGGATGAGCTTTGAATTTTGATCGCATTTAGGATATCAGGCAGGTGTCCGCGTTCGAACTCGATGTCGACGACCGGACCCATGACCTGCAATACGCGGCCTTTGTTCATCTTGTCCCCTCCTAAATCTTGCTCCCACTATACTTGCAGCACCATGCATTGCGATTTACAATTGCGCGTTCGCGCCGGCGACGATTTCGGAAATTTCCTGGGTGATGGAAGCCTGGCGCGCGCGGTTATATTGAAGCGTATAGGTGGAAATCATTTTTGCGGCATTTTTCGAAGCGTTGCCCATCGCCGTCATCCGGGCGCCGAATTCGCTCGCTTTCGCATCCAACAGCGCGCTAAAGACGAGCGTTTCCGCATAGCGGGGCAGAAGCGCTTCGAGCACGCCCTCCGGCGACGGCTCGTATTCGTAGGTGGATACGGTCCCTTGCGTGTCCGCTTCATCCAGCGGGAGCAGCCGCTTCTGCGTCGGCTTTTGCGAAATGGCGCTGATAAACCGGTTATAGACGAGAATCAGCTCGTCGCACCCGCCCTCCTCATAAAGCCGCACCGCGGCGTTCGCTATGGACTTGATGTCGGAGAAGCGGGGAAAATCGCCCAGGCCGGTCACTTCGCCGACGACCGGCATTTTGCGTTTCCGCAAAAAATCGCGGCCTTTGCGACCGATGACGAAAATGACATATTCGTTTTCCGAGCTGTGCCGTTCGCGGATCGTCTGCAACAGACCGCGCAGCAGGTTGGCGTTGTATCCCCCCGCCAGCCCGCGGTCGGAGGTGATGACGAGATAAGCGGTTTTTTTGATTTCGCGCACCTGCAGCATCGGATGTTTGATGCCTTTCGTTCCGGCCGCAATGCTGGCAATCACTTCCCGCATTTTGTCAGCGTAGGGACGGGCGGCGACCGCGGCATCCTGCGCCTTCTTCAGGCGGGAAGCCGCGATCATTTCCATCGCCTTCGTAATCTGCTGCATGTTTCGAGTGCTTTTGATCTTGCGCTTGATTTCGCGCATGCCTTTAGCCATTGATTATGTCACCGCCTTGAATCTTGCCTTTAAGGCAAGCCAGAATCGCGATCATTCCCCGGCTCTCAAGCGGAAACCGCGAAGCTCTTTTTGAACTTCTCGATCGCCGCGCGGAGCGCTTGCTCGTTCTCCGGAGTCAAATCCTGCGTATCGCGGATCGAGGCGAAAATTTCCGGATGGTTGGAATCGACGAACGCCAAAAATTCTTTTTCAAAGCGCAGCACGTCTTGCAAAGGAATGTCGTCGAGGTAGCCTTTCACCGCCGTGTAGATGCTCACGACTTGCTTCTCGACCGGCATCGGCTGATGAACGCCCTGCTTCAATATTTCCGTCGTCCGCGCGCCGCGAATGAGCTGCGCCTGCGTCGCCTTGTCCAGATCGGAAGCGAACTGGGCAAACGCGGCCAGCTCGCGGTACGCGGCCAAATCGAGGCGCAGCGTGCCGGCGACTTTCTTCATCGCCTTGATTTGCGCGGCGCCGCCGACGCGGGAAACGGAAATGCCGACGTTGATCGCGGGGCGCTGCCCGGCGTTGAACAGGTCCGACTCGAGGAAAATTTGCCCGTCCGTAATCGAGATGACGTTCGTCGGAATATAGGCGGATACGTCCGAAGCCTGCGTTTCAATGAACGGCAGCGCGGTCAGGGATCCGCCGCCCAGCTTGTCGCTCAGTTTGGCGGCGCGCTCGAGCAAACGGGAGTGCAAATAAAACACGTCGCCCGGATATGCTTCGCGGCCCGGCGGACGGCGCAACAAGAGCGACAATTCGCGGTACGCCGCGGCCTGCTTGGACAGGTCGTCGTAAATGACCAGCACATGGCCGCCCTTATACATGAAATATTCGCCCATCGCGCAGCCGGCGTACGGGGCGATATACAGAAGCGGAGCCGGTTCGGATGCGCTCGCCGTCACCACGATCGTATAATCGAGGGCGCCGTGCTTGCGCAGCGTTTCCACAACCTGCGCCACGGTCGATTGTTTTTGGCCGATCGCCACGTAGATGCAAATGACGCCGTTGCCTTTCTGATTGATGATCGTGTCGATGGCGATGGCGGTTTTCCCCGTCTGGCGGTCGCCGATGATTAATTCCCGCTGGCCGCGGCCGATCGGCACCATCGAGTCGATCGCCTTCAGTCCCGTCTGCATCGGCTCGTGCACCGATTTCCGGTCAATGACGCCGGGAGCGGGCGATTCCAAGGGGCGGAATTCCGTCGTGTTGATCGGCCCCTTGCCGTCAAGCGGCTGGCCGAGCGGATTGACGACGCGGCCGAGCAGCGCTTCCCCTACGGGAACTTCCATGATGCGACCGGTCCGCTTCACCTGGTCGCCTTCGCGAATGTCGGTATACGGACCGAGGATAACGATACCGACGTTGTCTTCTTCCAGGTTCAGCGCCATCCCCATCACGCCGTTGGAAAATTCGAGCAGTTCGCCCGCCATCACGTTTTCCAGTCCGTGCGCGCGCGCGATGCCGTCCCCGACCGTGATGACCGTGCCGACGTCGACCACCTGAATTTCAGATTTGTATTTTTCAATCTGCTGTTTGATCAGCGTGCTGATTTCTTCAGGTCTGATGCTCAACAAACTCACCCCTGTCTACAAGGCTTGCGTTTCATTCAACGATTTGTGCAGTCTGGCCAGCTTGCCCGACAAGCTCCCGTCATACAGCCGATCCCCAATGCGCACCTGGATGCCGCCGAGCAGCGACGGATCGATCACGCTCTCCGTGCGGATTGTTTTGCCCGTCAACCGGCCGAACGTTTCGGCGATTTCGCGGGACTCGGCCTCCGTCAAGGCGAAGGGGGAATAGACGACGGCGCTTGCTTGTCCCAATGCGGCATCCGCAATGCCGACGTAATATTGCAACAGCGCGGGCAACAGCGCTTCGCGCCTTCTCTCCACGAGCAGCCGCAAAATGTTGTATACGGGCTCCTCGATGTTTCCTTCAAAAATGTTTCGCAGCAATTCGAGCTTGGTTTCCTCCGCGATCGCCGGATGGTGCAACATTTTTTTCAATTCGGCGTTTCCGTCGATCGCCTGGACGACCGTCCGCAAGCTTGCTTCCACCTGCTGGATGATGGACCGTTCCTGGGCCACGGCAAACAGCGCTTTGGCGTAGCGCTTGGCTACGATCGTATCTTTGGTCATAGTTTGCCTCCAACCTCTTTCAGGTAGTGCTCAACAAGCTCCGCTTGCGATTTTTCGTCCACCTGCTTCTCGATAATTTTCGAAGCGATCAGCACGGACATGGCGCTCACCTGGCTGCGCAGCGCCGCCACCGCCTTGTTCTTCTCGTTCTCGATATCTTTCAGCGCCTCTTCCTTCAACCGGGAAGCTTCCTCTTTCGCCTGCTCGATGATCTCTTCCGCCTGGCGCGCGCTCGTCGTCCGGGCCTGCTCGATCATTTCATAGGCTTCTTTTCGGGCCGCTTCCAGCGATTGCTTTTGTTCCGCCAGCAAACGCTCCGTTTCCAGACGGTTTTTCTCGGCCGCTTCGATTTGTTCCTGAATATGCGCTCTGCGCTTCTCTATGACGCCGAACAGCGGACCGAATGCGTATTTGTTCAGAAGCGCATACAAAATGCCGAAGGAGACAATGGCGAACACGAATGTAGTCCATACGAATGACACTCAGGATCACTCCCTTCCTGCGAATACTGTTCCCCATCAAGTGCGACCTTTAAGCAAAAGGAAGGCGTGGAGCTAACGGCTTCCCCGCCATGAAAAAATGGGTTATACGAGCTTGAAAGCGAACAGCAACGCAAACACGAGGGAGATAACCGGCAGCGCCTCGACGAGGCCGATCCCGATAAACATCGTCGTTTGCAACGTCCCGCGAAGTTCGGGTTGACGGGAAATCCCTTCCACCGTGCGTCCGACGATCAAACCGTTACCGATCCCCGCGCCGAGCGCACCCAAACCGATAGCGATAGCAGCAGCAATAGTTTCCATGAAAAAATCCTCCTTAGATTGGTGATGTATTTCATTTGGACTTCCTCTATGTTCATCCGGCCGAATGAGGCCGAATGCAGCCTCAGTGACTGTGCTCGATGTTTTGCGAAATGTAAACCATCGTGAGAATCGTAAACACGAAAGCTTGGATGGCGCCTACGAAAATGCTGAAGCCCTGCCATACGATCAGGGGAAGAATGCCCCAGAAGCCGGCCATCAAAATGACCGCGATCAGCACTTCGCCGGCGAAAATGTTGCCGAATAGACGCAAACCCAACGTCAGAAGCTTGGACACTTCCTTGATGATGTTCAGCGGGAAAAACAACACATGAGGCTCGATGTAGTGCCGCAAATAATGCTTGGTATTGCGCGTCAGCCCCAGCCAATGGGTCATCACGATGACCATGAACGCAAGCCCCATCGTAACGGAAGCGTCGGCGGTCGGCGATTTCCATAAACCGAGCGAAACGTGCTTTCCTTCCTCGTGCGCTTTCTCAAGCGCCTCTTGCGAGGTGGCCAGCACTTCCTGGCCGAATATTTTGACCGGGCGATCCACTTCGACTCCCACCGAGAACGGCAGCCCCAGCATATTGCCGACGAAAATGAACATGATCAGGGTGATCCCCAGCATGAGAAACGATTTTCCCTTTTTCATATCCATCGTGCTGGCGATGAGGCCGTGAACGAATTCAACGACCCATTCCAGAAAGTTTTGCATCTTGCCGGGGTTGTTGACCGACAGGTTTCTCGTGCCGAGCAGGGCGATGAGAAGGACGATGATGCTGGTGATCAGGATCATGCCGATGGAGACGAGATCGAACGGAATTCCGCCCAGTTCAATAACGACGGATTGATGCATGCAGTCGTACTCACCCCTTTCTGTTGGGAAAGAATGAACTTACTTGCCCGCCCTTCGATTGCCCGCAACCGCCAGCAGGAATGTCGCCAACGGCACGAAAAGCAATCCCGCCATCGTGGTGGAGAGGGCGACGTGCTCGGATTTCCAAGCAAGGAGCGCGGCAAGCAGCGCCATGGCGGCTCTGGTGACGAAACCCAAGTTGATTTTGCGCTTCGACCGCTCGAGCACGGCGTTCGTAAGCTGTCGGATCTTCCAGGCAAGATACAGCGAATTGATCAGGCTGACCGCCGTACCCAGGATCAATCCGGCAATATATGCCCTGTAGGGGGGGAAGAGCGCCCAGGCGAAAAAACAGAAAGACAAAAAAAAGAAGGTTATTCTTTGGGTCTTTTGGAGATGGGCCGCAAAATCATCCATTAGAGCCCCCCGTGTAATTGCGAATGATAAAAATGATGCTGACGATCCCGACGAACAAACCGGCGACGATGCCCGCGACGGTCCAGACCGGCGAACCGAGCCGGCGCTCAAGCCAACCGCCGACCCAGAATCCCCCGATCATGCACACGACAAGATCGGCGCCGATCGCGCTCACGAGCGCCAGCGCGCGCCATGGATTTTCATTGGAATTCGGATTCTTCATCGCATCGCTCCCGGTGTTCCCGAAAGAAAGGGTCAGCATCTTTTTTCGCTACGAATCCTCATTTATTTTATCGAAGTAAAGTTATATTTGTCAATCAATATCAACTCGTTTCCGCACGCCCGGAAATCGCCGAAAACGGGAAAAAATCAGTACTTTTTCCGCATCGAAAGCAAACAGCGAAACTGTATGGTGTGCGATTTGTCACCACTTTGTCACGGATGGAACGGTTCCGGCCGATCCTCGCGCAAGCCGAAATGATGCAGTATCGCGTGCACGATCCGCTCGCTGGCCTTGCCGTCCCCGTACGGATTGACCGCGCGGCTCATTTTGGCGTAGGCCGCCTCGTCGGTCAACAGCGCTTTCGCCCTGTCATAAACGAGCTGTTCATCGGTGCCGACGAGCTCCAGCGCGCCGGCCTCGACGCCCTCGGGCCGCTCCGTCGTTTCGCGCAGCACGAGCACCGGAATGCCGAACGACGGCGCTTCTTCCTGGAGTCCTCCGGAGTCCGTCAAAATGAGGTATGTATGCGGATAAAAATTGTACATCTGAACCACGTCGAGCGGATCGGTCAGGCGGATTCGCGGATGGCCTCCCAACATTTCGTAAGCCGGTTCCTTCACCGCCGGATTCAGCTGAACCGGATACACGACGGCGATGTCGTCGAATTCGTCGGCCAATCGCCGGACGGCACGGAAAATGCGACGATGCGGTTCCCCGAACGACTCCCGCCTGTGGGCGGTCAGCAGAATGAGCCGCCGGCCCTTCGCCCAATCGAGCAACGGATGGGAGAAATGTTCGCTGACGATGTAACGAGGGACGTCGTTAACCGTATTTCCGGTGACATAGATGGACGAGGCGGGCTTGTTCTCCTTGCGCAAATTGTCCGCCGCCCGGTTCGTCGGGGCGAAATGAATGTCCGCCAGCACGCCGGTCAGCTGCCGGTTCATCTCTTCGGGGTAAGGAGACAGCTTGTTCCAGGTTCTTAAGCCCGCCTCCACATGGCCGACCTGAATTTTCTGCAGAAATGCGGCGAAGCTCGCCACAAACGACGTCAGCGTGTCGCCATGCACGAGCACGATATCCGGCCGCGCCTCCTTCAGCACCGGCTCAAGCCGCTCCAGCACGCGAACCGCTGTTTCGCTCAACGTCTGGCGGTCTTTCATCACGTCCAGATCGTAATTCGGCCGAATTTGAAACACTTCCAGCACCTGGTCGAGCAATTGGCGGTGCTGCGCCGTGACGCAAACCATCGTTTCGATCCGGTCGGAATGCTTGCGAAGCTCCAGAACGAGAGGCGCCATTTTGATCGCCTCGGGACGGGTGCCGAAGATGGCCATCACTTTTATTTTTATCATGCCCATTCCTCCAACAATTATGCGCTCGCACGCGCTCGGCGGTTAACCGCCAACGAACTTGCGTATGTAGATATGCGGATGGTAAACCAGGCGCGGACGTTTTTTCGGTTGCGATCTATTTCGTTCCGAACAGCCTGTCTCCCGCATCGCCCAGGCCGGGAACGATGTAACCGTGCTCGTTCAGACGTTCGTCCACCGCCGCAACGTGAATGTCGACGTCGGGATGCGCCTCCTGCACGGCGCGAATCCCCTCCGGGGCGGCGATCAGGCACATCAGCCGGATCTGCTTGCAGCCGCGCTGTTTGAGCAAGTTGATGGCGGCGACCGCCGTTCCTCCTGTCGCCAGCATCGGATCAATCACGATGAGGAGGCGCTGCTGCACGTCGGTCGGCAGCTTGACGTAATATTCGACCGGCTTCAGCGTGACGGGATCGCGATAAAGGCCGATGTGCCCCACTTTCGCCGCCGGCAGCAGCTTGAGTATGCCGTCGACCATGCCGAGTCCGGCGCGCAAAATCGGGATGAGGCCGAGCATCCTTCCGGAAATGATCCGGCCATCGGCCTCGGCGACCGGCGTCTTCACCCGGACGTGTTCCAGCGGAATGTCCCGCGTAATTTCGTAGGCCATCAAAGTGGCCACCTCGTCGACCAGCTCGCGAAAATCTTTCGTGTTCGTGTTTTCGTCGCGGATGAACGTCAGCTTATGCTGGATTAAAGGATGATCGCATACGTATACGTTTCCCATGCCGACCTCCTGCGCTTCCGCCTGCAACGGATTCCTTTTTCGGCGAAAACCTCCATAAATTATATCACAACCTCGCCGTCGCCGGGATGTGGAAAAAAGAACCGGCCGTCTGCGAACCGCAGCATCGGCCGGTTCTCGTTCCCAACAAGCGAAATGC
>Ga0325347_100081_pt1 | contig 19795 bp, 19 predicted proteins | sample WT_ome_11_FD_205709 | JGI IMG/M metagenome (GOLD analysis project Ga0325347, IMG submission 205709) | Metatranscriptome of lab enriched sorghum-adapted microbial communities from California, United States - WT_Day2_8 (Metagenome... ...
GGAAAATTTTTTGAAATGGTTTTTAGCTTGAATTTACTGGAAAAACATAACTGATTCAAGGACTGTTTTTCCATTATCTGTATCCAAAAAGCCATTTAGGAATAGGTAGCGATTCAAAATGGCATTTAGCACGGTTCTAAAGACCATTTTGGGCAGGAAAATTTTTTGAAATGGTTTTTAGCTTGAATTTACTGGAAAAACATAACTGATTCAAGGACTGTTTTTCCATTATCTGTATCCAAAAAGCCATTTAGGAATAGGTAGCGATTCAAATTGGCCTTTAGCGCGGTTCTAAAGACCATTTTAGGCAGGAAAATTTTTCTAAATGGCCTTTAGCTTGAATTTATTGGGAAAACAGGGCCGATTCAAGGGTTGGTTTTCCAATATCTGTATCCTATTGACCATTTTATAATGAGAGATAGGTCAAAATGATCTTTAGAATTGAAACGATCAGCGGTATGTCCCAAATCTAAGTAGATTGGGCATGTGCACGCTTTCTCATATAAAAAAGTTGCGGCGAAAAAACGACGCTTTTTTCACAATGTAAAAGAGGCCGTCGTGTCACTCGGCCCCTTTATCATTTATTAATTGTTGTGCTGGCTTAGTAGACATAAGCAGTACCTACAATAATTAACAAAATGAACAATACGACAATTAAGGCAAAACCGTAACCGCCGTATCCAAATCCACAGCCACCAAAACCATAACCCCAAAACGGATATACCACACTCATCACTCCTTCAAATTAGGTTCAGTGTATGGTATGTGAAAAGTGTCCCATTTGTCTTGTGCATTTGTAATGGGTTTTCGAAATTAGGCTGATCGTCGATGTCACAGAGTCCGTAACATTTTTTCGGATTTCGCGACGACTTGCTTGAGGCCGAGGAATGTAATCTCCCACATTTTGGATTTTCAGTCGATATGCATTCGATGTTTTCAAACTTACATGATGACAAAGTAGTGAAGTTTAGGAGAAAGGTCCATGAACCCGTACATTGAGGAAATGACGGTTGGATCTATTCTAAGCGAAGGCAATCTCGTTTAATACGTAAACAATGTGGGAAACGCCGCTCCATTTGTCTCATTTTTACATATAGCCCGTCCCTTATTTATCCGTTATTCATAGAAATAAGATAAGGGTGCTGCTTGATACAGGGCACCCATATTCTCATAAGGGGCGGAAGAAAATGGATGATCTCTTTTCGATCCAATTTGGCATTTACGTTGCAATCGCTTTTGTCCTATATGCCATCCGCCGAGCTCTCAGGCTGCCGAAACGTTATCTACCGCTTTTAGCTATTTGTCTAGGCATCGTTTTTTCTTGGATCCAGGGAGGTGTCTTGAATTACAACGCTATTCTTCGCGGGATTCAATATGCATTATATGGAGTAGGTATGATTGAAACTATTCGTACGACCTTCGCAGTAAACAAAGAAAAACATACATCATCAAATCGAAGTCATACTGAATAACCGATTAACGGGATAAAGACAGAAGTTGCGGTAAAAGCTATGGAAAGATCCTGAACACAAAGGAGACATGGAAATGAAGGAAAAAAACAAGCAACAACACAATACGAGCCCAAAACCTCTAAGCGGATCAAAAAAAATTAAGAATCGTAATCATTCACGCAATAACCACGGTGAAGGCAGTTAACTGAGAAAAAAGGCTGTCTCATCGCCTTGATGAAAGGCGCATTTGAGGCAGCCTCTATATTTAATTGGGGGATACTGGGGATTTTGCGTGCGGAACTTTATCGGCAGCCGTTTGTATCTCAAATACTCGATGACGCCTAAGATTTTCGCCCTGGAAAATCCGGCCCCGCAAAGTCTATGTTCATGATAGATTTTGTTCTCGAAAAAGCGGCGGTTAACCTTGTTTTTCTATGCTTTCCGGATGATTGCATGGGAAGCTTGCCGAGACAAGTATTCTTCACCGCGTTAGGACAGATTTTTTGTATTATACATTAAAATGATGGATAATTTTAAGTAGAGGATTTTCTTTCTAATCTACATTGGGAGGGGGCTTCTTGTGCAGGAAGCATTAGAAAAAAAAGAACATAAGAAGTCTAAAGGGGATTTAATCAGACGGCTAATTGCCGTGCCGATCGGCGCTTTTATCGTTGCTGTTGGTCTGGAAATTTTTCTGATTCCCAATCATGTCATCGATGGCGGTATTACTGGTATTTCCATTATGTTATCCGTCACATTGGGACTCCCCATCGGTATCTTTCTCATTTTACTTAATATCCCGTTTTTCCTGCTCGGATATAAGCAAATTGGAAAAACCTTTGCCCTCACTTCACTTTTAGGCATTGCGTTAATGTCCCTTTTTACCCAATTGCTTGTTCCGGTTCGTCCACTGACAACTGATCCTATTTTAGCCACTGTCTTTGGGGGGCTCTTAGTCGGGATTGGTGTCGGACTAGTCGTGCGTAACGGCGGGTCAACGGATGGTACCGAAATTTTGGCGATTTTAGTGAATAAAGGCACCCCATTTTCCGTAGGCGAACTCGTCATGTTCATCAATGTCTTCATCCTTTCCGCAGCAGGATTTGTATTTAGTTGGGACCGCGCAATGTATTCCCTAATGGCGTACTTTATCGCTTATAAAACCATCGATATCACGATTGAAGGTCTCGAACAATCGAAGGCGATTTGGATTATCAGCGAACATCACGAGGAAATTGGCGATGCCTTAAACAGCCGCCTTGGCCGCGGTGTCACCTATCTGAACGGTGAAGGCGCTTATTCCGGTGACCAAAAACGCGTCATTTTCACCGTCATCACGCGATTGGAAGAAGCAAAATTAAAGAGCATTGTGAATGACATCGACCCTGGAGCGTTCCTTGCCGTCGGTGACATTCATGACGTTAAAGGCGGGAACTTTAAAAAGCGGGATATCCACTAAAACCACAAACCGAATCCAACCGTCTTTAATCCAAGCAAAACCTTAAATATAGAAAAAAGTTTGCCATCGTCTTTATGTGGGAAAAAGCCTAACTTGATTGGAACGGGAGACGCAGGGAGGAATGGTTGTGGGGAAAAAAAGGATTCGCGACTACGGGATCGCCATCGGTCAAATGAAACCAGGGACAAGAAACCAAATCACGGATGTTGCTGGTGTTAAAGTCGGGCATGTCACCTTAAATGAAGCCAATCTACGAACCGGTGTCACGGCCATCTTGCCCCACCCCGGGAATCTGTTTCAGGATAAAGTTGTTGGCGCGGCGCATGTGATTAACGGATTCGGAAAGACGGCCGGCACCGTTCAAATCAATGAACTCGGGACGATTGAAACGCCTATTCTGTTAACCAATACATTGAGCACGGCCACCGCCGCTGACGCCCTCATTGACTATATGTTAAAAACCAATCCGGATATCGGAAGAACGACGGGAACCGTGAATCCGGTTGTCGGAGAATGTAATGACATGTTCCTGAATGATATACGGGCTAAAGGCGTTCAGAAAGCGCATGTCCTGCAAGCCATTGAAGCTGCTGATGTGGCTTTTGAGGAAGGTGCGGTCGGCGCGGGAACGGGAATGGTGGCGTTTGGTTTAAAGGGCGGCATCGGCTCGGCCTCTCGAATCATACCGTATCCATTCGGCACGTTTACGATCGGAGTGCTCGTCCTTGCGAATTTTGGCCGTCTGGATGATTTGCGTCTTGATGGGGTGGCGATTGGCGCGAAAGTAAAAGCTTTTTTAGAGAAAAAACAAGCCCTTGAAGCGACTGCGCAGGAAAAAGGATCGATCATGATGATTGTTGCGACCGACTTGCCGGTCACCCACAGACAGCTTTTGCGTTTGATAAAAAGAACGGCAGCTGGACTTGCGCGAACAGGGTCAATCTACGGGAACGGAAGCGGTGACATTGCCATCGGCTTTTCAACTGCCAACCACATCCCCCATGCCCAAAAAGATGGGCTGATGACCATCACGTGTCTTTCGGATCAGCATTTAGATCCAGCCTTTCATGCGGTGGCGGAGGCCACCGAAGAAGCGATCTTCAATGCCTTAACCGCTTCTGATACAATGATCGGCTATGAAGGCCGCATCATTTATAGTTTTAGAGATTGGTTGGGAAGCCAAACGTGAATAAAAAGATTCTCTATCATGTTAGCAGGGCGTGCGACTCATGTTATGCTGGTATAAAAAAGTCTATTCGTTTTCAGGATAGCAAAAGGATCATCTTGAGAGAAAACACCTTAATAGACAAATCATTGGGGTTGTTTTCGCGGCATCTGACAAAATAAATGGTTGAGGAAGAGCGAAAGATTTGTTACGATTAATGTAAATCAATAAAGGTCATTTTTAGGAGGAGTCTGTCACCGACAGGCTCCTTTTGCTTTTTATGGCTCATTAAGGAAGGGGAGGAAAGCACGTGACCAACGAAGCGATTTTTGCTATTGTCATTTTTCTTATCGTGTACATGATCATTGTCAGTGAAAAAATCCATCGGACCATCGTTGCCTTGGCAGGTGCCTTATTGATGATGGCCTTTGGGGTATTGAATCAAGAAACCGCCATTCATCACATTGATTTTAATACCATTGGTCTTTTAACTGGGATGATGATTATCGTTGCGATCACAGCCGAAACGGGATTGTTCAACTACATTGCCATTTGGTCGGCCAAGGCGGTAAAAGGGGAGCCGGTGCTCATTTTGATTGTACTTTCCTTGATCACGGCCATCGGGTCAGCCTTTTTGGATAATGTGACCACCGTTCTTTTAATCGTTCCCGTAACGTTTAGCATAACGAGACAGCTTTCGGTGAATCCGATTCCCTATTTGGTCTCGGAAATTCTCATGTCCAATATCGGCGGGACGGCGACGATGATCGGCGATCCGCCGAACATTATGATTGGAAGTGCTGTACAAGAGCTTTCATTTAATGACTTTATTACAAATCTCGCATTAATTTCCATGTTCATTGCCGTGGTAACAATAATGGTACTTGTTATGCTGTATCGAAAAGAGTTAATGGCTGATGAGCGAGCCAAACTGCGGTTGATGGGATTAAATGAAAAAGACCAAATAAAAGACCGCAAGCTTCTTTTAAAATGTCTATCAGTCTTGACATTGACGATTTTGGGATTTTTTATACACCAAACGTTTGACTTTGAATCGGCGTCCGTGGCGCTTGCCGGTGCGGTGCTCTTGCTTCTTGTCGCAGGGCCAAAATATTTAGAAGATGCACTGGCACAGGTTGAGTGGCAAACAATTTTCTTTTTTATCGGTTTATTTGTTTTAGTCGGCGGTTTAATGGAGACCGGCGTCATTGAACGTCTGGCTCAAGGGGCTGTGCATCTGACGAAAGGGAATGTGACAAACACCTCACTTTTAATTTTATGGATGAGTGCCATCGCCAGCGCTTTTGTGGACAATATCCCTTTCGTTGCGACGATGATTCCCATGATTCAATCATTTGGAGAGATGGGAATGACGCAGCTCGAACCGTTATGGTGGAGTCTCGCCCTCGGAGCGTGTCTCGGTGGGAACGGGACTTTGATAGGGGCAAGTGCCAATGTGATCGTTGCTGGACTTGCAAGCCGTGAAGGACATGAGATTTCCTTTTTCTCGTTTTTAAAGATTGCTTTTCCGTTGATGATTCTATCGATACTCATTTCAACCGTTTATATTTACCTTCGCTATCTCATATAAGGTATAATGTATGTGACAAGTCAGGAAAGGATGCTTGCACATGACACAAAATATATTAGCCGCACCGGCCCAGAAAGGATTAGTGAAAAGGGCACTATGGCGGCTTGGCACCACTCATTTTATCAATGACCTGATGACAACGGGCATTGTTCCAGCCCTATTGCCATTGTATAAACAAGCGTTTCATTTAACCTACACCCAGTCAGGCATCATCCTGCTGATGTCTTCTCTAGTATCATCGGTCATGCAGCCGGTATTTGGGACGTTCACGGATCACCATCCCAAGCCTTGGCTCCTTCCCCTTGGAACATTAGTGACCGGTTTGGGCCTTGCGCTTACCGGCATCGTGCCGAATTATGCGCTGTTGCTTTTGGCCATTGCGCTTTCGGGCCTTGGCTCTGGTTTGTTTCATCCGGAAGCCTCACGCGGCGCTCATCTCGCTGCAGGAAAGGCGAAAGGGACAGCTCAAGCGATTTTTCAAGTGGGGGGAAACCTCGGACAAGCTTTTGGACCGCTAATGCTTCCAGCCTTTTTACTTGCGACCGGCATTCACGGCATCTTGTGGTTTGCTTTAATTGGGGCGCTTGGTGCCTTGCTAATGGTGCAAATCGTTCCATGGTATAAGGAAAAAATAACGGCTGGATTGAAAAAGAAAACAGCAAAATCCGGTCAAAAACATCTTCCAGGCATCATATGTTTAACCGTGGTGGTCGTCATGCGGTCGTGGACGCAAATCGGCGTCGCCGGCTTTCTGCCCTTTTTTTATCTCAGTCAAAACCTTTCATTGAAAGTGGGCGATGTCCTTACCTTTCTCTTTTTACTGGCTGGTGCGATCGGTACGTTCATCGGCGGAAGGCTTGCGGATTCCATTGATTATAAATGGCTGTTATTGGCATCCATGGCATTAACGATTCCATTTGCTTGGCTTCTGCCACATGTGCATGGGATTTGGGCTGTCATCGTGTTGTTTGTGTTCGGCTTTCTGATCCTCTCATCGTTTGCCGTAACAGTTGTCTACGGACAGAGCATGCTCCCGAATAATATTGGTTTGGCTTCGGGGCTTATGATCGGTTTTGGCGTCGGTGCCGGTGGCATCGGAGCCGCATTGATGGGATGGCTGTCGGACCACTTCGGCGTCCGTTTTGTTTTCGATTTGTTCGTCATTTTGCCTTTTATTGGCACTTTATTTACATTATTGATTCCGAGTGAACGTCAATTGAGACAAAATCAATAAAGGGGAGAGGGAAATGTCTTATCTTGAAACCGGTGGTTATGCCTATGTGAAGGTGGCCGTAGCGACGGTTTGGAGACAACCTGAAGCTGTTCGGGAAAAAGACCGCCCAGCCTTAAGCTGCCCGGTTGATATGGATGGCTGGCTGGCGGCCATGACGCATGATGATAAACTCGATCTCTTAGGCCGGGTCGATACCCAATGTTTATATGGCGAAAAAGTGCTTGTCAAACAAGTTGTTAACGAATGGGCTCAAATTGAAGCCTTGAGTCAGCCAGGGAACAGCGGTGCTCAGTCTTACCCGGGCTGGGTACCCGTTGCTCAGCTTACGCGGGCGAAAGAGTTGGATAAAGCAGACTATATGGAAATGGTGGTCGTAACCAGCGTGAAAGCGCCAATCTATCAAGACCCCGGCTTGCAACAACCTGCTTTGGTCGTGAGCTATAATACCCAGCTGCCATTGGTAGATGAAACGGACAGCTTTTATCAAGTGCTGACGCCTGATGGTGAAAGGTGGGTAAAAAAATCCGATGGGGAAAGATGTGGTCAAAGGGCGCTGACGGGGGAGAACCTCGTTGAAGAGGCTTCGCGGTTTATCGGGCTTGAATATCTTTGGGGTGGAACGAGTGCTTGGGGATTTGATTGCTCGGGGCTTGCTCATACCATCCATAAACGCTTTGGCAAAATCGTGCCAAGGGATGCCGGTGACCAATTTTCTTATGGAACACCCTTATCCCGAGAGGAGCTTCGTACCGGCGATTTAGTATTCTTTGCCCATGATGAAGGGAAAGGGTCGATTCATCATGTTGGCTTTTATATAGAGGGTGGAAAACTTCTTCATGCCCCGAAAACGGGTAAAAGTGTTGAAATCATTGATCTGTGGAACCATGACCTTTTTCCAAAGGAATTTGCCGGCGGATGCCGATTCTTTTAACAAAAAGTGGAGTGGGCTTTCCGCTCTAAAAATTTTGAAAAACCTTAGTTACCTTAACAGGTATTCGGCAAAAGAGAAGGCCTTATAATTTCGAGAGGCAATCGGTATGAGAGTGTTGCCTTCATGGCCTTTTTCAATGCTTTTTTATGGATAAAAGAAATGTGGCTCTCGAAGCCTTTGGGATAGAGGCAGTTACTCGGTTGACCAAAAAATGATCGGCATTCTTACTAGTTAAAAAGCTGCCGTATGTGGGCGGCAGCTTTTTGGCCTCATCACCGTTTCCTACTTCATGAACGGCATTGGACATGGACACGGACATGGCGGAAGCGGCGTGCATATGACTTCCTCGCAACTTGTCGTACATTGGACCGACTCGGTGTGCGGGAAGTAATGTTGGAGAATATAATGCGTATGTTGCAAGTGCGTCGTGTGGGACGGATGAATGTGGGGAACGATGACGTTTTGTCTGTTGTAGGTTTGAAAGTGAAGCGGCGGGTCAACCATCTCCGGACAGGTCACCGTCGTCTCACAAGGCTCACATTGCATGACCGGTTCCATATAGACCGGGGGTTCCGCCGGCATCAGATTCACCATACCCGGATTTGGATTCGCATTAGCCATCGGATTGGGATTTGCGTTTGCCATCGGGTTTGGATTCGCCATCACATTCGGATTGTTCATATGATCCATCATACCACCTCACCTGTATATGGGTTTTGAGTATGCAACTCATTATAACCTATGTGCCGGGGGCGCCTGTTGAAATGGACAACAACCTAAAACCCTTCGGAAAAACATTGGGTCTTTATCCGATCGCTTTTTTTAAACCAAATTCAGTGACTATCGTCATAGCAAAATATGACGACCGCTATCGAAAGTTTGCGAATAATAACGTTGCGCGTGAAACAATGGTGACGGGGCCGGACGACTTGATTAGAATGGTCGTGATGGTTGTAAAGCCTGTCCATCGATTCCAAAAAGTATGTCGGCTCTACCAATACACGAAAAATTGACAAGCATGCGGTGGATGGGCTTTGAGGTTTTGTTTACAAAACGTCAAATAGTCATTTTTACTATTTTGATTCATCATCTCTTAATCATTTTTGTCTTTTTCGGCCTGCCCAACTGAATGACCGTTGTCATGATCCGCTGTTTTATCACTAACCTCTACTCCTTTACTTCCTTCATCCTCATATTCCTCGTCATTCATCATGTCTTCTGTTTCGAAAAATTCTTTTATTGTTGATTCCATCAAGGCTTTGATCCAAGGGCTTTCGGATAAGTCCGAGCCGCTGAAAGCATCAATCAGTGACCGATCATTTAATAGTGACTTCAGGCCATCAATGGTGTTATCGTTACCGGTAATTGACCCGAATCCTTGTAAATGTTTTTTATAACTTTCAAAACCGACGGGAAAGTTGTTGCCGATATTGACACATGATGCTCCTTCAACGGTATGAATCGTGATCGTATTAATATGAAACGTTTGATCAAATTTTGCTTGCAAAAAAATTCCTCCTTTAGCTTGCGGCAAACTCATTTTCCCTACTAATGATACACCTCATGTTTAGGCTTTCCGTCGTTTTTTCACATAAATATGTTGTCCATTTTGATAGACGTTTCCTGTGCCGTTAAGTGAGCCAAATCCGTCTCGAATGCTTTTTTGATCCTGAAGCCCGACTTGATGATTCCGGCCCATAAAAACGGCGGAGCCATTTTTCAAAGTCTTAACTTCTATATTTTTAAAAATAATTTTCATTGTGTCTCCTCCAATGGAAAAAAGTCTATCAATGGCATTGTATGCCGTTAACAGTCCGTCCTATTAACCATCATGTCTTTTGGAAATACGGCAAAGGAGAAGGCATGATTTTTATACGGGTAAAAAATCTTTTCAGGTGAGCATAAGGGTAACGAAGGCATCACCTTCGCGGAACCTCGTTTTCTTAAAAAGCTGAAAAATGGCGTTGAAACATGAAAGGAAGGTGAAGGTCACGTTGATCGCCTATATAATATTCATTTTTCAAAAAACATATATTTTATTAGATCTGGCAAAGGGTGATGGGCATGAGTGATCCGCAGATAAAGGCGCTAATGGACAAATTGGATGAATTGATAAAAGCGTTAAAGGAGCAAGGAAAAATCAATTATATCCACATTGAACATGCGGATATTCAGGGCCCTTTGGTGGATCGACTAAATTACCATTTTGATACATTAGATGTTAAGGAAGTCAGCGGTGCACTGAATTTAGGGACGACATTTGGCGTGAAAGTGTCTGAAAAAAAGAAGAAAAAACCAAAACCATCTGACGGATTAGAGCAAAGGGAACAAAATAAAAATCCAGAAACCGGAAGCAAAGTCACGTTGCCGTTAACGCAGGAAGACATCATCACCGAAAAAACGGAGAATCTCCCAAAACAAACGGATTCAAAAAAGAAAGCGGAGGGAACTTCCTCCGCTTTAATGACAAACCATCCCAAACGACGAACAACAATCAGTGAGCCAACCCATTCGAAACCAGCCAATAAGCACGTTCGCGATGAAAAAGGTGCCGCTTTTTCTACTTTGAAGACTGAAGATACGGTTGACCGATACCAACAAAAAAGAAAAGCCTCTATTGAGCAAAGCGCAACGAACCCGTTAGACTCTCGCATCGAGCGGGCGCTTGAAGATAAAGAGCAACGTACAAGGGAATCGCCCGACTCCGCGCAACTCTTTTATACGAGAAAAGGAATTAAGATAAAATTTCGCTAGTTAAATTGTAAACACACTTTACTATTGACTACGAATGATTAACTTTCTCAATAACGGCGTGATATGGAAGGGTATTTCTGAAACCGTCGGCACGATCAGACGCTCACGTCCATAGATTTCTTTCATCGCCGAAATCTCCTGTATCTCGGCGTCTTCACCAGAAAGAAAAACGCCGACGACGTGGACACCCTTTTTCCGGGCCATGCGCACCGCCTCATGGGTGTCCAAGAGGCCTTTTTCCGTGTAGCCAAAAGCCGATGGCTCACCGTCAGTAAAGACAATCAACCATTTATGGCGCTCACTGCGGCGTCTGAGGCAATCCGCTTCATGGCGAATGGCAAGCCCATCGCGATTATCTTCCTGCGGTTCCAATTGCAAGATGCGCGGGCCAACGGATGGCAGAAATGCCTCTTCAAAGCGGATGAGGCGTTGAAAAAAATTTGGCTGTTCTTTGTCATTGGCAGAAAGGGCATCTTCCCAAAAACCGGTAACGGCATGTGGAATGTTTAATGCTTTAAGGGATTCGTGAAAAAGGGTGACACCAAGACGTACGGCACCCATTTTATCATGCATGGACGCGGAACAGTCGACAAGCAATGAAAAAGCCGCATCAAAAGCCTTGCTTTCCCCTTGTTTTTTATAAAAAAGCCGTGGGAAATCATCCGTGTATAGGTGTGTAAGATTTTGACCTAACCGTCCAAAATGTAAATGTGTTCGCGGGGCAGATTGCTTCCGTTCCAGCCACTTCTCAAGCGTTCGTTTTAAGGAACGGGCAGCGGGCTCTATTATTGCGCGCATTTTTGCATATTCCGCTTGATCTTTGATGCTTGGCTTTTGTATGACCGCTTCGCGAAGGGTGACATTTTTGTTAATGCCATGGCGAACTTTTGATGATCCCGAGCGGGTGTCAGGAAGGCGGGTTTCCTTACCATTCATGGCATCCTCATAGCGGTTCCGATCGTTTTCTTGCGCTCTTCCTTCCCCTTGAACGAGAGCGAGGGCTTGATCGCCCGCTTCCATTTTTCGTTCACCTTCACCTAACATATCCGTCCTTTTTCCTTCTTCCAAATCGAATTGCAAAAAGGAGCCGTCCTCCTGTTTGCGCGCTTGATGCCAAGTGGGCATCGTCTCATCATGAGATTCCGGGTCTTGATTTGGCTTTTCTTCGGAGTCCGCGTTCAAGTGTGCGGTGCTTTCATTCTTCTCTTTGCGAAGGACAGGCTCACTTGAAACCCGAATCGGATAATACAGCTCGGTCATATCCTCAAACCCTTCAGGAAGCTTTTGCAGGAAGCGTTCCACTTGCCGAACGACGTCTTTCGTGCTTTGAACGGATGCCATCATCCCGCCTAATTCCCGAAGCGGGCTAGCAAGCGGGGAAAGTCTACCCGTCAACCGAACCGGCCGCCCCGAAAGTCTAAGGAAAAAAGTGCAAAACAAGGCATTAGCCCATTCGGTGCGGTCGAGATGCGCGTGATAACGATCCCGATAAAAGCGGAGTAACAACGCTTTTCGAGATTGAAAAATGTCCTTCATCCCCGGGCGGATGCTTTCCGCCAAAGCCATCCAGCGAAACTCTTCCATGACGCTGACCAATTGTTTAAAAAGAGAAGGTTGGGGGTGATTTTCGGCCAGCCTAACCGCATGTTCTAATTCGTCTCGGTCGCAAAAACGCGGCTCGCTAAAGGCGCGTAAGTAAACATCCGATTTCATGCCATCCCATTTACGTGCGTCAAGGAGGCGGTCCCAAAAGAAAGCGACGACCACCTTTCGATTGACATTATCGTAATAGGAATGATAACCAAAATCGACGTCGACCCTGGAGTCGCTAGCGAGTGTGCGCGCTAAATCGGTGAGTGTGAGGCGTATGAAAGGATCGATGCGTTTTTCCATAAACGGCGTGTATCGCATTGGTTATCACTCTCTTTACATTTTGCCGAAGTACGTTTCAGCGATGGTTAAGACAGCCACTCTCTCACGCTCGTCTTCCAATTTGTCAGCAATCGCCCGGCGCACCGCACGCATGGGCGGTAAAAATGTTGAAAGGTCGCAAGCGTCGATTAGCGAGCGAATGGAGGCGCCTTCTTCGGCAATTTGTCCGTCTTGAACTTTAAAAATTAAATCCCGGCTAAAAGAAACAAATTGGGCTAACAAACGCTCATCGGTTAGCTTGGTCTGTTCTGTTAAAAGTTGTTTAAGTGCGGCACCCTGCAGATAGGGCACTTCAATCACGACGAAGCGGTTTTTTAAAGCTTCATTCAGCGGCGTCGTCCCGACATACCCTTCATTAATGGCGGCGATGACGTTAAACCCAGCGGCCGCTTCGATTCTTTCGGCTGTAAAGGGATTGTGAATCGTTCGCCGATAATCTAAAACACCATTTAAAATCGGTAGCGTTTCGGCTTTTGCCATATTAATCTCATCAATGTAAAGGAAATGCCCTTTTTGCATGGCCGTTGTCACGGGACCGGGAACGAACGTAATATGGCTTTTGCCGCTTTCATCGTACGCCAACGTTTTATAGCCGAGAAGAGCTTCGGCATCTAAATCAACAGAGCAGTTAATCATTTGCATCGGTTGATAGAAAAGGGATGAAAGAAGTTCCGCAAGTCGCGTTTTTCCGGAACCCGTCGGCCCTTTTAATAACACATTTTTCCCGAGAGCAAGGGCTGTGACCGCATCGGCAATGATGGCTTCATCCGGTGCGGTGTAGCCGGGTTTTCCGATTAAGGCTACCTCTTTGGGCAATCGCTTATTTTTATTAAAACGGGCAGTTGCCTCAACCTGATCGGCAATTGTCTCCGTTAAGTGATAATGGGATAAAAGCGCGTGCATTTCGAATGCCTCCTAAAATGTGAGTCTGGCATGTTTTTATACTGGTAAGAAAATAGACATTTTTTCAGGCCAGCATAAGTAGAACGAAGGTTCAGCATTCACCTAAAAGGGTCTTAGCGGCGCCAAGCTTTCTTTATCATAACAAAAAAAAGAAGAAAACCAAACAAATGGGTTTTCTTTAAATGGTGTATTTTGGTAAAAGTGATCACCATTGTAATGGATATTGAGGATCAAGTTACCGAAAATAACACCACTTCCACGCGTCTCATAACATCCCTCCGTTTTCGATGAAATTCATTATAACGGCATCGAGAGCCAATGATGACTCTAGAATCTGAAAGACTGTGAGTTAAAAAATCTAGCATCCATGCTGTTTGATAAACTCAAACCGTTAAAAATACCTGCAAAAGTGGCGGTGCATTTCCACTTTCGTCAAGCAGGGGAGATTCCTGGTCTCGCAGCGGGTTAATGACCAAACCCTTTTTCGCGGGGAAGTGAGGCTTATGGTTTGAATTGATAAATGGCACCGTGAAACGAAACGGTTTTGTTCACACCTGTGCCTTGAAAAACAAGTTGGAACGGCCGCTCTCCGCGGGTCGTAAGGAATCGCCTCAAGTCGTTGTCTTTTACCGGTTGGCAAAATGTCAATGCTTTTTCGCCCAAAAAGATGCGGACGCACTTGGCGCCAAGGGCTTCATCATAAAAGGCATTGGCCCGTTTGGCACCGAATAACTTTTGCCATAAGGCCGCCGATGTCTCACTATCGCTTGCGGCAATGCGGACATCCGCAAGATCGATCCTGCCAGCTGGGTATGATGCAGTGAGGTGTTGTCTTTCCAGCTCATTTTTCCGTTCTTGGTCAGACATTTTCCAATTAATGATAAATGGGAGTTTGAACGGATCGCTTTCGCTCTCATTGACAAATAACATCGCCCATTGTAAAAGTGTGCCATCCGGTTGCCTGCGGCTTCCTTCCACAGGTCCCGTAACCTGAAGCTCGTGGCTTCTAAAATGTTCCATTGCTTGAGGGAGGTTGCGTGTGCGCAACGCTAATCTCGCCAAGCCATTGTTATTTTCTGCGACCAACTGTTGGATTAACGTGTTATCCGTGACTTTCTCTGCGATACGCGTATCTTTCATGCCAAGAAATTCAAGGTATGTCAGCCCGAAATAACATAAACCGTTATGCGTTCCCCAGTTTTCGTGCTCACCGCCAATGACGGCATGAAAACCTAACGCCTGCATGTCGAAAACAGCTTGCTTAGGGTCATCGGTCACATGGACGATATGATCGAGTTGAAACATTTGGCATACACCTCCTTTGACTATTGTACCTAAAAACCGACCTCTGGGCTTTCGGAGACGCATAGTTTACACGTTTTAACACATTTTAAAAAAGAGGTGATTGAACATGGCTGACAGATTTGTGGCAGTACGTAAAAATAAAGATGGCGATATTGTGGAGTTGAAAACGGCAAGCGGAAAAGTGGTGAATTATAAAGAAGCCCAACAAATGGCGAAAAACGGGGAAGTCGAAGGGGTCAACGTCTTTCGCGGACGCGATGGTGAGGAACATTTACGGTCCAATGCCGACGGTGACCCGTCCAATAATCTGGACCAATTGCCTGAATTTTGATTACTGGGTTGACGCTGGTTTTGGCGTCAACCTTTTTCAAAAAAGGAATGGCATTGGATTGGGATAACCGGCCATTTTTTTTGGAACTTATGGGGGCTTCGACAGTATGTTCAGTGTGAAAAGTACTATAACCATAGCACAAATAAAATTGACGCTAGGTTTTGAAGGACGAGGGGCCACAAAACCTAGCGTACAGACTAAAAATGCTTAGCTATGAAAAACGCCCTGTCTTACACCTCCATTTAAGATAACCGCCAAATCATCCGATGAGCTTCATCAGACTGTTGAATTCCAATTCTTCAAATTTTTTCTTCACGCGTTCTTTATCATATGGCCATTGACATGCCTCAAGTGAGCACGTGACAGGTGCTTCACAATGAATGGTGGCTAATGTCCGAGAGAGTTTGAGCATTTCCAAGTTGTTCTCGATTTTGGTGCGAATCCCCTTCGAAAGGTTTGACAAATTCTCCAAAATCCCATCGATGGAATGAAATTCTTGGAGAAGTTTTGTGGCTGTTTTTTCTCCGATGCCTTTAACGCCAGGGTAATTATCGGAGGCATCTCCCATCAGGCCCTTTAAGTCAGCGATTTGCGAAGGGTGTAGCCCTTTTTCTTCATAGAAGTTTTCATGATGATAGACGGCATAATTTCCTTGGCCTTTTTTCATGACCGCCACGCTAATTTTCTCATCCACTAACTGAAGTAGGTCTTGGTCGCCTGTTAGAATGACGACCTCATGGGTGTGACAGAAGCGCCGGGCGAGCGTGCCGATGCAATCGTCCGCTTCATAACCCGAAACTCCGATATTCGGAATGCCAAAGGCTTCGGTTACCTCTTTGATTAAATCAAATTGCGGGATGAGTTCTTCCGGAGGTTCACCACGATTGGCTTTATATTGATCATACAGCTCGGTGCGGAAGGTTTGGCTCCCCATATCCCAACAACAAATGACATGACTCGGCTGAAAGAGCGCGGCCGCATCCAAAAAATATTTAAGGAAACCATAGATGGCGTTCGTCGGTGTTCCATTTTTGGTTTTCATATAATAACCGTTTGATGACGTGGCATAAAACCCGCGAAATAACAAGCTCATGCCGTCTACGAGGAATAAGCGGTTTCGTATACTCAAATAAAGCCCTCCTAACTTCTATTATGAGTATATCATGAAGAGGGCTGCCACGTCCTTATAAATCAAAGATAGACTTGACCTTCTCAATGAATGGCAGTTTGAGTGCGGTTGATGATTAAATCAAAATGACGGGCGGCGAACACATCACTTGCAGGATCAACGTTTTTCAAAGTTTCATTGATAAAAATTTCGGCGCGCACTGTTTTTCGGCTGTCGCCGTCCCAAGCAGCCTCCAAGGCCATCGCAGAAAGATAAATATCGGTCATGAGGTGGGTGATGCGCTTTACGAGAAGCGTTTCGCTAAAGGCATCCGCTTTTTTCAATTGTTCGAGTTGCGCGTTCAATGTCTGCATGGCTTCTTCAACAGGTAATATAAGATGAGCCAATTGATCTGGCGTCCTGTCCATGATGGCACGCACTTCATCAATAAAAAACTCGTCAACTTTAAATTTTTTAATTAATCGTAAAACCTCAAGACATAATATGTTCTCAGGGCCTTCCCAAACCGTTAACACTTGAGCATCCCTAAGCAGGCGAGGGGTGACAAAGTCTTCGATATATCCGTTTCCGCCGTGAAGCTCAATCGCTTGGTGCGCAAAATCGATCGCTTCTTGAGCGGTGCGAATTTTTAACAGCGCGATCTTGAGCCGTAATAACGCTTTGTCCTCATCTTGTGCTTCTTCCAAGCGGCTCATGACGCGGTCAAATAAAGCGATCATATCAAAACAGGCATAGAGTTGGATTTCTTGCCGACATGCCATGCTGACTAACGTTTGTTGAACGAGGGGATAGGCGGTGAGCCTGTGACCAAAAGCCTCTCGTTTTTCCGCATAGGCACGCGCTTCAACGTATGCCCGGCGCATAATGCCAACGGAAGCCACGGCATTACATATCCGGGAAAGGTTTAAAGCTTCCATCATATAATAAAAGCCTTTTGAAGGATCCCCAACCAAGTACGCTTCGGCCCCTTGAAATTCCACCTCTGCCGATGGGACGGCGCGCACGCCCAATTTGTCTTTTAACCGGCGAATGGAGAGCCCGTTCAATGAGCCATCCTCCTTGCGCCAGGGCACTAAAAACAGACTTAATCCCTTCGTCCCTTGTGGAGCGCCTTCCATTCTTGCTAACACGGCCGCAACCCCGCAACGTCCAGCATTGCTAGCGAAATATTTTAAACCATATAGACGATAGCGATCTCCATCGCGAACCGCGCGGGTTTCATTTGCGCCGACATCTGAGCCGCCTTGTTTTTCTGTCAAAAAAGTGGCGCCTTCATACAATTCCGTCTCACCCGTTGCGAGAACATGCGGTAGTAATTTTTCTTTTAATGATGGTTCCGCAAAGTGGTCGATCAGTAAGGCGACCGCCATCGTCAGCGTTACAGGGCAATAAAATCCCGGCTCAATTTGTGACAGGAGGTAACCTTGAGCATAGGAATAAATGTAATTGCCTTTTCGATTTAACTCGGGAATGGGTTTATGCGGGTAGGCGGCAATGCCGGTTTTATAGACCTCCTCGGCGGTTTGTTTATAACCGTCATTGACCCATACTTCAGAGATTTCATCACCAAAACGGTTGTATTTAATGAGACGCGGCTGGCCTTCCCTGTCCGTATGAGCGGCACGCCGGTCAAACTCAGGAAACCGTTCGGCGAATTGAAAAAGCGTCTCATCTGCCCATGCAAAAAAAGATGCATCCAGGCGTTTTTTCAGAATATCTTTTAATTCCTGATCCTCTTTGTAGGCATTCATTTCTTCTCTTCTCCTCCTCTTTTGGGGCAACATGCGCCTCCGCTTCCAAACTGAAGAAAAGCTGACGATGCATTCAAGTATCAACAATGCTTAGTCGTGGATGAAGGTCTTGACCTGTAAATGGGTGATTGTTTTGCCTTCAAAGTTTTACATAAACGGTAGGCTTATTGTTAGCTTCCATTAGACATTTCTCGCAACTGTTGCTTTAAAACTTTGCCATTCGCGTTTCTTGGCAATGCCGTAACGAATTCGTACAAACGTGGGCATTTATATTCGGCTAACCGTTCGAAAACGTAAGAGCGAAGGATCGTTTCCGCCTTTGGTTCCTCAACTGCCAAGACGACAAAGGCTTTGACGGTTTCTCCCCAATCAGGGTGGGGAACACCGATGACGGCAACATCAGCCACTATAGGATGACTATGAAGAACATCTTCTACTTCTTTTGGGTATACATTGACACCACCGCTAATGATGACATCTTTTTTGCGCCCAACCATCCAATAATAACCATCCGAGTCGCGTTTCGCTAAATCTCCAGTGAGTAACCAACCTTTTTTAAACGTTTTTTGAGAAGCTTCCGGGTCTTTATAATAGCCTTTCATCATTGACCCGCTTTTTAAGGCGATTTCGCCAATTTCACCGTCTGGTACGGGGCGCCCTTCTTCATCCAAAAGAGCCATTTCACAAAAATGGGCGGCCCGCCGTCCGATACTTCCCGCTTTTTCTGGGTGTTCATCGGGTGTCAACACCATCCCATTCGGACCGGCTTCAGTTAATCCGTAAACCCCCATGAGACGGTTTGTTTGCAATTGCTTTCCAATATAGAGGACTTCTTCTCTGGATAGAGGAGCCCCTCCGTAAATCCAGTACTGAACGGACGACAGATCGCGGCTTGTAATATCGGGAAGTTTAGCGGTAAGTAAATAGGCAACGGGTGCACCAAAAAAATGAGTGATTCTTTCATTTTCAACAAGGGTGACAAGGTCTTGAGGTGTAAATTGTGATGAAAAAATGTGTGCGGCACCAACCAGTAATCCACCGGCAAGCATCAGGTGCAATGGCGCAGAATGACTAAGGGGCATCATATGTAAAAGGCGGCTTTCCGGATTCATGGCCGTTTCAAGGGCCATCGTGGTGGCGGCGGTTAGGATGCTCCGATGGGTAAATAAAACACCTTTAGGTTTCCCCGTCGTTCCTGAAGTATATAATATAGAAGCTTCATCGTCATCGTGAAGTGGCAAATCGATCGCGCGACGCGAACCTGAAAGGATCCAATCATGGAGGGTAAACACTGCTGGGGAAGTCTTTCCGGACGAAAGCCAAACTTTCTCCGGATATTTTTCAATGAGATCATGGATCTCATGAAAAAGCTCATCATCAAAAATGATGCCCTTCGCTTCACTGTCGGCAATGATATAGTCTAATTCATCCTTTTTTAATTTAACATTGACGGCCACAGCAACCGCACCGATGCGCTGAATGGCTAAGTAGCACACTGCCCAGTCGATACAATTGGGCATCAAAATCATCACTTTATCATTGAAAGAAAGGTCGTGCATCAGAAACTGGTAAGCCAGCGCATTCACCATGCGATCGGCTTCCTCATATGTGACCCTGCGGCCGTTTTCTATAAAGGCTTGTCGGTTGGCGTACTTTCTTCCGTTCATTTCGAGGAACTTTGGCAGTACCAACTATTCTCGCCTCCTTTAAGTAACGCCATACTAATATAAATTGGAAATGCTTCACAGTGGGTTGATTGCAGATTACCGGTACATAAAGAAGCATGGTTAGTTCCAATCTTTGCGATTTAAAAGCGCCATTCGCAGTCTTTTATAAGCATCGCCCCTCCTTCTTTCACC
>Ga0325347_100084_pt1 | contig 19484 bp, 17 predicted proteins | sample WT_ome_11_FD_205709 | JGI IMG/M metagenome (GOLD analysis project Ga0325347, IMG submission 205709) | Metatranscriptome of lab enriched sorghum-adapted microbial communities from California, United States - WT_Day2_8 (Metagenome... ...
CGTGAGCTCTGCAAAATAGACGGGTTAATTCATAAAGAACGAATTACGATCACCGGACGATCGCTCTATGAAAATGTAAAAGATGCCAAGATTGTGGATGAAAATGTCATCCGTCCGCTTGATAAAGCTTACAGTCCAACCGGCGGATTATCAATTTTATACGGGAACCTCGCTCCCGATGGCGCAGTCATTAAGGTTGGCGCTGTTGATTCAAGTGTCAAAACATTTATCGGTGAAGCGATCATTTTTAACTCTCAAGAGGATGCACAGAAAGGGATCGAGGATGGCACGGTAAGAGAAGGGCATGTCGTCGTCATTCGTTATGAAGGACCGAAGGGAGGTCCGGGAATGCCGGAGATGCTTGCCCCAACTTCATCCATCGTAGGCAGAGGTTTAGGTAAAGATGTAGCGCTTATCACTGACGGACGTTTTTCTGGAGCGACGCGGGGCATTTGCGTCGGGCATATTTCACCGGAAGCGGCTGAAGGCGGGCCGATTGCTTTGCTTGAAGATGGCGATCTGATTATGATCGATTTGCCTCATCGGACGATTAACGTGCTCGTTGACGAAGAAGAACTTGCGGCGCGAAGGAAGCGCTGGCAGGCTCCAGAGCCGAAAATCAAGCACGGGTGGCTCGCCCGCTATGCGAAGCTAGTGACTAGCGCCAATACGGGCGGGGTGCTAAAAATCTAGAAGCTGAGAGCGATGAATGATGCTTGGCGAAAAATAAACATCTAAAAACGCACAAAAAACGCTGATTTTAAAACAAATATTGCGAAAGCGATGAAGGGGATAACGAAGGCAGGCTTAAGACATTGACAGAGAGCTGCTGGTTGGTGGAAAGCGGTAATGTCACCTGTTATTCTCTCACCCCGGAGTGTTTCTCTGAAAAATGATTGAGTAGGAGAAATCGGGTTAACTGGTTACCCGTTATCCAAACCTGACTTGTGGTCGACCGAGTAGCCCGATTGTTTTATAAAGCGAGATAGGTGGCAAATCGGCTCACAAGTCACTGAGGCGGCGTTCGTGAGGGCGTCCGTGAAAAAGGGTGGTACCGTGGAAAGGCTTTTTCACCCCTTTATCCCATCGCATTCAGGCTGGGGTACGGGAGTGGAAAGGCCTTTTATCATTTTTCAATTTGAAACAGGAGGGACAAAAAGTGGAATTAAAGGCGGAGACAACGGTTCAAAGGCATTCGGAAGCGGAAACGGGAGCCGATCTTTTCATTCGTGCGCTCGTTGATGAAGGCGTTGAAATGATTTTCGGGTATCCTGGCGGTGCCGTGTTGCCGATTTATGATGCGATTTACAAGGCCTCTATTAACCATGTGTTAACACGGCATGAACAGGGGGCGGTTCATGCGGCGGAAGGGTATGCCAGGGTGAGCGGAAAACCGGGTGTCGTGCTCGCTACTTCGGGACCGGGGGCAACCAACCTCGTCACAGGCATTGCTGATGCGATGATGGACTCCATCCCCTTGGTTGTATTTACCGGACAAGTGGCCACACATGTGATTGGAACCGATGCGTTCCAAGAGACCGACGTGATGGGCATTACCACGCCGATTACGAAATATAACTACCAAGTTCGCCGTGTTGAGGAACTGCCGCGAGTGGTGAAGGAGGCATTCTATATCGCTAGAACCGGAAGGCCAGGACCGGTTGTGATCGATATTCCGAAAGATATTTCTTCGGAATCGGCGGTTGTCAAAGAAAAGCGCGAGATGATTTTACCTGGGTATACACCGGTTGCGGCACCAAATGTCTTATATCTGCAAAAACTGACGGAGGAAATCAGAAATTCCAAAAAACCGGTCATTCTTGTTGGAGCGGGAGTCATTCACGCGGGAGCCTCTCAAGCGCTATTAAGCTTTGTTGAAAAGAGAAACATACCGGTCGTGAGTACGCTGCTCGGATTGGGCGCCTTTCCTGGAGCGCACCCTCTCTTCTTCGGTATGGCTGGCATGCATGGGACTTATGCCGCCAATATGGCGCTTTACGATTGTGATCTGCTCATCAATATCGGCGCCCGCTTTGATGATCGGCTGACGGGAAATTTAAGCTATTTTGCCAAAAAGGCCGTTATCGCCCATATCGACATCGATCCAGCGGAAATCGGCAAAAACGTGCCGACTCACATCCCAATCGTTGCCGATGCGCGAGAAGCGCTTGAGAAATTGAATGAAATGGATCCGCCTATACAGCAAGCGGAGACATGGCTGAAACAACTTGAGGGGTATCGAAACGAATTCCCGCTTTGGTATCGATCTGGAAAAAACGCCCTAGCACCTGAGAGGGTCGTGGAATTAGTGTATGAACAAACCCGAGGGGAAGCCGTAGTGACGACGGATGTCGGTCAGCATCAAATGTGGGCGGCTCAATATTTTACTTTTAACCAGCCGCGCCGCTGGGTGACTTCAGGGGGGCTTGGCACAATGGGGTACGGGTTACCCGCTGCCATTGGCGCTCAGCTTGCTGCCCCCGATGAAACCGTGATAGCCATTATTGGTGATGGCGGGTTTCAGATGACCTTGCAGGAATTATCCGTCCTTCAAGAGCTTCGCCTTCCGGTGAAAATCATTATCATCAATAATCAGGCGCTCGGAATGGTCCGTCAGTGGCAGGAAGCTTTTTATGGCAGTCGCTATGCCCATTCACTTATTCCCGTACAGCCCGATTTTGTAAAACTGGCAGAAAGCTATGACATCCAAGCCTTCCGAGTCGAGAACGAAGCGGAACTCCGACATGTTCTGAAAACGACTTTACCCAATAAGGAACCCGTGTTAATTGATTGCCGGGTCGATGGGAGAGAAAACGTTTATCCGATGGTCGCTCCCGGCAAAGGCCTTCATGAAATGACAGGAGTGAAACCATGAAGCGAATCATCACAGTTGTTGTCCAAAATCGAAGTGGTGTGTTAAATCGCGTGACCGGATTGTTTTCCAAAAGGCAATGGAATATTGAGAGCCTTTCAGTCGGTCCGGCAGAAAAACCGGGATGCTCAAAAATGACGATCGTTGTTGAGATCGATGATGACATCCATTTGGATCCTTTCATTAAACAGCTGAATAAGCAAATTGATTGTCTTGCGGTTTCCGATTTGACCGATCAAGCGATCGTTGCGAGGGAATTAGTGTTAATAAAGGTATTATGCCACCCGCAAATTTTGGGCGAAATTCGCGCGATTGTTGAGCCTTTTCGAGCTTCCATCATCGATGTGAGCGCGACAAGCGTCACGATCGAGGTCACAGGGGATGCCGATAAAAATGACGCCATCATCGAGATGCTAAAACCGTACGGCATCAAAGAATTGGCACGCACAGGCATCACCGCTTTACCGAGGGGAAGACAACGCTCGGTGACAGAGATAAAACCGCGCTCCGTTATTTAGGGGCGGTTTTAAATAAAAATTTTTGATAAAAGGGAGAGTGGAAACTTTGACAAAAGTGTACTATGACGGAGACATTCAAGGAGATGTGCTTAAAGGCAAACGAGTAGCGGTCATTGGATATGGCTCACAAGGCCATGCCCATGCGCAAAATTTGCGCGACAGCGGTTGTGAGGTTGTCATCGGCTTACGGAAAGGGAAATCCTTTCAACGGGCGGAGGCTGATGGGTTTTCGGTGTTTTCAGTTTCTGAAGCAAGCGAACAAGCGGATGTGATCGTTTTATTGGCACCGGATGAACGGCAAACACAAATCTATGAGACATCTATTGAACCTGTTCTGCGCCCGGGTCAAGCCCTTGTCTTTGCACATGGATTCAATATTCATTTCAATCAAATTGTCCCTCCGGAACACGTTGATGTGTTCATGGTAGCACCTAAAGCTCCCGGACATTTGTTGAGGCGCATTTATAAAGAAGGGGCAGGCGTCCCATCCCTGGTGGCCGTTCACCAAGATGCAAGCGGCGAAGCGAAGGCTTTGGCTCTTGCCTACGCTAAAGCCATTGGCTCAGGGCGAGCCGGCATTTTAGAGACAACGTTTAAAGAAGAAACCGAAACCGATCTGTTCGGCGAACAAGCGGTGTTGTGCGGTGGACTCACATCGCTTATTAAGGCGGGGTTTGAAACACTTACAGAGGCCGGGTATCAGCCAGAAGTTGCCTATTTTGAGTGTCTTCACGAGATGAAACTGATCGTTGATTTGTTATATGAAGATGGCTTGGCCGGCATGCGCTATTCCGTCTCGGATACCGCGCAGTGGGGAGATTTTGTGTCCGGACCGCGCATCATCAATGAAGACACGAAAACGAGAATGCGCGATGTTCTAAAAGATATTCAAAGCGGAAAATTTGCCAAAGAATGGCTTTTGGAAAACCAAGTGAATCGTCCGCAGTTTAATGCCATCAATGAACGTGAAAAAAATCATCCGATCGAAGTTGTTGGGCGAAAGTTACGGGCGCTTATGCCGTTTGTGCAAAAACATATTCAAGAAGAGAGGGAAGTGGTCACCGGTGCGAAACATTGAGATTTTTGACACCACTTTGCGCGACGGCGAACAAACTCCAGGTGTTAATTTGAATATTCAAGAGAAAATTGAAATCGCCAAACAATTGGAACGCCTTGGCATCAATGTCATTGAGGCGGGATTTCCGGCGACCTCTAAAGGGGATTTGGAAGCGGTCAAACAAATTGCCAAAACGGTGAAACATTCATCTGTAACAGGTCTATCGCGGGCGCATCGTTCGGACATTGATGCGGCGTGGGAAGCGCTTAGGGTAAGCAGTGAACCGCGCCTACACCTTGTCATCGCCACATCGCCAATTCACATGACTTATAAACTAAGAAAGACGCCGGACCAAGTGCTTGAGACGGCTGTAGCATCGGTGCGTTATGCCAAAAAGTTTTTCCCGAAAGTGCAATTTTCTGCAGAAGATGCGAGTCGCTCCGACTGGGCGTTTTTAGCAAAGGTTATTGAAGCGGTTATCGCGAGTGGCGCCGATGTGGTCAATCTCCCTGATACGGTGGGATATGCGACACCATTGGAGTATGGTCGGCTCTTTCAATACATGTTGGAATATGTTCCAAACATCCATAAAGCTAAATTATCCGCTCACTGTCACGATGACCTGGGGATGGCGGTAGCCAATACGCTTTCGGCCATCGAAGCTGGGGCACAGCAAGTGGAAGGAACGATCAATGGTATCGGTGAGCGAGCGGGCAATGCTTCGTTAGAGGAAATCGCGGTCGCCTTGAAAATCCGGCAAGATTTTTATCAAGCGGAAACACGGTTGAACCTCAAGGAAATCAAAAGGTCCAGTGACTTGATCAGTAAATTGACGGGGCTTTCGGTTCAAGCAAATAAAGCGGTTGTCGGTAAAAATGCCTTCGCCCATGAGTCAGGGATACATCAAGATGGTGTGCTGAAAGAAAAATCAACCTATGAAATTATCACGCCGGAGATGGTTGGCGTTTCAACATCTAGCATCGTGCTTGGCAAGCATTCCGGACGTCATGCGTTTAAAACAAAGGTGGAAGCGATGGGCTTCGAATTGGATGAAGCGGCGTTAAATGAAGCCTTCCGCGCCTTCAAGGCCTTAACAGACCGCAAGAAAAATGTGACGGATGATGATATTTTCACGATTTTGACCGATCGCCAAACGGCTTCTCCGGATGTCAAGAAATATGAACTCGTGTCCGTCCAGGTTCAATATGGTACCAACCACACACCAACGGCGACTGTAGCGCTGATAAGTCCCGACGGTCAACGATTGGAAGATGCGGCAACAGGGGCAGGAAGTGTGGAGGCCATCTACAATACGTTGGGGCGGATGATTGGTGGGGACGTCTATCTTGAAGACTATCAACTAAAATCCATCGGGGCCGGCCGTGATGCCCTAGCGGAAGCTTTTGTGCGCATTAAGCGGGATGATGTGACATCCGGCGGCCGGGCGACCAACCAGGATGTTCTGGAAGCGAGCGCAAGGGCATTCCTAGATGCGGTCAATCGGACTTTGGGGAGAGAACGCGTCGATCAGGAGCAAATCCAAATTTAGCCAACATTGTTGATTGACTTTGGTTCTCACTTCATACCAATCGCCTGGAACGGAGGGGTTTCGCATGAAAAAGAAAATCGCTGTCCTTGAAGGTGACGGCATCGGTATAGAAGTCATGGCTGGAGCACTTGATGTCTTACGCGTCATCGAGAAACGGTTTCATCACCATTTTGAATTTGTGGAAGGGAAAATCGGCGGTTCTGCCATTGACAGTTACGGTGTCCCCCTTCCCGAGGAAACGCTTCGTATTTGCCGTGAAGCCGATGCGATTTTACTTGGGGCGGTTGGAGGGCCGAAATGGGAGGGTGGCCCAAGCCATCTCCGCCCGGAAAAAGGATTGCTCGGGCTGAGAAAGGAAATGGGTTTTTTTGCGAATTTCCGCCCTGTAAAAGCGGTACAATCATTGATCAGTGCCTCGCCATTAAAGCGGGAAGTAGTTGAAAACATCGATTTCGTGTTGGTCAGGGAATTAACGGGCGGCATCTATTTCGGAAAGCCAAGCGGTCGATTTGGCGAAACCGAACCACAAGTCGTTGATACGCTCCGCTATTCGAAGCACGAAATGGTGCGTGTGATTGAAAAAGCCTTTCAGTTGGCGCGCACCCGGCGAAAGAAACTCACCTCTGTCGATAAAGCCAATGTGTTAGAGTCCAGCAAATTGTGGCGGGAAGTCGTTGAGGAGACGGCCAGCCGTTATGCTGACGTTGAAGTGGAGCATTTGCTCGTCGATGCGGCAGCGATGAAGTTGATTCAAACACCGCGTGCCTTCGATGTCATTGTGACGGAAAATCTGTTTGGCGATATATTGAGCGATGAAGCTAGTATGCTGACCGGATCTTTAGGAATGATGCCATCGGCGAGTTTGCGAGAGGACAACGTCGGCCTTTACGAACCCATCCATGGTTCTGCCCCTGATATCGCTGGAACCGGAAAAGCCAATCCGCTGGCCATGATTTTATCGGCAGCGATGATGCTGAGATACTCGTTCCATATGGTTGAGGAAGCCGATGCCATCGAGCTGGCCGTTTATGAGACGCTTGAAGCGGGTTACCATACGCCTGATTTGGCTGTGTCCGGCGGAGTGATCGTCAACACGAAGACCATGATTCGCAAAATCATTGACCATTTGAGTGAGGATGAAGTGATCGCTGGCATCATGGCAACATTTCAATAAAGATGCATGGTTTTAGGAGGAAGATGATGGAACCAAAAACGATTATTGATAAAATTTGGGAACGTCATGTCGTTCATCGCGAACCAGGTAAACCCGATTTGCTCTACATTGATTTGCATCTTGTTCATGAAGTCACATCTCCGCAGGCTTTTGAAGGGTTACGGCTTTCCGGACGACGGGTTCGGCGTCCTGATTTGACTTATGCGACGGTGGACCATAATGTGCCGACGCGAAACCGCCATGTCATTCACGATGAAATTGCCAAAAAGCAAATGTTGACCCTTGCAGAAAATTGTCGGGAATATGGCATTCCGCTTGCGGATATCCATCATCCTGACCAAGGCATTGTCCATGTCATCGGACCGGAACTCGGTTTAACCCAGCCGGGAAAAACCATTGTTTGCGGAGATAGCCACACGTCTACTCACGGTGCTTTCGGTGCTCTCGCTTTTGGCATTGGAACGAGCGAGGTGGAACATGTTCTGGCTACGCAAACTTTATGGCAATCGAAACCGAAAACCATGCAAGTAAAGATTAACGGGCGCATCAGACATGGAGTGAGTGCAAAAGACATCATTCTCGCCTTTATCGCTCGATTTGGGGTTAAAACAGGCACGGGTTTCATTTTCGAATATACCGGTGAAGCGATCCGCAATCTGTCAATGGAAGAACGCATGACGGTTTGCAACATGTCCATTGAAGCAGGGGCACGGGCCGGAATGATCAGCCCCGATCAAAAAACGATCGAGTATTTGGAAGGGAAAAAATATGTCCCAAAGGGAGAGACTTTTTCCCGAGCAGCTGAGGCGTGGCTCAAATTGAAAACAGATGATGGGGCGGTCTATGATCGAACGATTGAAATGGATGCTTCGACCATTGAGCCCCAGGTCACATGGGGGACGAATCCATCCATGTGTGTGCCGATATCGGGGCGGGTGCCTTCACCGGATGATTTTGCTAAACCATCCGAGCGAAAAGCTGCAGAAAAAGCTTTGGAGTACATGGGATTGAAGCCGGGCACACCGATAGAAGAGATCGCCATTGACCATGTGTTCATCGGCTCCTGTACGAATTCGCGTCTCAGCGATTTGCGGATTGCTGCTGAAATTGTCAAAGGTCGCAAAGTCCATGAAAAGGTCAAAGCCATCGTCGTCCCCGGCTCACACTCGGTGAAAAAAGCGGCAGAAAGAGAGGGGTTGGACCGCATATTCAAAGAGGCCGGGTTTGAATGGCGCGAACCTGGATGCAGCATGTGCTTGGCCATGAATGATGATGTTTTGCAACCAGGTGAACGGGCAGCGTCGACATCCAATCGGAATTTTGAGGGACGCCAAGGTGCCGGTTCAAGGACGCACCTCGTCAGCCCCGCAATGGCGGCAGCTGCGGCGATTGCCGGGCATTTCATCCCCGTCCACCGCTTGAACCAAGAAGAAACCATTACGATTTCATGATGGTAAAGGTGTATCTAAATACAACCTTTCGTGTCAGAAGTTTTAGAAAATAATTCTGTTGGGGGGATGGTTATGGAACCGATTCGTGTGCATGAAGGCAAAGTTTGTCCGCTGAATCGGGCCAACGTGGATACCGATCAAATCGTGCCCAAACAGTTTTTGAAACGCATTGAGCGCCAAGGCTTCGGTCAGTTTCTCTTTTATCATTGGCGGTATGATCATAAAGGAAATGAGCGGTCGGATTTTGTTTTAAACAATCCGATATATAAAGGGGCATCGATCCTTGTCAGCGGAGACAATTTCGGCTGCGGCTCTTCAAGAGAGCATGCACCCTGGGCGCTCCTTGATTTTGGCTTTAAAGTGATCATCGCTCCGAGTTTTGCCGATATTTTTTATAATAATTGTTTACAAAACGGTATTTTGCCGATTGTTCTTTCAGAGGAGGAAACCGCTTTTCTGATGGAAAAAGCAGAGGTGGGTTCCCTCAAAGTTAGGGTGGACTTACCCGAACAAACCGTTCATTGCCAGGCATTCCATTTTACCGCTCGCTTTGACATAGACCCGTATCGAAAACAATGCTTACTAAATGGCTGGGACGAAATCGCTCTGACATTGCAATTGGAAGATAAAATTCGCGCTTTTGAAGAAAAGTGGAAAGAAGAGGGTGAAAACATGGGAATTGCTTGACACTACAAGATGTAATAACCGCGATGGAGCGCTTATATTCCATCGTTCATCGCACGCCGCTGAAACGGTCGAAAACCATCGATCGCTTAACGGGGAAAACCGTTTATTTGAAAATGGAGAACGCACAAAAGACTGGTTCTTTTAAAATTCGCGGCGCAACGAACAAAATTTTTTCGCTTACGGATCGTGAGGCTAGCCAAGGAGTCGTGGCCGCTTCGGCTGGCAATCACGCACAAGGCGTTGCTTTAAGCGGTACGATGAGGGGACTCTCTGCAAAAATTTATATGCCTGTTTCAGCACCTAAGGCAAAGGTACAGGCAACGGAAAGCTATGGGGCAAAAGTTGTTTTGATCGGTGAAACTTATCAGGAAGCCTATAATGCAGCATTATCCGCTAACGGCACCTTCGTACATGCGTTTGATGATCCGCATGTTATAGCAGGCCAAGGGACGGTCGCCTTTGAAATGTTGCAGCAATGCCCGGAACTGGATACCATCATCGTTCCGGTCGGCGGAGGTGGACTTCTTGCGGGCACGGCCGTTGCCGTCAAGGAGACGCATCCTGAAATAAAACTAATCGGGGTTCAAGCAGAAGGAGCGCAAGCCACTTACAAGCGCTTTTACGGAGCGCCCGATGAGCGCTTGCCCTTTGTGCAGTCTATTGCCGATGGTCTTCTGGTAAAGGAAACGGGGCGCCTCACATTTCCTATAATTGAGCGTTACGTTGATCAGATGATCACCGTCAGTGACCGGGATATTGCCTGCGCCATTCTTTTGATGCTCGAGCGTGAGAAAATGCTCGTGGAAGGGGCGGGGGCTAGCGCTTTAGCAGCACTTCTTGCGAAACCTCATTTGATTGGAGGTAATAAGATTGGTGTCATGATTACTGGCGGCAATGTCGATGCCAGCCGCATTCCGCAATTCCTTGACTTGGCCCAATCGCCAAAGTCTTCATCACTTATGATATAACCAACTGGAGCCGGATGTTCGGATGGCATCCGGCTTTTTATATTGGTTAGGAAAGATATCCTTTTGTCACTGTTTTCGGGTAGATGAGTGGCATTCCACAACCGGTTTTGAGAAAATAAAAAGAAATGATAGTTAAAAATGGGGAGTAAAGTCATGGGAAAACCGATTTTGGAAGTGGAACATTTAAGCGGCGGTTATTCGAGAAAAGCCCAAGTGCTTCATGATTTAAATTTTCATGTGAATCAGGGGGAGCTTGTCGGCCTAGTTGGTTTAAACGGAGCGGGGAAAAGCACGACGATCAAACATATTTTAGGGCTTCTTGAACCGACAGAAGGTGTTATTAAAATTGCCGGTCAGACCATTCAAGAGGATGCCGATCGTTATCGTTCGCGGATCGGTTATATTCCCGAGACGCCAAGTCTTTATGAACAATTGACACTGAGCGAACATTTGGAGTTAACGGCGATGGCATATGGTTTAAAAAAAGAGGTATATGAAAAACGACTCCCGGGACTTTTGGAAATGTTTCAAATGACGAATAGGTTGAAGTGGTTTCCGGCCCATTTTTCCAAGGGCATGAAGCAGAAAGTCATGATCCTCTCCGCCTTTCTCGTCGAACCGGCCCTTTATGTCGTGGACGAGCCGTTTGTCGGCTTGGATCCGCTGGCTATTCAAGCCCTCTTGGATTTGATGGTGGAAATGAAAGAAAAAGGCTCTGGCATTCTCATGTCGACCCATATCCTATCGACAGCCGAACAATATTGCGATCGGTTTATACTCCTACATCAAGGAAAGATTGCCATGCAAGGGACGATGGAGGAATTAAGACAGAAGGTTGGCGACCCGAAGATTACTCTGCACGATCTCTATGTTGCTGTGGCTAAAGGTGAAGAGCCATGGAAAAAATAAAGCAATTATGGATGGTGCGGCGCGGAGAATTTTGGCAGGAAGCGTCCCGATATTTAAAATTGCTTGGTAACAGCGGCTTTATGTTTTCGCTTTATATCCTTATTTTAGGTGGTGGTGTCTATTACCAACGCTGGATTAAAGGGCTGTCACCCGATTTTCCGACCGAATGGATATTGACCGCTGTCTTTGGCATCTTAGTCTTTCGCACGCCGTTACGAACTTTCCTGAAATCGGCGGATCTCGTTTTTTTATTACCGGTTGAAAAACAATTGGCGGGCTATTTTCGCCAGGCTTTAATCTATAATGGCTTGCTTCAAGGCACTAGCATCGTGTTTGTCTGGGCGATTGCCATGCCGCTTTATCGCCATACCGTTAGTGAGGATATAATGGGATACCTCATCATTCTCGTCCTGCTTTTTGCTGTGAAAGCCTGGAATCTTTATGCGGTCTGGCAAGAACAACATGTATTAGAGAGCACGCTATATGATCTTTTAAGAGGCTTTTTGACGATCGTTTTTATCGGGATGGTTCTTTTTAAAATGCCGTGGTGGGCGGTTGTTATCGTCATTCTTGCCATTGTTGTATTGACTTTGATCATCATTCAGCCTCTGTCCAATCACCTCTTGAAATGGGACAAGTTGCTTGCGGGTGAAGAACGGCAGCTTGAGCGGTTTTACCGATTGGCTAACATGATTACGGATGTACCGAAAATGCGCAATCGCATGAAACCGAGAAGATGGTTGACGGGGCTTACCGAGCTTTACGGTTATGGACAAGCACAGGTATTTAAAAAGTTTTACCTTAAAACATTCATTCGTTCCGGTGAATATTTGGGGATTTGGTTCAGGCTTCTTCTCATTGGCATCCTGCTCATGATCCTACTCCCGAAAGGCGTGACGTCAGCCATTGTCGCTTGGGTTTTTACGTATCTTACGGCTAGTCAACTAACAGCACTCTATAACGAATATGTTGCGAGTTCGTCCACGAGTTTTACGCTATCCGAAAAATTTTTAAAAAGCAGTTTTCTTCATATATACAGCACCGTATTATTGGTACAAATGGTTATCTTTAGCCTTTTCGCTCTGTTTATAAGCCGAAGCCTGGAAATCTCGGGGCTCACAATTATAGGTGGCTTCGCGCTCATTTACGCTTTTACTTATAGTTACGTGAAACGTAAGGTAAACAAAACAGGCACGGTTTAAGGGTGCCTGTCAAACCAATACGCCAAGTATTTATAGTTGCCCCACTCGCTGTATAAAGCGGATGCGGCTTTTGCGGTCATTTTTTTGCCTTTAAAATATTTGTTTTCGACATGCTTGCGAAACTCGCTGTCAACCGGGAGCTCGCTGTATGACCCAAGAATCATCAGCAATGTGCTTTGGGCATAGGGACCAATGCCTTTAATGGCTTTCAATTCTTTGATCAGTTGTTCTGTCGGCAAGTTTTTCCATTTCGTTAAATCGAGTTCACCGGATGCCACTTTTAAAGCCAATTCGTACAAGTAACCGCTTCGATAACCGAGGCGGATTTCTTCTTTTAAATACGCTTCTCCTTTTTCAACAAAGGTGCTTGGCTTCGGAAACGCCTTTAATTCAGGGTGGCTTTCTAGTGGTTTTCCCATTTTGTTGACGATGGCGGCGGCCATAGAAATCGTTCGGTTCCATGTGGTATTGGTCGTCAGCATCACCTTGACAATATCTTCAAAGATCGTAGAGGAGCGCAGCAAACGCCCGTGTTTTTCATGAGCGACATAAGCCATTTCCGGGATTTGGAGACATTTTTCATAAAAAGGCTGTAGGTTTTCGTCTAGGCGGAGCATCCAGCGCACCTTTTGTAGAATTTCGGCTTGCTCTGAATCATCCAGTACGCCATCGTTAACCGAAACGGTGACGGCGTCTTCGCCATATGGTGCGATGGTGATGTGCACCACTTTTCCGCTCTCAAGTTCTTCCACTTTATAAAGGGTTTTTTGGTCGTTATCATAGTGAAACGGAGCGAGCCGATACCAGCCGTGCCCGGTTGCGGTCGTCTCGAATTTAAAATCATTCGGTACCTCTACGATCCAATTCATGTCTTAACCTCCAAATATTCGCCGGTGCCTGAGTATGTAGGCCTCAACCTTCACGTGTGGCCGGCCAGGAGCCCTGCATTTTTCTTAACAAGACGATTTGTCCGGTGTGATAGCTATCGTGCATGATCCAATCGGCGATTCTTTCGCCGAGATCATCGGTTTCTAAATCTTTCTCCGTTAAGGTAGCAAAAACCTCTTTCAAATCTTGCGCAATCGCTTTGGCTTCTGCGACCGTCTTTTCCCAGCCCTCTTGGTCATTGGGATCGCCAGGTGCACCGAATGTTTCCGTGTTGTTTCGAGCGGTTGACGAAGCTTGAATGCCTCTCAACCTTTTGACCATTAGACGATTATAGTGGTTGAGATGGTTGACGGTTTGCCAGATCGTATTGCCGCCGCCCGGCGGTTGCCATGAGGCAACGCTTGCCGAAATGCCTTCGATGGCGGGTGCCAGTGGGAGCTGCCATGCTTCTTCATCCCAACTGTAGTCCCTGAGTTTTTGAATCAATTGGATGGCGTTCATTGTTATCCTCCTTTGCCCAACTTGAATTTATCATCCAGGTGCAGTAAAATAATTTTGTAACCAGTAAAATTATTTTTAATGGTTACAAAGTCATCATAACAATAACTTTTACATGGGTCAATACAGAAAAATTGATCAGACAAGCTTTTTGACGTAGGCAAAGTCTGGTTGCTTTTATTCTAGTCAGAAAAAATTTTATACTTTTCTTGCCAGTACAAGAAAAAAGGTGTGTCTTATGGAGTTCATATGGATCGATTTTTTAAACAGCATTTGGAGGGATTGGCGCGGGACAGGAAAACCCTCTCGTGACCGCTTGCTTGAAGCGGAATGGCGAGCCTCCTTTTTAAATAAATGGGAACTGGAATCAGGACTTGATTTAAACGAAGAAGATTTCAAGCACCTCACCCAATTGCGCGCGTTTCTCAGCCGGGTGACAGAAAGTGTGGCTTCAGGCGGTGATGTGGACGAAAAGGACATTCTCTTACTAAATGATTATTTACAACAATCACCAGTAGTAAGGGAGCTCGTCAAAAGCGAGGATGGTTGGCGCATGGTGTTCTCTACAACCCAAAAAGGATGGAGCCGTGTCATCGAGGCGATTGTTACGTCTTTTATCCATTCATTGATTGAGGGGCATTTATCTAGGGTGAAAATCTGTGACAATAAGGACTGCCTGTGGGTCTTCTATGACGCGACAAAGAACCATTCCAAGCGCTATTGTGATGATAAAATGTGCGGCAATTTGATGAAAGTCCGGCGGTTTAGGGAACGAAAAAAACAGCAAAAAAAATAAAGACGTATTTAATAAATATCTTATCTTTTTTACAAGCTGTACCATTCTATAAAAATACGAATAGAGGCTGGACCCCAATTGGCGGGATATGCATTTGGGCCAACCTCTGTTTTTTATACGTTTAGATGAGAAACATGGCAACAATCGTCGTTGCGATGAGACCAATGATGACGGGGACAAGGTTGCGTCGAGCGAGTTCAAAGGCATCCACGTTACAAATAGCTGCTGCAGGAATTAAAGCCCACGGAACCAAAGTTCCTCCGCCGACCCAAATGGCAGCGATTTGCCCGAGAGCTGTAAGGGTGCTGATGCCATTTCCAATCGCTGCGGCAAATAAGTGTGCGACAGAACCTGCGAGCGATATGCCCGAAAAACCTGAACCATCTAACCCCGTCACCGCCCCGACAACCGTTAAGGTTCCTGCGGCTACCTCTTTATTTACCGGAACCGACTGGGCGAGGGCATTGCCCAGGTCGTTGACGATCCCTTCTGAGTGCGCAGGCAATACATGCCCGAAAACCGCTGTGAAGCCGGCATCACCCATGTAAAAAAATGCAGCGATCGGGATGACGGGACCGAAAACTTTGAACCCAAATTGTAAACCCTCAATTAAATAAGAAGTGATTTTTTCAAGGCCTTTGTTATGATGTGCCGAAAGGGAAATGGCGGCTAAAATAAAAATGACGGTGCCACCGATGAGGCTCGTTGCATCCCCACCTTGAAGATGGAACACCAGCATACCGGCAACATCCAAGATCAAAAGGATCGGAATCAGCAAGGCAAAAAAGGTTTTTGCTTTTGGCGAAAGAGCGTCTGTTTGATCCCCTTTTCCGGTTTCTGCAGATAACAATTCCTCGTCAGTTACCTTCAATGTCCCGTTTTTCATATCTCTTTTCAAAAAGTAGAAAGCGACGATGGTTGTGACGACGCCCATGACGATGACAAGCGGAACACTTGCACGCATCACTTCGGATACTGGAATGCCTGCCGCTTGGGCGGTTAAGGTCGGTGCCCCTTGTATGATGTAATCTCCAGAAAGGGCTATGCCGTGACCGAAAAGGTTCATCGCCATCGCCACCCCTAATGCGGGTAGCCCCACCCTAAGTGCGACCGGAAGGAGGACGACCCCCAGAAGCGCCACAGCGGGGGACGGCCAGAAAAACCAAGAGATGATCATCATGACGATCCCGATGACCCAGTAAGCCGTGGTTGAATTTTTTATTAGCTTTGCAAACGGACGGATCATCACATCGCTGATCCCTGTTTTCATCATGACACGGCTCATGGCGACGATGACAGAAATGACGAAAATCGTGCCGAGAAGTTGGGTAATCGCATAAATCAAACTGTTAAAGACACCTGTCAATGCTGTAACGACGGATGAGGTGGCGACTAGGCCAAGGATGAAAATGCCGATGAGACAAACAAGCGTCGTGTCGCGCCGCATGACCATGACACCGATGATGGCGATGATGAATATGAGGTAAACCCAATGGAGCGCGGTTAATTCGATGCCCATAAGAGATGCCTCCCATTTTTTTGGCTGTATCTTACAATATGTCAAACGCCCATTTTGTGTGACGTACTTTTTCCGGCCTCCGACTGAAGACGGAGAGAAAAAACAACCCGAGGGTTATTCCAAACGGTGGCAATGGGCGTTATAGTAATAGACAAGGAAGGATCAATGATTTTTTCTATGCTTCTATTGAAAAAGTTCGCTAGCTTTGATTTTCTGCTAGCATTGGAGTGAAGAAGATGAGAGGTATATCCTTCGGGAACTTACTCGTTGCATTGATTTTTATCTTTATCGGTGGATGGCTCGTTGCCTCGAATATGGGTCTTATTGACTACAGCTTCGGATCAATTTTTTTAATCCTGATTGAGGGAATTATTTTTCTCTACGGCCTATGGTCGATTTTCCAACCACTCTTTCGTGGAAGAAAGCCTCACTGGTTTATGGGACTATTCGGAACAGCTTATGGGGGTTTATTGCTCGCCAATGCTTTAGGCTATGTCACTTTTCACTGGGGCGATCTTTGGCGACTTTGGCCCTTGTTTTTGGTTTATTTAGGTTTGGAAATGCTTGGCGGCTTTCGCGGCAGCTATTATGGTCATGACCGGAAACGTTATAAAAAGTATTTGAAACAAAAGTTAAAATCCGCAAAGTGGATGGATGACTTTCCGGATGGTCATGACCGGAAAAGTTATAAGAAGTACTTGAAAGAAAAATTAAAATCTGAACACTGGATGGACGATATTCCGGTTCCGCCACATCCCAAGCATGGCAAAAGAATATATGGAAAAGGGACATCCATCTTAAATTTGGTAAAGGAATTTGCGTTTAACGAGCCAAATTGGCAAGTGGAGCCTTTGTCGCTATCGGCGATGATCGGCGATTATGCATTTGATTTTACGGTTGCTTATATTCCCGATCGCGAAACGGAAATCCGCCTGTCCGGATGGGTGGGGGATATTGATATCCTTATTCCGGAAGATGTCGCTTTCATGGTGAGAGGTGGAGCGAGTATTACGACTGTTAAGATCGGGGATGATGACGAGCAGGATGGCATTGGCCACAAAGATATCCAATATAAAACGCCAAACTTTGATGAAGCGACGCGGCGTATCGTGTTTGATCTAGATTTTAAAATTTTAGACATACGCATTGACAGAGTGTAGGAGGCGGGGAAATGATTAAAACCATTCAAACCGCCAAAAAACAATTTATATTGGCGGCATTGTCGGCTTTGGCCGTTTTTGCCGTTCTTGAAGCTTATGCCGCCTACCAAAAGATCGGGGACACTTCTTTTGCCGTTGTCAGCTCAATTTTAGTTTTTATCATTGTGTTTGCGCTTGGCCTTTACTTAACTCTGAAAGACCGCTGGATCCTAAAGCATCATCTCGATGATCTGACCGCTTTTATTACAATATTGTCCAACGGTAAGCTCTCCGACCGCATCGCCATTCAGGAACCGGGGGAACTGGCGCCGATTGAACGCGCTTTGAATAGGCTCGCCGACCGTTTTGAAAATCAAGTGCAATATCTGCAAAAGCTCGCGGATGAAAAAGCTGAACTCGCCGAGCAAGCGAAAACCGCAGCAACCATTGAGGAAAGACAAAGGCTGGCAAGGGATCTTCATGACGCCGTTAGCCAGCAGCTATTTGCGTTAAATATGTTAGCATCGGCGGCGACGCGGGCCATCGATAAAAACGTAGATGTGGCTAAGCAGCAAATTAAAGAAATCGCCGAGATTGCTCAAAAGGCACAAGGAGAAATGCGGGCGTTACTTCTCCATTTAAGACCTGTGCATTTATCCAACGATGCTCTCCATGAGGGGATGAAAAAACTCGTTGACGAACTGTCAGCACGAACGAATATCAAATTTGAGACCGATATCGAAGCGATTGACGGCCTATCAAAGGGTGTCGAAGATCACTTGTTTCGCCTTTTACAAGAAAGTCTTTCCAATGCGCTCCGCCACTCTGGTGCAAGTGTCATAAAATTGCAGTTGACGGAGACGAGCGGTGCAGTCGTTTTAAAAGTACAAGATAACGGAAAAGGTTTTGACATCACCGAAGAGAAGAAAGCGTCATATGGATTAAAAACGATGAGGGAACGTTGTGAGGAATTAGGCGGGAAATTCACACTCACTTCCCGCATCGGTGAAGGGACTTCGGTCGATATCCGCATTCCAATAAGGGGGAAGAAAGATGACACAGCCGATTAAAGTCATGATCGTCGACGATCACGATATGGTCAGAAGGGGTCTTCGCGCCTATCTTGAGATCGAAGAGGATATCGAGGTTGTCGGTGAAGTCAATGATGGCTCGTTGGCGACTGAAAAAGTGAGAGAGTGGGAACCGGATGTGGTTCTCATGGACTTAATCATGGAAAAAATGGGGGGCATTGAAGCAACCAAGGAAGTGCTCGCCGCAAGACCTCAATGCCGGGTCATCGTTTTAACAAGCTACTATGATGATGAGAAAATTTTTCCGGCCCTTGAAGCCGGTGCGACGAGCTATTTGTTAAAAACCGCCTCGGCTGAGACCATCGTGGAAGCCATTCGCAAAGCGGTGCGGGGTGATTCCGTCATCGATGCCAAAGTGGCGAGCAAAATGGTCAACCGCTTCCGCGATTCTCGCCCTAAGCACGAGGATCTGACTAGCCGCGAGCTGGAGGTTTTAATTTTAATAGGAAAGGGTAAAACGAATGCCGAAATCGCAGACGAACTGTACATCGGCATTAAAACCGTGAAAACCCATGTCAGCAATATTTTAAGTAAATTGGGTGTGAATGACCGCACACAAGCAGCGATCTACGCTCACCAGCATCGGTTGGTCTAGTAGATTTAGCCACCTTCCAAAGGGGATTGATTTAATCGCGAGTCATAACGGATAAATCGTTCGTTCGCATAGATGAAATGAGAAAGAAAATGTCATCGGTAGTGGCCATGGCTAAAGGAAAGGAAGTGTGAGCGTTGGGGTTGGCGCGGGTAATCATTTCGATGGTGAAATCTTTTACCGGCATGTTTCCAATGGTCGAACTTTATGAAGTAAAAGAATTGGATGTCCCCGATGTGGATAAAATCATTATATCAACAACGTCTACAAGTGTTAACTTGCTTCCATCAGATCAAGAAAAAATAACGGTGGAATTAAAGGGGCAAGTCAATAAAAAGCTTTCGGATACCATATTTTTAGATGTCAGACTTGAAAATAACAGTGCCAAAATTAATGTGGCGAGGAAAAGCCATTCTTTCATTTTCGGTTTTTTCATGGATCGTTCAAAAGTCAACGTTTATTTTCCGCAAAAATGGTATAAAAAGATTGATGTCAACACGAAATCCGGTTGTATTGAGGGGAAAAGACTGACGGCAGATATTTTATCACTAAAAACATCTTCCGGAAGCATCAG
>Ga0325347_100092_pt1 | contig 18715 bp, 15 predicted proteins | sample WT_ome_11_FD_205709 | JGI IMG/M metagenome (GOLD analysis project Ga0325347, IMG submission 205709) | Metatranscriptome of lab enriched sorghum-adapted microbial communities from California, United States - WT_Day2_8 (Metagenome... ...
GCGCAGGAAGCGCGCGTGAACCCTCGCGACCGCCGCGACGCGCAGCAGGGGCAAAAGCAAGGGCAAAAACAGGCGCAAAAGCAGGCGAACAAGCAGGGGTCGGGCCAAACCGCGCCGCAAAACCAGCAGCAGGGCAAACGGCACGGGCAAAACCAGACGGCCGCCCAGCAACAGGCTGTCCAGCAGCAGGGGCAGCAGGCCGCGGGGCGCGCGGAGCAAGCGAAAGCCGACAAGAAGCCGAAAAAGCCGCAGGCCGCGGGGCAAATGCACGCCGATCGCGCCGCGCACGACGATCCGTCCCGCGCGAATCCGCGCCAGGGGAATCACGCCACCGTCGACGCCCAGCGCGGCCGGCCGAACGGCGGCTCGCAGAACGTGCAGCAGACGGCGCCGGCGAGGGGGCAGGATTCGCGCAAACCGCCGCAGCGGTTCGCCGATCGCGATCTGTTCGACGATGCGGACGACATCGGTTTGACGAAAGGCAAGACGCATCGCAAAACGAAAACGAACCAGAAGCGGTTCGACGACAACAAAATCAGTTCCGTCCGCGGCGGCCATCCGGGCAAACAGGCGGGCAAGCAGCAGGGCAAAGCCAAAGGGCAGCCGGAAGCGGCCCGCAAGGAGAAAGTCGACAACACGCCCAAGAAAATTATCGTGCGCGGCACGATGACGACCGGAGAGTTGGCCAAGGCGCTGCATAAGGACGCTTCGGAAGTGATCAAAAAGCTGCTCTTTTTGGGAGCGATGGTGACGATCAACCAGGAGCTCGATCTGGACACGATCCAACTCGTCGCGGCGGAATACGGCGTGGAAGTGGAGCTCAAAATTCCGGTGCAGGAAGACCGGTTCGAGCTGATCGAGGAGAAGGACGACGAAGCCGATTTGCGCGAACGGCCTCCGGTCGTCACGATCATGGGGCACGTCGACCACGGGAAAACGACGCTGCTTGATGCGATTCGCCATACGAATGTGACCGCGGGCGAAGCGGGCGGCATCACCCAGCACATCGGCGCGTACCAGGTGGAGATCAACGGCAAAAAAATCACCTTCCTCGATACGCCGGGCCACGAGGCGTTCACCATGATGCGGGCGAGAGGCGCGGAAGTGACCGATATCGTGGTGCTCGTCGTCGCCGCCGACGACGGCGTGATGCCGCAGACGGTGGAGGCGATCCATCACGCCAAGGCGGCCAACGTGCCGATCATCGTGGCGATCAACAAAATCGACAAACCGGAAGCGAATCCCGAGCGCATCAAGCAGGCGCTCACCGAATACGGCCTCGTTCCGGAAGAATGGGGCGGCGACACGATCTTCGTCAACATTTCGGCGAAGCAGCGCCAGGGCCTCGACCAGCTGCTGGAGATGATTTTGCTGGTGGCGGAAGTTCAGGAGTTGAAAGCCAATCCGAACAAGCGGGCGCGGGGCACCGTCATCGAGGCGGAGCTCGACAAGGGCCGCGGTCCGGTGGCGCGCGTCCTGATCCAGCACGGCACGCTGAAAGTGGGCGACGCCTTCGTGGCCGGCATCTGCTTCGGACGGGTGCGGACGATGGTGAACGACCGCGGCAAGCGGCTGAAGGAGGCGCCTCCGTCCACGCCGGTTGAAATTACCGGCCTGACCGAAGTGCCGATGGCGGGCGATCCATTCATGGTGTTCGAGGACGAGCGCAAGGCGAGGGCGATCGCCGACAAGCGGGCGACTTCTTATCGCCAGAACGAACTGGGAACCACGACCCGCGTCACGCTGGAAGATCTGTACAAGCACATTCAGGAGGGCGGCATCAAGGAGCTGAACGTCATCATCAAGGCGGATGTGCAAGGATCGGTCGAAGCGCTGAAAGGCGCGCTGGAAAAAATCGAGGTCGAGGGCGTGCGCGTGAAAATTTTGCAGACGGGCGTCGGCGCCATTACGGAAACGGACATTTCCCTCGCATCCGCGTCCAACGCCATCGTCGTCGGTTTCAACGTGCGGCCCGAGCCGGCGGCCAAAGCGACGGCGGAACAGGAGAAAGTCGACATCCGCCTGCATCGCGTCATTTACCATGTGATCGAAGAAATCGAAGCGGCGATGAAAGGGTTGCTCGACCCGGTATACAAGGAAAACGTCATCGGCCATGCCGAGGTGCGCAACATTTTCAAAATTTCCCGCGTCGGCACGATCGCCGGGTGCATGGTCACCTCGGGCAAAATCGCCCGTTCGGCGGAAGCGCGGCTCATCCGCGACGGCATCGTCATCTACGAAGGAAAAATCGAAACCTTGAAGCGGTTCAAGGACGACGTCAGGGAAGTGGCGCAAGGATTCGAGTGCGGCATGACGCTGTCGAACTTCCAAGATATTAAAGAAGGAGACATTATTGAAGCATTTGTGATGGAAACCGTCGAGAGGTGATGCGGGATGGCCAACATACGCGCCGGAAGAGTGGCGGAGCAAATCAAGAAGGAACTCAGCCACATTTTTCAGACCGAATGGAAAGATCCGCGGGTCGGCTTTATGACCGTCACCGGCGTTGAGGTGACGGGCGACCTGTCGCAGGCGAAAATTTTCTTAAGCGTCATGGGCAGCGAGCAGGAAAAAGCGGAGACGCTCAGAGCTTTGGAGCGCGGCAAAGGGTTCCTCCGCTCCGAAATCGGCAAGCGGATCCGGCTGCGCGTCGTTCCGGAACTCCTGTTCAAAATCGACACCTCCATCGAATACGGCAGCCGAATCGAACAGTTGCTGCAATCGCTCCAAGAAGGGAACAAGGAACAATGAGCCTGCCTTTGTCAGAGAACCATTACGAACAGCTGCTGGAGGACGCAAGGAAGTTCATTGTGGAGAACGACCGCTTTCTCGTCGTCTCCCATGTTCATCCCGACGGCGACGCGATCGGTTCGATGCTGGCGGTGGGCTGGCTTTTGGAGCGGTTGGGGAAGTCGTATCGGCTCGCTAATGAAGACCCGGTTCCCGCGAAATTCGACTATTTGTGGCAAAGCGCGTCCGTCGTCGCGCACCGCGTGTCCGGATTGGAGGGCGAATATTCGCATGTCATCGCCGTCGACTGCGCCGATTTTTCCCGAATCGGCAGCGTCCGCGACAATATCGCCGCGGCGGCGGCGGTGCTTAACATCGACCACCACCCGACGAACGACAACTTCGGCGCTGTGAACGTCGTCAAGTCGGACGCGGCGGCGACCGCGGAAATTGTTTACGATCTGGTGAAGCGGTTCGACCTGTCCTGGGACCGCGCGTTTGCGGAGTGCCTCTACACGGGGCTCATCACCGATACCGGAGGGTTCCGCTACGCCAACACGACGCCCAAGACGCTGAGAGCAGCCGCGGAACTGCTGGAGCGCGGCGTCGAGGGCAACCTGTTGGCGGAGCGGCTTCTGGAGCGCATGTCCTACCGGCAAACGCTGCTGTTGAAAAAGGCGCTCGCCGGCCTGTCCTTTTCGCCGGACCGAAAAATCGCCTGGATCAGCGTCACCGCCGCCGACATGGCCGAAACCGAAGCGGACGGCGACGATACGGACGGTCTGGTCAATTACCCCCGCAATATCGAAGGCGTCGAGGTCGGGATTTTGTTCAAGGAGCAAAACGCCAACGAAATCAAGGTCAGCCTGCGCTCCGCCGGGCGGGCGGACGTGTCGCTCATCGCCAAGTCGTTCGGCGGCGGCGGGCACGCGCGCGCGGCGGGCTGCACGCTGAAATGTCTGTTGGGCGAGGCGATCGAAAGAACGGTGAAGGAAGTAGGGTTGGCTTTGAAATGACGATCGAAGGCGTTCTTCCCGTATTGAAACCGCGGGGCGTCACATCTCACGACGTGGTGGCGCAAGTGAGGCGCATCCTCGGCCAGAAACGCATCGGGCACACCGGCACGCTCGATCCGCAGGTGACCGGCGTGCTGCCGCTGTGCATCGGCCGCGCCACCCGCCTCGCGGAGTACATACAGGATTTGCCCAAGGTGTACCGCGCGACGATGCGCATCGGACTGGCCACCGATACGCAGGACCTGACCGGAAACGTGCTGCAAAGCGTCGACAACGTCGCCTTGAGCGAACGGCAAATCCGCGACGCGGTCGGCTCGTTCGTCGGGGAAATCGAACAAATTCCGCCGATGTATTCCGCGGTGAAAGTCGACGGCCGCAAACTGTACGAGCTGGCGCGCCAAGGCAAGGAAGTGGAGCGCAAGCCGCGGCGGGTGACCGTGTACCGCATCGAGATCGAACAACTGCGTCTCGAACCGCCCCATCCGGAAATTACGTTCTCCGTCCGCTGTTCGAAGGGCACGTATATCCGCACGCTTTGCGCCGACATCGGCCGGACGCTCGGTTACCCCGCCGTCATGGCGGAACTCGTCCGCACGGAGAGCGGCTCCATCCGTCTGGACCAATGTCTTGCGCTGGAACAAATCGCCGCGGCGCACGCCGACGGCACGCTTTGGCGGCATATGATCCCGGCCGACCGGGCGATCGGCCATCTGCCGGCCGCCCGACTGCCGCAGCGGCTTGCCGAGCAGGCGCTGAGAGGGCACAAAATACCGGTTTCCCTGTTCGTCGCTCCTTCGCCGGACGAAGCCGAAACCGAGCTGATCCGCCTGTACGATACGAACGAGCGCTTTTTGGGAATTTTCCGCCTGGAGCGGACGCCCGGCGACGGGGGAACCGCTGCGGCGCGCCGCTTCGCGGTTCCGGTCAAAGTGTTTTCCTGACCGTGCGTCCGATCGCTCATGCTGAAGAAATCAGAAGGTGAACAACAGCCATGCAAATCATTCGACTGACGTATCCGCTTGAATCTCCGGAGGCGGTTCGCTTTCCGTCGCAGGTGACGGCCATTGGCGATTTCGACGGCATTCATCTCGGTCATCAAGAGGTTATTCGCCGCGCGATTGCGCGCGCCAAAGAGCGGGGCGTTCCCGCGTCGATCATGACGTTTCACCCGCATCCGCGCGAAGTGCTGGGACAAAATCAGTACACGCAAGTATTGACGCCGTTTGCGGACAAGATGGAGCTTTTCGCCGCCCTGGGCATTCACCACGTCTACGTCGTCGAATTCGACGACGCGTTTTCGCGCGTCGATGCCCGGCAATTCGTGGAGCGGATCGTTCATCCGCTCGGCATCGATACGGTCGTCGTCGGCTTCGACTTTCGTTTCGGCCATCGGGCGCAAGGCACGCCGGATACGCTGTGCGAGCTCGGACGCGGCGCCATCGCGGTGGAGGTCGTCCGCCCGTTCCATTCCGGAGGGCGGAAGGTCAGCAGCACGCTCGTGCGCGAGTATTTGCGGGAAGGCCGCATCGGGTTGGCCAACGAACTGCTGGGCCGCCCTTATCGGCTGCGCGGCACGGTCGTCAGCGGCATGGCCCGGGGACGAACGATCGGCTTCCCGACCGCCAACATCGAGCTTACGGAACCTTATGTCGTGCCCCGCAACGGCGTCTACTCGATTCGCCTGCACCTGGACGGACGCGCCCACGAAGGCATCATGAACATCGGCGTCCGCCCCACCTTCGAGGGCGGCGAAACGAAACCTTCGCTGGAAGCGCACATTTTCGACTTCAACCGCACGATCTACGGCGAGAGCGTCGCCGTGGAGTTCATGGCTTTTCTTCGGCCGGAGCGCAAATTCGCGTCCGTCTCCGAACTGATCGAGCAAATCCGGCGCGATATCGCGCAATGCGTCGCGCGCCGTTACGGCGAATAAATGGAGTCCGGAAAAGCGGTACGGTGACATTTACTTTTGTATGTCCGTTATGATATACTGTTTACCGTTGTATGGCGATTTTCGCCGCTTTTTCAAGAACCTTGGCGCGGAGGCTCGAGCTCACCGACGACCTCTGGGCCACAGGGGATGATCCGTATAAGGGAGGTGAACAGGATGGCGCTTACGCAAGAACGCAAGCAGCAATTGATTCAGGAGCACAAGTTGCATGAGACGGATACCGGATCGCCCGAAGTGCAAATTGCTATCCTCACGGAAAACATTGAGAATTTGACCAATCATCTGCGTCAACATAAGAAGGACCACCATTCGCGTCGCGGTCTGTTGAAGATGGTCGGCCAACGCCGCAAATTGCTCGCTTATTTGAAGAAGAAAGACATCCAGCGATACAGCGCGCTGATCGAGAAGCTCGGTCTGCGCCGATAGTATGCGAGGGATCGAAGCAACCGTTGTTTGTCCGGAGCCGGGTGAATTTCGCGCGGTCCGTTCGGCAACATGGTTGCTTTTTCGTATATGTTCAGCGAACAGGAGGTATTGTATGGAAAAAAAAGTGCAGATGGATTTGGCGGGGAGGCCGCTCGTCCTGGAAACCGGCAGGCTGGCCAAACAGGCGAACGCCGCCGTCATGGCCCGCTACGGCGACACGGCCGTGCTCTGCACGGTCACCGCTTCCAGCGAACCGAAGGAGCTCGATTTTTTTCCGCTGACGGTCAACTATGAAGAACGGCTCTATGCCGTCGGCAAAATTCCCGGCGGATTCATCAAGCGCGAAGGGCGCCCCAGCGAAAAGGCGATTCTTGCCGGCCGCCTGACCGACCGACCGATCCGCCCGCTGTTTCCGGAAGGGTTCCGCAACGAGGTGCAGATCGTCGCGCTCGTCATGAGCGTCGACCAGGAATGCTCGCCCGAAATTACGGCGATGATCGGCACTTCCGCCGCGCTCAGCATCTCCGATGTGCCGTTTGCCGGTCCGATCGGCGGCGTCATCGTCGGCCGGGTCAACGGGGAATTCGTCATCAATCCGACGACGAAGCAGGCGGAAGAAAGCGATCTTCATCTCGTCGTCGCCGGCACGAAGGATGCGATCATGATGGTGGAGGCCGGAGCGGACGAAGTGCCGGAAGAAGTGATGATCGAGGCGATCATGTTCGGGCACGAGGAAATCAAAAAAATTATCGCCATCCAGGAGCAGCTCGTGCTGGAAGCCGGCAAGCCGAAAATGGAAGTGAAACTGCATGCGGTCGACGAGGAAGTGAACCGGGCGGTTCGCGATTTTGCCGCAGCCCGGCTGATCGAGGCGATCCGCATTCCCGAGAAGCAGGCGAGGCAGGATGCGATCGACGCGATCAATGCGGAAGCGATCGAACACTTTACCGCCGTGTATGAGGAGACGCCGGAGAAACTGGCCGACGTCAAGGAAGTGCTGCACAACATCGTCAAGGAAGAAGTGCGCCGCCTGATCACGCACGAGAAAATTCGTCCGGACGGCCGCGCGCTGGACGAAATCCGGCCGATCGAATGCGATATCGCCCTGCTGCCGCGCACGCACGGTTCCGCGCTGTTCACGCGGGGGCAAACGCAGGCATTGAGCGTCTGCACGCTCGGAGCGCTCGGCGACGTGCAAATTTTGGACGGATTGGACCTGGAAGAGTCCAAACGGTTCATGCATCACTATAACTTCCCGCCGTTCAGCGTCGGGGAAGCGAGGCCGATCCGCGCGCCGGGCCGCAGGGAAATCGGGCACGGAGCGCTCGGGGAAAGGGCGCTGTTGCCGATCATCCCGTCGGAGAAAGAATTTCCCTACACGATCCGGCTCGTATCCGAGGTGCTGGAATCGAACGGCTCCACGTCGCAGGCGAGCATCTGCGCCAGCACGATGGCGTTGATGGACGCGGGCGTGCCGATCAAGGCGCCGGTGGCCGGCGTGGCGATGGGGTTGATCAAAGAAGGAGAGCATTTCTCCATCCTGACCGACATTCAGGGCATGGAAGACCATCTCGGCGACATGGACTTCAAAGTGGCCGGCACGGCCAAAGGCGTGACCGCGCTGCAGATGGACATCAAAATCGACGGCATCGGTCGGGAGATTCTCACCCAGGCTTTGGAACAGGCGAGGGTGGGAAGGCTGTTCATCCTGAACAAAATGCTGGAATGCATCCGCGAGCCGCGCAAACAGCTGTCGCCCTATGCTCCGAAAATCGTCACCATCCACATCAATCCCGATAAAATCCGCGATGTGATCGGCCCGGGCGGAAAAGTGATCAACAAGATCATCGAGGAGACCGGCGTGAAAATCGATATCGAGCAGGACGGTTCCGTCTACATCTCTTCCGCCAATGAGGAGATGAACGAAAAGGCGAAGCAGCTGATCGAAAACATCGTCAGGGAAGTCGTCGTCGGCGAAACGTATCTGGGCACCGTCAAGCGCATCGAAAAATTCGGGGCGTTCGTCGAGGTGCTCCCGGGCAGGGAAGGACTGGTTCACATTTCGCAGTTGGCCAACGAACGGGTGGCCCGGGTGGAGGACGTCGTGCAGATCGGCGACAAAATTACGGTCAAGGTGACGGAAATCGATGCGCAGGGCCGCGTCAACCTGTCCCGCAAGGCGACGTTGAACGCGAAGTCGTCGGACAAGTAATGTCCGACAAGCGGCGCATCTTCCGGGAAGGCCTTTGCCGGGCCGGGGCGGTTTCGCGCCGCCTGCCGCAACCCAATAATGCCGAATGAAGAAAGAGCCAGAGCAAGTCTGTCTCTTTTTTTAATGTTTAAAAAGCCCGGTCAATAACTGCCCGTTTGAGGCCGAAATCGCCCTGAAGAAGCGAAGCGTTCGCCCGGAAAGACGATTCGGCATCTCGGAGCCTTAGGACAATTCGATGCCCACGAGGATCGAAAGGGCGATTCGGTGACCCGGAGCCCGTATTTCACCGGACATAAACTTGTCCGGAGCGGCATAGGAATGGGTAACAGAGCGACGGCTTTTTTCCGGTTTGCGGAGCCGCCGCAAAGCGACCGAGGGCAAAGGAGTTATCCGGACGATGCTGAACAAAATGTGGTTAATCAGCTGCGCTTTTTTGCTCGTGGCGCTGATCCTCGAACTTCCCGGCATCCAGTCGTATGTCGCGCAGGTGAAGCAAGGCGCCGCAGCGCGGGGCGGTTGGATCGAACGCGAAAGCGGCCTCACCGGTTCCGGACCGGCCGTCGCCGTTTTCGCTCCGCTTGGCGGGGAACCGGGCAGGGCGAAGGGGGAAAGCGACGAGCAGCTTCTGGAACGAATCCGTGAAATCGCGGCACAGCGCCGCATCGCGCCGGTCGACGCCCGCGTGGACCGTGTGTGGAAAGCGATACCGGGATACAACGGGCTGGAGGTCGATGTGGAAAAATCGTATCTGTTGTCCAGAAAGCTGAAGCCGGGGGAACCGCTTCGCCTCGTCATGAAAGAAATTCCGCCCGCCGTTCAGCTGGACGACCTCGGCGCCTACCCGGTTTACAAGGGCAACCCGAACAAACCGATGGTCTCGCTCATGATCAACGTCGCCTGGGGAGAGCAATATTTGCCCAAAATGCTGCAAATTCTCGAGCGGGAAAACGTTCGCGCCACCTTTTTCTTCGACGGCAGCTGGCTGAAAAAACATATCGACATCGCCAAAGACATTCAGAAGAGGGGCCATGAGCTGTCCAATCACGCCTACTCCCACAAAAACATGAGTCAGCTCAGCCGCAGCCAGGCGATCGACGAAATCGTCAAAACGCAGCAACTGCTGGAAAACGAGCTCGGCGTGCGCAACGAACTGTTTGCGCCGCCGTCCGGCGACTACGATGAGGAGACGGTGCGGATTGCGCATGAGCTGAAGCTGCGCACCATTTTGTGGACGCTCGACACGGTCGACTGGAAAAACCCGGAACCGCAGTCGATCGTGCGAAAAATCGCCGCGCGCGTCGAGCCGGGATCGCTGATACTTATGCATCCGACCGCTTCGTCCAGCGAAGCGCTGGAGGGAATGATCCGCGAAATCCGCAAAAAGGGGCTTTCGCTCGGCACCGTCAGCGAACTGTTGTCGCCGCGCCGCATTCCCGAGGTTGAGTCCCCCCCGGTTTTTTGATATCATCGAATAGACATCGATACCTTGCAAACATCGTTGCCATGCGACATGGCCAGGTCACTTCAGCCCGACACGGGCATGCTGAACAGGAGGAACCGTGTGATTAAGCATAAGTTGAGTAACGGTTTGCGGGTCGTGGTGGAGAAAATCCCCTCCTGCCGTTCCGTCGCCTTCGGCGTCTGGGTGAAGACCGGCTCGCGCAACGAGCAGGCGCATAACAACGGCATCTCCCATTTTATCGAACATATGCTGTTTAAAGGGACGCACCGGTATACGGCCAAAGATATCGCGGAAATTTTCGACGGCATCGGCGGCAACGTCAACGCCTTCACCGCCAAGGAGTATACGTGTTATTACGCGAAGGTGCTGGACGAACATCTGCCGGTTGCGCTGGACGTGTTGTCCGATATGTTTTTCCATTCGGTGCTGGATGAAGATGAACTTTATAAGGAACGCAACGTCATTCTCGAGGAAATCTCGATGTACGAGGATACGCCGGACGATCTTGTGCACGATTTGATCAGCCGCGCCGCTTACGGGGAGCATCCGCTCGGCTACACGATTTTGGGCACGGAAACGAACCTCAGGAGAATGAAATCGGCGGATTTGCAAAGCTACATGCAGGCCGGCTATACGATTGAAAACACCGTGATCAGCATCGCGGGCAATGTCGGCGACGACATTCTCGAGACGGTGGACAAATATTTCGGCCGTTTCTCCAACCACGGCGAGCCGCCGCGCATCGAATCCCCGGTTTTTGCGGGGGATGCGATCATCCAGGAGAAAAAAACGGAGCAGAACCACCTTTGTCTGTCGTTCCCGGGATTGCCGATCGACGACGAAATGTCTTACCCGATGATTTTGCTCAACAACGTGATCGGCGGAGGGATGAGTTCCCGCCTGTTTCAGGAAATCCGCGAAAAAAGAGGTTTGGCCTATTCCGTTTATTCGTACCATTCGTCCCACCTGGACAGCGGCCTGTTCACGATCTACGCCGGCACCTCGCCGAAACAGACCGGGGAAGTGCTCCACATCATCATCGAAGTGTTGGCCGATCTGATGAACCGCGGACTAACCGAAGCGGAGCTCGCCAAAGGAAAGGAACAGTTGAAGGGAAGCCTGATTCTCGGTCTGGAAAGCACGAACAGCCGGATGAACCGGCTCGGCAAGAACGAGCTCATGCTCGGCAAGCACGACAGTCTGGAAGAGATGATCGCGCGGATCGAATCCATCGAACAGCGCCATATCAACGAGCTGATGAAGCGGGTGTTCGCCCATCCATTCGCATTGGCGATGATCGGGCAAAGGAGCAAGGCCGTCGAATCGTTCAGGAGGGATCAACTTGCGGTTCGCTGTGCAAATTAAACGAACGGAAGGCAACGGGGATATCCCGCTGCCGCGCAAAATGTCCGTCTATGCCAGCGGCTTCGATCTGCACGCCGCGGTCGGCGAGCCGGTCGTCATCCCTCCGGGGGAAAGGGCGCTCATCCCGACCGGAATCGCCATCGCCATGCCGCCCGGGCTGGAAGCGCAAGTCCGGCCGCGCAGCGGGCTGGCGCTCCGCAACGGCGTGACGTGCCTGAATTCGCCGGGAACGATCGATGCCGACTATCGGGGGGAGATCAAAGTCATTCTCATCAATTTGGGGAACGAGCCGTTCGTTGTCGCGCGCGGCGAGCGGATCGCCCAGCTCGTTTTCCAGCAAGTGCCCGAAGTCGTCCTGGAAGAGGCGACCGAGCTTCCGGAGACGGAGCGCGGCGCGGGCGGATTCGGCCATACGGGAAAATAGCGCATCCCGGCGTTACGGTAAACATCGCACATTTGCCGCGTCCTTAAAGGACCGCGCGGAGTTTGGTTCCGCGCGGTTTTTTGCGTTGGCAGGGCCGGTAACCGATCTGCAGGGCCAGTAACCGATCGTTAGGCCTACGCATAAAATGAGTTATCCGAAGTCAACGGAAAGGGAGTGCGCGACCGAATGCTGACAGGAATACAAGTTGTTCTTGTCGGAGGCGACGCGCGCCAGTTGGAAGTGATCCGCAAATTGACCGAACTGGACGCTTCGGTGGTGCTCGTCGGATTCGACAATTTGCAAAACCAGTTCAGCGGCATTTCCAAAGCGAGGCTCGGCACCGACCTGATGAAAACGATCGATGCGATGATTTTGCCTGCGGTGGCGACGGACGATGCGGGCGTGGTGGAATCGATTTTCAGCACGGAGGAAATTGTAATCCGCGACGAACATATCGCGGCCATGCCGAAGCATGCCAAGGTGTTCGCCGGCATGGCCAAACCGTATTTGCGGCAGCTTTGCGCAAAATATTCGATCCGGCTGATCGAGCTGTTCGACCGCGACGACGTGGCGATCTACAACTCGATTCCTACGGCGGAAGGCGCCTTGATGATGGCGATTCAAAATACGGACATCACGATTCACGGTTCGGAATGCATGGTGCTCGGATTCGGCCGCACCGGCATGACGATGGCCAACGCGTTGAAAGGGCTCGGGGCGAGGGTGAAGGTGGGCGTGCGCCGGCAGGAGCATTATGCGCGCGCGTGGGAAATGGGCTTCACCCCGTTTTACACCGCCGATCTGATCCAGCACGTCCACAACGTCGACTTGCTTTTTAATACGATACCCTCTATGATAGTCACAGCGCAAGTCATCGCCAACCTTCCTCACCGCGCGGTCATCATCGATCTGGCTTCCAAACCGGGGGGAACGGACTTCCGGTTTGCCGAGAAACGGGGCATTAAGGCGTTGCTCGCCCCCGGGCTTCCCGGCATCGTCGCGCCGAAAACAGCTGGACGGATTATCGCCAACACGGTTTGTCAGTTGTTGATGGAGGACGCGAATACGGGGAGGAGCGGTTGACATGAACTGGGAAGGAAAAAAAGTCGGTTTTGCTTTGACCGGTTCGCACTGCACGCTGGAGGAGATCATGCCGCAAATCAAGCGGTTCGTCGAAGCGAAGGCGGATGTGCTGCCGATCATATCCGATTCGTTGAAGGCGACCGACACGCGGTTCGGCACGGCGGAAAGCTGGCAACGGCAGTTGAAAGAAATAACGGGGAATGATATTATTTCTACAATTATAGAAGCGGAACCGCTCGGACCGTCCAGGCTGCTGGACGTGCTGGTGATCGCGCCGTGCACCGGCAACACGACGAGCAAGCTGGCCAACGCGATGACGGAAAACGCAGTGCTCATGGCCGCCAAAGCGCAAATGCGCAACCAGCGTCCGCTGGTGCTGGCCATTTCCACGAATGACGGCCTCGGCCTGAATCTGTTCAATATCGCGAAGCTGATGGTGACGAAAAACATATATTTCGTTCCGTTTGGGCAGGATGCGCCGAAGACGAAGCCGAATTCGCTCGTCGCCCGCATGGAGCTGATTATGGAAACGTGCGAAGCGGCGCTGGCCGGCAAACAGTTGCAGCCGATGCTCATCGAAAAATTCAACGATCGGGTCCAATAATTCAATGCATAAGTTCAATTCGTTGCTTTGTCCACAAATTCCATCGCCACTGAAAAAGGGAGAGTTCAAGATGTCGAATCAACAGCTGTACAACGTCGCCGTCGTCGGCGCCACCGGCGCCGTGGGGGAACAAATTTTGCGGCTATTGGATGAACGGAATTTCCCGGTGGGCGAACTGAAGTTGCTGTCGTCCCCGCGCTCCGCGGGCAAGAAGCTCCGGTTTCGCACGCGCGAAATCGTCGTGGAAGCCGCGACGCCGGACAGTTTCCGCGGAATCGATTTCGCCCTGTTCAGCGCCGGAGGCAGCGTGAGCCTGGAGCTTGTGCCGCACGCGGTGAAAAGCGGTGCCATCTGCATCGACAACACGAACGCGTTCCGCATGGATCCGGACACGCCGCTCGTCGTGCCGGAGGTGAACGCCGATCAGATCGCCAAGCACAAAGGGATCATCGCCAATCCGAACTGCTCCACGATCCAGATGGTGACGGCGCTGAAACCCCTGTACGACCGTTACGGCATTTCCCGCATCATCGTATCGACGTATCAGGCGGTATCCGGAGCGGGCAATCTGGCAATGGACGAACTGATCTCGCAGACGAAAGACGTGCTTGGCGGCAAAGAGGCGAACCCGCAAATTTTGCCGGTCGCATCGCTGCCGGTTAAGCATCAGATCGCGTTCAACGCGATTCCGCAAATCGACAAATTCCAAGACAACGGCTTCACCCTGGAAGAGATGAAGATGACGCGCGAGACGAAAAAAATTATGGGCGACGATTCGCTTCAGGTCACGGCCACCTGCGTGCGCATTCCCGTCTTGCGCGGGCATTCCGAGAGCGTCTACGTCGAGCTGAAAAGCGATTTCGACCTGGAGGACGTGCGGTCTCTTCTCGCCGACGCGCCGGGCGTCGTCGTGATGGACAATCCGGCGGAGCAGGTGTATCCGATGGCGACGAACGCGGCGGGGCGAAACGAGGTGTTCGTCGGCCGCCTGCGCAAAGATCTGTTTCATCCGCGGGCGTTGAACATGTGGATCGTGTCCGACAATCTTCTGAAAGGCGCGGCCTGGAACGCGGTGCAAATCGCCGAGCATATCGTGAAAACGAGGCAATCATCGAATTAATTGAATACTCCCGCGCGTTTTCAGCATGCAAACCTGTTCGGGAGGGAAGCAGATGCGTATTCTCGTGCAAAAATTCGGCGGCACTTCCCTTTCCACCGTGCAAGCCCGGCAATGCGTCATCGCTCATATCGAAGAAGCCGTCGCCTTAAACTATCGGCTCGTCGTCGTCGTATCGGCGATGGGCAGATTGGGGGATCCTTACGCGACGGACACGCTGCTGGAATGGATCGGGCGCAACGGAAACCGCCTGCCCGAAAGGGAGAAAGATATGCTGCTTTCCTGCGGCGAGGTGATCTCCGCAACGACGTTGTGCAGCCTGCTGACGGAACGCGCGATTCCGTGCCGCGTGCTGAACGGGGCGCAGGCGGGCATCGTGACGAACGACAAGTTCGGCGACGCGCAAATCGTGTCGATTCAGCCGGCGCGCATTCTGGAGCTGCTAAGTCAGGGCTACGTCGTTATCGTGACCGGATTTCAGGGCGTCACCGACCGCGGCGAGATCACCACGCTCGGCCGGGGAGGCAGCGACACGTCGGCCACCGCGCTGGGGGCGGCGCTCAACGCCGAATGCGTCGACATCTTTACCGACGTGGACGGCATTTTTACGGCGGACCCGCGCATCGTTTCGGACGCCAGACCGCTTGACCGCGTCACGTACGCGGAAATTTGCAACATGGCTCATCACGGCGCGAAAGTGATTCATCCGCGGGCGGTGGAGGTGGCGATGCAGGCGAACATCCCCGTTCGCGTCCGCTCGACCTTCTCCAGCGATCCGGGTACGCTGGTCACGAGCCCCGAAGCGGTCGGGAAGCGGCTCGTGCGCGACCGCCATGTGACGGGAATCGCGCACGTTCCCAACCTGACGCAAATCCGCGTCCACGCCGGCGAAGGCAGGTACGACCTGCAGTTGACCGTGTTCAAGGCGATGGCCGAGCGGCAGATCAGCGTCGATTTCATCAACGTCAATCCGTCCGGCGTCGTCTATACCGTATTCGGCAAGGACGGAGAGCACGCCGTTCGCGCGCTCAAAGAAATCGGCCACGAGCCGGAGTTTTTTCCCGATTGCGCGAAAATCGCCGTCATCGGCGGCGGGATGAGCGGAGTTCCCGGCATCATGGCGAAAATTGTGGAATCGTTGACCGAGGAAGATATCCCGATTTTGCAATCGGCCGATTCCAGTTCCTCGATTTGGGTGCTCGTGCGGCAAGCCGACATGGAGCGGGCCGTCCGGGCGTTGCATAAGAAATTTGAATTGCACAAGTAGCGTTGTTTTTACGTCCGGTGAATGATTAAAGCACAGCCGAAACGTCCTGAAGAAGCGAAGCGTACGCCTCAGCGCATCAGCGCGGAAAAAGTCGTTTCGGGATCACCAATTCAGAGGAATCCAAAACAACGGAACGTTGAGGCGAATTCGGTGCGCAGTGGACGGTTCGGCGTGCACAGGGGTTTTCACCGGACGTTTTACGCGGTTACGGAGGGATAATTTGCATGGATTTCGGCAGACTGATCACAGCGATGGTCACTCCATTCGATGAGCGACTGCAAATCAACTGGCCGCAGGTGGGCAGGCTCATCGACTATCTGATCGAGGAGCAGCGTTCGGACAGCCTTGTCGTCTGCGGCACGACCGGCGAGTCTCCGACGCTGACGGATGAAGAAAAAATCCGCATGTTCGAAGCGGCGGTCAAACACGCAGACGGGCGCTGCAAAATTATCGCCGGCACGGGGAGTTACGATACGGCCCACGCCATCCACTTGTCGAAGGAGGCGGAGCGGACCGGCGTCGATGCGTTGCTGGTCGTCGCCCCGTATTACAACCGGCCGTCGCAGGAAGGTTTGTACGCCCATTTCAAAGCGATCGCCGAATCGGTGAGCCTTCCCGTCATCTTGTACAATGTGCCCGGACGTACCGGCGTGAATCTCGACGCCAGGACGACCGTGCGGCTGTCGCGCATTCCGAACATCGTGGCGACGAAAGACTGCTCCGACACGAACCAGATGACGGAAATTTTGAGCGAGGCCGCCCCCGGGTTCAAGGTGTACAGCGGGGAGGACAGCCTGACGCTGCCGTCGCTTGCCGTCGGCGCGCACGGCATCATCAGCGTGGCCAGCCACGTCGTCGGCGCGGAGATGAAGGCGATGATCGAGGCGTATTTGCGGGGCGATGTTGAGGAAGCCGCCTTGTTGAACCGGAAGCTGTACCCGATTATGAAAGGAATGTTTTTCTGCCCCCACCGTGTGCCGAGCCCGGCTCCGGTGAAACACGCGCTCAATCTCCGCGGCGTTCAGGTCGGCGGCGTCCGCCTGCCGCTTGTGAACGTGACCGAGGAAGAGGGGCGCTTCATCGCGGCGCTTTTTGAATAATCCGCAAAAAATATCCTCTGGCGGCATGTTAAGGCATATTGCGGCTCCGGTGCCCGCCGGCGCCGTTTTTTTACGGATGGGAGCGCTTTTTTGCGCCGACTTGTGTTTTCTCTTTTTCATCATGTATAATACTTTTAAGTGACTGGTGCGGAAATTTTGGTTTGTCGGATTCAAGTCGTCGTCAATTCAATCGAGGAGGTATATGCTTGCCGAAAAAAAACAATATAGAGAAATTAACCATTTTCGCTCTTGGCGGCGTGGGCGAAATTGGTAAGAACATGTACGTGGTTCAGTACGCGAACGACATCGTTGTTGTCGATGCCGGGTTAAAATTTCCAGAAGAGGAAATGTTGGGTATTGATATCGTCATTCCCGATGTGACGTATTTGGTGGAAAACCGCGAGAAAGTGAGAGGCATCGTCCTGACGCACGGGCACGAAGACCATATCGGCGGTTTGCCATATATTTTAAAACAATTGAACGTTCCGGTTTACGGCACGAGACTGACGCTCGGACTTGTGGAGGCGAAGTTGAAAGAAGCGAATTTGCTGGGCGATACGAAACGCATCGTTATTCACGCCGATTCCGAACTGCAGTTCGGCACGATCCGGGCGACGTTTTTCAAAACGAACCACAGCATTCCCGATTCCGTCGGCGTCTGTCTGGACACTCCGGAAGGCGCCGTTGTTCTGACGGGCGATTTCAAATTCGACCAGACCCCGGTCAACGGCCAGTACGCCGATTTGCACCGAATGGCGGAGATTGGCAAACGCGGCGTGCTCGCGCTTTTGTCCGACAGCACCAACGCGGAAAGACCGGGTTACACCGGCTCGGAGAAAAAAGTCGGCGCCGAACTGGAAGCCGTATTTCGCAACGCCAGGCAGCGCGTCGTCATCGCCACGTTCGCTTCCAACGTGCACCGCATACAGCAAATTATCGATGCGGCGGCCGCGACGCGGCGCAAGCTGGTCATCACCGGGCGAAGCATGATCAATGTCGTTTCGATCGCCTCGGAGCTCGGATATTTGCACATTCCGGACGGCATGCTGATCGAGCCGGAAGAGATGAACCGGCTCCCCGCCGATCGCGTCGTCATCCTGTCGACCGGCAGCCAGGGCGAGCCGATGTCGGCGCTGACGCGAATGGCGCGTTCGACCCACCGCAAAGTGGACATTTTGCCGGGAGACACCGTCATCATCGCGGCCACGCCGATTCCCGGCAACGAGAAATATGTCGGGCGCACCGTGGATGAGCTGTTCCGCATCGGCGCGAACGTCATCTACGGCTCCGGGTCGGTCTCCGGCATGCACGTGTCCGGACACGGCAGCCAGGAAGAGCTGAAGCTGATGCTGAATTTGATGAAGCCGAAATATTTCATCCCCGTCCACGGCGAATACCGCATGCTGTGGCAGCATGCGAATCTGGCGATGTCCGTCGGCGTGGACCGCGATCGCATTTTTATTCTGGATAACGGGGATACGGTGGAAATTCAGGACGGCGTCGCCCGCAGGGGGCCGAAAGTGCCCACCGGCAACGTGATGATCGACGGACTCGGCGTCGGGGATGTCGGCAACATCGTGCTGCGTGACCGCAAACTGCTGTCGCAGGACGGGATCTTGGTCGTCGTCGTCACGCTCAGCAAGCAGGACGGCACGATTTTGTCCGGACCGGACATCATCTCCCGCGGTTTCGTCTACGTGCGGGAATCGGAAGGGCTGCTGGAGGAAGCGAACCGCATCGTGACCAGCACGCTGGTCAAGCTGATGAACGAAAACATCAACGAATGGGCATCGCTCAAAACGAACGTGAAAGAAACGTTGGGACGATTTTTGTACGAACAAACCAGAAGACGACCGATGATTCTCCCGATCATTATGGAGGTATAAAACCAAAGCGCTTCCGCCATCATAAGTCACTTGGCGGGCCGGGAAACCGGCCGCTTAAGATCAAGCCTTCCC
>Ga0325347_100101_pt1 | contig 17309 bp, 16 predicted proteins | sample WT_ome_11_FD_205709 | JGI IMG/M metagenome (GOLD analysis project Ga0325347, IMG submission 205709) | Metatranscriptome of lab enriched sorghum-adapted microbial communities from California, United States - WT_Day2_8 (Metagenome... ...
CCGGGAAAAACCGCGCGTTTATTTTTGCTTTGCCTTCATCTCCTCGATCGCTTTGTTCGCCTCCTCGACGGCGGTGCGGAACGCGGTGTTCAGGTCGATTTCACCGTAAATGACCCGTTTGAGCTGGGCTTCCAGCGGCCCGGACACCTTGTCGTCGTAGATCGTCTTGGCGTGCGGCGGCGCGAACTTGTTGTAGTACACCGCGTTTTTCATGTTTTTTCCTTTGAAAATCGTATCCTGGCCGAACACTTTTTTGATCTCCTCGCTTTTCAGGACGGGAATGTTCCCCTTTTTCGATTCGATCAGCTCGTGTTCGTCGGATGTGGCGTATTTCAGCACGCGCATGGCGGCATCCTTGTTCTTGCTCGAAGCAGTGATGTAGAAAAAGTTCGGATAAGGCTGCGTGCCGACGCCCGGTTTGTCCTTGAACGTCGGGATCGCCACCATGTCCCAGTTCATCGTTTCGAATTCCTTGTTGGCAAACTGCAGGCCGAAGTTCATCATAAACATGGCCAACGTTTGCTCCTTGACGAAATCGTCGGTCCACAGCCCGCCTTTTCGCTGAGTGAACAGTTGCCGGTACGCCGTATCCTGAACGACCGGCTGAATGTACACCGTCTGCAGCATCTGCTTCCATTTCTCGTTATCGACCGCCGCCGTCAACGTTTTGCGGTCGACGACATCCAGCGAAAGCGGATTCATCCGCATCGGATGGACGACGGATGTGGCGAAACCGGCGTACTGTTTGCCCGCTTCGCTGCGGGTCACCCGCTTGGACAATTCCAGCAGTTCGTCCCAGCTCATGCCGTCTTTCGGATACGGAACTCCGAATTTGTCGAAAATGTCCTTGTTGTAATAAACGACGAGTCCGCCGCCGTTGACCGGCAAACCGTAAAGCCCGCCCAACTGCCGGATCGAATCGAGGAACGTCGGCTCGAAACGGTTCAGATCGACGCCGTGCTTTTTCGCCAGGTCGGTGATGTCGTACTGGAATCCGTTTTCGATGAGATTGGAAGGGGTGCCGCCGATGGAGTCAAAAATAATATCGATCGGCTGGCCGGCCGCAATCAGTTCGGGAAGCGTTTTCCCTTTCTCGTTGCGGATATATTTGAGCGTATAATTCGGAAACTGCTTGCGGATGTAATCTCCCCATCGGCTGTTGAACTCCTCCTCGGTATTTCCCGCCCCTCCGTAAATCACCAGTTCCGCCGGTTCGTCGGCGGCGCCCGTATTTTCGACGGTTCCCCGGCTTCCGCACGCCGACCAAACGACGGCGGCCAGCGCAACCAAAACAGAAAGAGCCAATTTCCTTGTCACCGCGTGAGCCCCCCTGATTCCGATGATTTGATGGAAAGCGCTTTACAGTTTCATCGTATCACGGGGTAACAGGGGGTAACAATATTAGAAATGAAAGGAAAAATAGCAATTTTGCATACGTTCCGCCACCCACGCCATTTTGTTACGCCAATTTGTTACGCCTTTTTGCCCGAACCGATCCGGTACTGATGCGGCGTGTACCCAACGTGCGAACGAAAAAATTTGCAAAAGTAGGCGGCGGAAGAAAACTTCAGCGTTTCGGATATTTCCTGCACCGTCAAATCCGTTTCCTGCAGCAGTTTTTTGGCCTTCTCGATTTTCACTTTCGTCAAATAATATTTCGGCGAAACGCCGTACACTTCCTTGAAGCAGTTGGTGATATAATTACGGTGGACGTTCAACCGTTTCGCCAGACCGGAAATCTGCACGCTTTCCTCGGTGCCCCGCGTCTCCAGCAAATAGGCGGTTTCGTTGGCGATTTGCCGCTTGGACAGCGATGCGGCGCGCGGGGAGCCCACCGACGGGATGACCGTCTTCTCCAGGAGCAGCGCGAGAAATTGCAGCATGTTGGCCTGCAGCAGCATCTTTTGCGCAAAATCCATCTGTTCCTGAAAAAGACCGATCAACCGTTCCATCCATTCCCGGATCTCCCGGCGGATCGCCGGCGGCTGCTCCGGGCTGTACACCGGCTTTCGCAACATGCGGAACAACGAATGCACTTCCCGTGGCTCCACATCGAAATGAAAGTTGAAATAATGGCTGTCCTCATGCGCCTGGGGATAATGCAGATCGCCGGAGTTGATCAGGATGAAGTCGCCCGGCTTAAGCCGGTATTCGACGCCGTTCACCCATTCGCTCATGTCCCCCCGCTCTACGTACAATATTTCGAACAGCGGATGCTTGTGGTTCGGATAAACCCAACCTTTCTCGGTGCCTCTGTACAGAACGCTCCAGATATGAAACGACGTGAAAAAACCGGGGAAGAAAAACGATTCCGACACGGGAAATCCGCTCCTTCCGTCTTAAGACGTTTGCCGATTTTTCACCGATTCACGCTTTTCAAGCCGCTAATTCGAACCGATTTCCAGGGTGAAACCGTAGCTGTAGCTTCGGTTTGCGTACAGTGTGTAGGGCGGGTGGGTTCTGGCGCCCCAACTGTTGTCGCCGCCGACGCCCATCTGTTTGCAATTGACGCGCACCACCGTTTTGTCGGAAGCCGGAAGCTTGTAAACATGGTCGCACTGTTCCAGTTCCGTCGGAGTATAGGGTAGTGCGTTCACTTCCAGCGGCGTGTCGCCGACGAAGCGGACGGATAATCCTCGGGGGCCGGTCAGCTGCGCCCAGCGGACTTCCGTCTTATTGCCGCATTCCTGCGGGCGAAGATAAGGAACGAACTGCTCGGCCACACGCCCGGCGTACAGGCCGATCTTCGCGCCGCACGCCCGGTCCCAGTATGTTTCGTGCGGGCCTTTGCCGTACCAGCGGATCTGATCGAAGCCGTCGCTCAGCACGAACATCATGCCGATTTCGGGAATTTCCGGCAATCCGTTTCCGGGATCCAGCATAAAGTATACATGAATGCGGCCATCCCCGCTGATCGTATAGCGAATCGTGCAAAAAGACACCGGTGACGTCGGTAGTTCGTACTGCACGATGACGGAAGTTTCATTCGTTCCCGCCTCGGTCCATAAACCGATAAGACGCCTGTTTGCTCCGGCTTCCCGCCAGACCGCGCATCGTTCGTGATGCTTGTTGCCCCTGTCGTTGTCCGTATATGCCCGCCAAAAATTCGGAGCGGGCGGCTTGCGGAACAGTTCTTCGCCCGAGTGACGACAGGAAACGAAGTCTCCGGTGAGCTTGTCAAACCGCAGCGTGAGACCGCCGGCCGCGATCGTCAGCGCATCTTCCGTTTCCCCCGCGGTCACAGCGGCGGGGCAGCCGGATTGCAGAGCGGCGGAATGGCCGCGCGCCTCGGCGGAGCGATCGGTCGGCGCCTTCGATGAAGCCGGCTTTCTTGCGGGCAGCTTGAATTGCGCGAAGGCGATCTCATGCCCCTTGCCCGCCCACGGCGTATCTTCTTTCAACACCGCGCCGACGTTCAAAAAATATTCATCGTGCGCGCCGCGCGGTTCCGGCGCGGGAAAGGGCAGCGTCACCGTCTTCTCGGTTTCCGGCGGCACATCGAAGCATCCCGAATTTTCAAAGACGACTTCCCCGTTGCGAAGCAACTGCCATACGATTTTATACCGGTTCACATTTGTAAACAGGTGGCGGTTGATGATGTTGATTTTCCCCTGCGCGGCGTCCTCCGCTTCGAACTGGATGTTTTGGTAGCACGCCTTCACTTCGTAAATTTTCGGCGAGGGCGTGCGGTCGGCAAACACCAGTCCGTTCCCGCAAAAATTGCCGTCGTTCGGCGTGTCGCCGAAATCGCCTCCGTACGCCAAATACGTGATGCCGTCCGGCGTCTTCGTGCGGATCGCCTGGTCGATCCAATCCCATATGAACCCGCCCTGCAACACCGGATACTTGTAAAACAGTTTCCAATATTCATGCAGGTTGCCGCAGGAATTTCCCATCGCATGGCTGTATTCGCACAGGATGAACGGCTTTTTCGGCTGGTTGCGGGCGTACCGCTCCACCTCGGCCGGGCTTGTGTACATCTGGCTTTCGATATCCGAAGCCGCTTCCGACCGGCGGTAATGGAACACTCCCTCGTAATGGACGAGCCGCGTCGGGTCGTTCGACTTGAAAAATTCGTGCATTTTCAAAAAATTGTCCCCGCCGAACGATTCGTTCCCAAGCGACCAGATGAGAACGGACGGGTGGTTTTTGTCCCTGTGGAACGTCGAGCGGCAGCGGTCGAGCACCGCCTCCGTCCATTCCGGTTTGCTGCCCGGAATCGCCCCGCCTTCTTCCTGCTGCTTGTACTTCCACGTGCCGTGCGTTTCCAGATTCACCTCGTCGATCACATACAGGCCGTATTCGTCGCACAGGTCGTACCACAGCGGATGGTTTGGATAGTGGGATGTGCGCACCGCGTTGATGTTGTGCGCTTTCATCAACCGGATGTCGTTCACCATATCCTCGTACGTTACGCTGCGGCCGCGGTCGCAGTGAAACTCGTGGCGGTTGACGCCCTTGAACACGATGCGCCGTCCGTTCAGCAGCATGAGACCGTCCTTCAGTTCAAACCGCCGGAACCCGATCCGCGCACTGACCGTTTCCAGCAGTTTGCCGTCCGCATCTTTCAACAGCAGCACCAGCGTATACAGATGAGGGGATTCCGCACTCCATTTCAGCGGATTTTCCACAAAAACGCTGATTTCCTCCGACGCCGTTTCCGCATCCCCGATCGGCACTTGCATGAGAGCCGGTTTGTCCCATACCGCCCGTCCGCCTTGGTCCAAAAGCATTGCCTCGATCGAGAGCGTCCCGAGCGGCTGAAGGAAACTGTTGGTCACCTTGGCGCGAATGCGCAAATGGGCGTCGCGGTATTGGTCGTCCAGTTCCGGAATTGCGAAAAAATCGTAAATATGCGCCTTCGGCACGGAATACAGATAGACGTCGCGGAAAATGCCGCTCAACCGCCAAAAATCCTGATCTTCCAGCCAGCTCGCGTCGGACCAGCGGTACACTTCCACCGCGAGTTTGTTCTCGCCTTCCTGCAAATAAGGGGTAATATCGAATTCCGCCGGCGTGAACGAATCTTCGCTGTAACCGACCAAATCTCCGTTGACCCACACGTAGAAAGCGGACTCCACGCCCTGAAAGCTCAGGTAAACCGCCCGTCCGCGCCAATGGTCCGGGATGCGGAAGAAGCGCACGTACGAACCGACCGGGTTGTACTTTTTCGGCGCATGCGGCGGTTCGATGTCCTCTTTGCCGTGCCAGGGGTATTTGACGTTGGTGTACTGCGGATAATCGTATCCTTGCAACTGCCAGTGGGACGGCACTTCGATCTCGTCCCAACCGCTCGTATCATAGTCGGTACGGTAAAACAGCTTCTCCCGTTTCTCGGGAACTTCGGCGAACCGGAATTTCCACTTCCCGTTCAGGGAGCGGTAATACGGCGAAGCGGACCGGTTTCCCGCGATCGCTTCCTCCACCGTATCGTAAGGCATCAGGGTGGCGTGCGCGTCCATGCGCCCCACCTGAAAAATTTGCGGGTTGTTGTCCCATTCCGGAAACCCGTTCTGCGGGGGAGTATAGTTTAGTTTCCTTAACCCCATTGCGTCCGGCATATGTTCACCTCATCCTCGTCTATGTATGTTCGAGCAGCGCCCTCGACTCCGCCACGACCCGGCCGACCTCATGCGGAAATTCCGCCGGACTTATGGCCTGAGCGGAAATGTCGGTCGTGACGTAAGCAAGAAACTCGATGTTGCCCTCGCCTCCGGTGATCGGCGAATACGTCAGCCCCTTCAGCCGGAAGCCCTGCTCGACGGCCGATTGCAGGAAAGCGAAGAGCACCTCCTCATGCACGCTCGCCTCGCGCACGACGCCCGATTTGCCGACTTTTTCACGTCCGGCCTCAAATTGCGGCTTAACGAGCATCACCGCTTCCCCGCCGGGTTTAAGCAGCCGTTTGATCGCCGGCATGACGAGGCGGAGCGAGATGAACGACACGTCGACCGCCGCGAAATCGGGAGACGGGCCGTCAAGCTGTTCCGGCTGCAAGTAGCGGACGTTCGTGCGCTCCATCACCTTGACGCGGGGATCGTTGCGCAATGACCAATCGAGCTGGTTGTACCCGACGTCGATGGCGTAGACGAAGGCGGCGCCGTTTTTCAGGGCGCAATCGGTAAATCCTCCCGTCGAGGCGCCGATGTCCAGCATGACCGCGCCGCGCAGGTCGATGGCGAATTCGCGCAGCGCCTTCTCCAGTTTCAGGCCGCCGCGGCTCACGTAAGGATGGGGCGCCCCCTTGACCAAGATGCGGGCCTGGCGGCTGATCTTCATTCCCGCTTTCTCGATGCGCTCCCCGTCAATAAAAACAAGGCCGGCCATAATGGCGGCCTTCGCCTTTTCCCGGCTGTCGTAAAAGCCCCGCTCCACAAGCAGCACATCGGCGCGTTCCTTATCCGCTGGCATGGCGAACCCCGCTTCGTTTGTTCCGTTCCTGCAAGATCGACTGAATGTGGGCGGCCAAATTTTCCGCGGTCAGTCCGACTTCGCGTCGCTGCTCGCCGACGCTGCCGTGCTGGACAAAATAGTCGGGGACGGCGATGTTTTTGACGCGGATGTCGTGAATGTTGCGGTCGGAATAAAATTCGAGCACCGCGCTGCCCATCCCGCCGAGCCGCGCGCCTTCCTCGACGGTGACGATGTCGAACCCTTCTCTGGCCAACTGCAGCAGCATCTCCTCGTCGAGCGGCTTGATGAACCGCGCGTTGACGATGCGGACGGAAATGCCGAGCGGCTGCAACAGCTGCGCGGCCTGCTCCGCCAGTTGCACCATCGGGCCGAGCGCGAGCACGGCCACCGATTCCCCGTTGCGCACCACTTCCCACGTGCCGATCGGGATCGGCCGCAACGTTTTGTCCATCTTCACGCCGACGCCGTTGACGCGCGGATAACGCACGGCGATCGGGCCGCCGTCGTAATCGAGCGCCGTTTTCAGCATATGCCTCAGTTCGTTCTCGTCTTTCGGCATCATGAGCACCATGTTCGGGATGCTGCGCAGGAAGGCGATGTCGAACAAACCCTGGTGCGTTTCCCCGTCCGCCCCGACGAAACCCGCCCGGTCGATCGCGAACACGACGTTCAAGTTTTGCCGGCAAATATCGTGCACGACCTGGTCGTACGCCCGCTGCAAAAAGGTGGAGTAAACGGCGAACACCGGCTTCATTTTTTCCATCGCCAGCGCGGCGCACAGCGTCGCGGCGTGCTGCTCGGCGATGCCGACGTCGATCATGCGGCCCGGAAATCGTTCGGCGAATTTGATGAGACCCGATCCGGCCGGCATCGCCGGGGTGACGGCGATGATGCGGTCGTCCTTCTCCGCGAGCTCCACCAGCGTATTTCCGAACACTTCGGTATACATCGGCGGGCCGACGACCTTCAGCATCTGGCCGGATTCGATCTTGTACGGGCTCGCTCCGTGCCATTTGTAGGAATCGGCCTCCGCCGGAGAGTATCCTTTGCCTTTCACCGTCGCGACGTGCACGAGCACCGGCCCGCGCACTTTTTCCGCCTGTCTGAACGTATCGAGCAAAAGTTGGATATTGTGGCCGTCGACCGGCCCGATGTATTTGAAGCCGAGCTCTTCAAACAGCACGCCGCTGACGACGAGATATTTCAGGCTGTCCTTCACCCGCTCGACCGTCCGTGCCAACTTGCCGCCGACGGCGGGAATTTTTTTCAAAAGCTGCTCCAGTTCCTCTTTCGCTTTCAAATAATGCTTGTCGGAGCGAATTTTGCACAAATAGTTGTGGAGGGCGCCGACGTTCGGGGCGATCGACATCTCGTTGTCGTTGAGCACGACGATCAGTTGTTTTTGCTCGTGGCCGATGTGGTTCAGCGCTTCCAGCGCCATTCCCCCCGTCATCGCGCCGTCGCCGATGACCGCCACCACCTTGTGATCTTCGCCTTTCAAATCGCGCGCGAGAACCATGCCCATGGCGGCGGAGAGCGACGTGCTGCTGTGGCCCGCCTCCCACACGTCGTGCACGCTTTCCGAACGTTTCATGAAACCGCTCAGGCCCTTGTATTTGCGCAGCGTGCCGAATTGGTCCCTGCGGCCGGTGATGATTTTATGTACGTAACACTGATGTCCCACGTCGAAGATCAGCTTGTCGCGGGGGCTGTCGAACACGTAATGAAGCGCCAGCGTCAATTCGACGACGCCGAGGTTCGGCGAAAGATGACCGCCCGTCTGCGACAGCTTCTCGATTAAAAATTGCCGGATTTCTTGGGCCAACCGTTCCAGTTCGGCGACCGTCAGACGCTTGACGTCTTCGGGACTGTCGATTCGTTCAAGCAGCACGCCCGTTTCCCCGCTTTCCACGTGATTTTTTCTTTTTCAGGCCGAATACGCGTATGTTGAGATGCCGCTCCAGCAAGTAAAACAGCTTGCCGATCATAAGCACGATCTCCGTGCAGCGGTGAATCGCAAACGATTTGCCGAGCGCTTTGCCCCCGACCGTCAGCGCCGATACGACGGCGGTGAAGACGACGCTCACCGCCGTTTGGAGCGCGCCCGCTTCCGACAGCGGCGCCATCAGCTTGAGCACGACGGCGGCGCTGGCCGCGCCGCTGATGACGCCGGAAATATCGCCGATGACGTCGTTGCAAAAATTCGAGAAGCGGTCGGCGTTGCGAACGATGGCGATCGCATGGCGCGCCCCCGCCACTTTCTCCGAAGCCATCGCGTGAAACGGAGTTTCGCTGGCCGCCGCCGCCGCCAAGCCCAGCATATCGAAAACGATCCCGTTCAGCACGAGCAGGATGACGATGAGCATGCCGACGCCCCATACCACCCCTTCGAGAAGGATGGTCGAAACGATCGAAAAAAGGCAGGCCAGGACGAACGTCGCGGCGGATATAAAAACACTCCACTTCATGGAGCTGGAAAAAGAATATTTCATGCGCAGTCTCCTCGGCGTGTGCCGGTCCGGCATTCATCTGCCCGGCGCAGGTCATGCCTTGCGCGCGGTGGGAGTGGCGACTTCCCGAGTAAACACTGTGGCTTAGGTCCAGTAGGTTTTCCCAGACGGTCACCCCCCGTCGCCGGGCGGGCGGTTTCCCTTTACGCCCGTCTTGACGGCGTTGCCGCTCGTCAGACTGGATTACCACTTAGTCCACACTATAATCCCCAGGAAGCCTCATGGTTATGAACAGTCTAGGAGTTTTCCTCGACAGCCCTTGACCTTTTCTTAGCCTCTTTTGCGAACCCGATTTCATATGGCAACCGGCGTCTTGTTTTTTGGCCGAAAAACAGGGCGCCTCATCCATAATCCCCTCTGGCCCGCTCAAGGCAGGCTACGCTGCACACAAGTCTGTTCGGCACAATGAGTAAAAAATCATTATACCCCAAAGACTCGCGATTGCAGGTTCATCCCCCAAGCCGTAGCCCGCCGATCGAAATCGGCGCTCCACGCACTTGGGCCTCCGCGGTAAGAGGGTCAACGCCCGCATGCCGTTGCGGATCGCCCTCAAACCTTAACTCCCAGCATCAACCCCCGACTGGGCGTCGGAAGCCAACACCAGGAACTTCATCGATGTGCCCTTCGGCGAATTTTTAGGCCCGCCCTCAAAAAGGTGGACTGACTAGAATACTGCGCCACTCTTGAAACTAATTTTCATTATAGCACAGACCGAAAAGGCGACTCAATGGAACTTGCGCGGTCGGTTGGCAGCGATTGCCCCTTTACGCCGAAAAAATTCCGAACAACCCCGCCATTTCGGGAGCGCTGATTCGCCGGGCTTTTAGCGGTCCCGCTCCAGCAAAAAATCGGCCAACTCCAGCAACCGGGACGGATGCGGGACATTGGCCTCGCGGATCGCCCGCTTCGCCTCTTCGGTCAGCTGGCGCGCCCGCGCCAGCGATGCCTCCACCCCGAGAAAATACGGGTAGGTCACTTTCCGCTTTTTCTCGTCGCTTCGCACCCGTTTGCCCAGCTTCGCCTCGTCGCCGGTCACATCGAGAACATCGTCCACGATCTGGAAAGCCAGGCCGATGTTGCGCCCGAATTGGGCGAGCGCCTCGAGCTGGCGTTCCGTCGCGCCGGCGATGCGGCCGCCCGCGCGCGCCGCAAACACGATCAGATCTCCGGTTTTGCGGGCGTGGATGACGTCGAGCTCGGCAAGTTCCGTAACGCCCTGCTCGCCTTCCATATCGGCCGCCTGCCCGCCGACCATGCCGCGCGCGCCGGAGAACGCCGCCAACTCCTCGACGATCGCGAGCGCCACCTCCGCCGGCACGCCGAAGCGGCGATGGCATTGCGCGACGCAGTGAAACGCGTGGGTCAAGAGCCCGTCGCCGGCCAGGATCGCCATCGCTTCGCCGTACACTTTATGGTTCGTCGGCTTGCCGCGCCGGAGGTCGTCGTTGTCCATCGCCGGCAAATCGTCGTGGATCAGCGAATACGCGTGCACGAGTTCGATCGCGCACGCCGCCGGCAGCGCCTTCTCCCGCTCTCCGCCGCACGCTTCGGCGGAGGCCAGCACAAGAATCGCCCGCATTCGCTTGCCGCCGCCGAGAAGCGAGTAGTCCATCGCCTCGCGCAGCGTGGGCGGAATTTGCCAATCTGCGGGAAAAACTTCGCGCAGCGCGCTCTCGACGAGCGCGGCCGCATTTTTCATATATTCTGCGAACGAAATGCCGCCGTTCAAGTTCAATCAGGTCTCACCTTTCCCGTCGGCGGCGGGGTTGAACGGCTTGCGCACGAATTCGCCGTCCTCCTCGATCAGCGCCTCGATTTTTTGTTCCGCTTCATCCAGCTTTCGGCCGCAAAGATGCGACAGCTGCATCCCTTCCTGGAACAGTTCGATCGCCCGCTCCAGCGGCACGTCGCCGCTCTCCAACAGCTCTACGATGCGCTCCAGCTGCGCGAGCGCCTCCTCAAACGGAAGTTCCGCTGTTTCCTTCGTCATTCGGCATCCTCCCCACGGACCTGACGTCGCAGTCGACCCGTCCGTCGGCGAGACGGATGATCACCGCATCGCCGATGTTGACCTCCTGGATCGACTTGATCAAACGGTTTTGCTTCTCATCATATACGAGGCTGTATCCGCGCTGCATCACCTTGAGCGGGCTTAACGCATCAAGCTGGCGCATGCCGGACAACCATTGTTGCCGCTTTACTTTCATCATCGCGCGCATCGCCTGGGCGAGCGCATGGCGCGCGGCCAAAACCCGCTTTCGGGCGAACGCGGCCTGTTCCCGCGGATCGTGCTTCATCAGCGCCTTGTCCAGCTTCGCCCAACTGTCCGCCGCCTGCATCATGCGGTGCCTTACTCTGTAGACAAGCTGTTCCTTCAGCCGGTCGAGCCGCTGCGCCGGTTGCTGCAAAAACTGGCGCGGGCGGGCGAGCGCGGACGATTGCCGAAGCCGCGCCAGCCGCTCGCGCTTGCGCTGCACCTGCCGCTCGAGCGCCTGCCTAAGCCGCTGCCGGCAGTTCTCGAGCTGCCGGCGCACCTCGAGATGATGCGGCACCGCGAGTTCGGCGGCCGCCGTCGGGGTGGGAGCCCTCAGGTCAGCGACGAAATCGGCGATCGTATAGTCGGTTTCATGGCCGACCGCGGAGATGACGGGAATTTCCGAGGCGTAGATGCTTCGCGCCACGATCTCCTCATTGAACGCCCACAGTTCCTCCAGCGAGCCGCCGCCCCGGCCGACAATCAGCACGTCGGCCGCGCGCAGCCGGTTCATATCCTCGATCGCTTTGGCGATCGAGGCGGCCGCCTGCGTCCCCTGCACCAACACGGGATACAGCAAGATGGATGCGTACGGGAAGCGCCGCTTAAGTGTCGTCACGATGTCGCGCACGGCCGCCCCCGTGGGCGAGGTGATGACGCCGATCGCGCGCGGAAAAGCGGGCAACGGCTTTTTGCGCTCGGCGGCGAACAGCCCTTCCGCCTCCAGCCTTTGCTTCAACTGCTCGAAGGCGAGATACAGGCTGCCCAGGCCGTCGGGCTGCATCTGGTTCACGTAAAACTGGTACTGCCCGTCGCGTTCATACACCGAAACGGCGCCGCGGGCGATCACGTTCATGCCGTCGCTCGGCAAAAACTTAAGCCGCTGGCTCTGCCTCGCGAACATGACGCATTTCACCCGGCCGCCCTCGTCCTTCAGCGTGAAATAAAGATGCCCGCTCGAATGATGTGTGAAGTTGGAAATTTCCCCGCGGATCCACACATCCTGCAGCCGCGCGTCCGCATCGAGCTTCAGGCGGATGTACCGGTTCAGCTCCGTGACGGTGAGAACATGAATCCCGTTCATGCGTGCACGTTCACGGCCCGCGCTTGTTTGGCCGCTTTCACCGTGTTGGCGAGCAGCATCGTGATCGTCATCGGGCCGACGCAGCCCGGCACCGGCGTGATGTATCCGGCCACTTCCTTCACGTCGTCGAAATCGACGTCGCCCGTCAGTTTTCCGTTCGCCATCCGGTTCATGCCCACGTCGATGACGACCGCGCCCGGTTTGACGTAGTCTCGCGTGATCATCCGTTCGCGGCCGACCGCCACGACCAGAATATCCGCCTGACGCGCGATCTCCTTCAGGTTTTCCGTGCGGGAATGGCAAATGGTCACCGTTGCGTTTTCCCGGAGCAACAGCTGCGCCATCGGCTTGCCGACGATGTTGCTGCGGCCGATGACCACCGCATGTTTGCCGGCGATCGGCGCACCGATGCGATGCAAAATTTCAATCACGCCCGCCGGCGTGCAGGGCAGCATCCCGTCTTTGCCGATCATCAGGTTGCCGACATTCACCGGATGGAAGCAGTCGACGTCTTTCCCGACCGCCACCGCCTCGAGCACCGCCTCCTCGGAGATATGCCCGGGCAGCGGGAGCTGAACGAGAATGCCGTGAATGTCCGCGCGGCCGTTCAGTTTGCCGATCAGGGCGAGCAGTTCCTGCTCGCCGGTGGACGCGGGCAGCCTGTGCACCTCGGAATAAATGCCCGCTTCCTCGCACGCCTTCGCCTTGTTGCGGACGTAGACCTGCGACGCCGCATCGTCTCCGACAAGAATGACCGCCAGCCCCGGCCTGACGCCTTCCTGAATCAACCGCTCGACTTCCCGGCGGATTTCGCTGCGAATGGAACCGACCAACTGTTTGCCGTCGATCACTTGACCGCTCATGAACATTCCCCCTAACGTTTCGTACATTCCAAGTGTACCTTATTTCCAACAAAGATGTAAAGGCGAATATTTATGAGCGGGAATCAAAAGATTGTTCGGTTTTTTTCCGCTATTTTCTTTTTAATCGCCGGCAAGTCCCGCAGCATCTTCCCCAAAACGCCGTTGACGAACTTGCCCGATTGCTCGCTGCCGAAATGTTTGGCCAGCTCGATCGCCTCGTTGACCGCCACTTTGGCGGGAATGTCCTCGCAAAACAGCATCTCGTAAGCGGCGAGACGCAGCACTTCGCGGTCGACGCGGGACAGCCTGTCCATCCGCCAGCCCTGCAGATGCTCGGCGAGCGTGCGGTCGATCAGCGATTTATGCCGCTCGACGCCGACGACCAATTTCTCGACGTACTCGGTGGACAGATCGCCGTCCCGCACGTCAAGGCCGGCCTCGTTGTCGTTCAGCGCTTCGTGCACGGCGGTTTCGATGGCCACCGCCGGCGACACGCCGTTCATCTCCATCTGGTAGAGGCACTGCACGGCGATTTCTCTAGCCAGTCTGCGCTTCATTGTGAAACTTCCTCCAGTTGATGCGGCCGTTTGTCCGGGTGAGCCCGATCGGTTCGCTGCGGCGCACAAACTCGTACAAACTTCCCATGCTCTTATGTAGTATGCGTAAATTTCCGTCTGCTCCAAACAAAAAAATCCAGGGAAAACCCGAGGATTCTAGCGGAACATGTTCCATCTTTCCATCAGCCGCCGCCATGTGTCGGCGAGTTGCCGCGATATATCGGCGAAAGAAAACCATTCCGGATTTTCGTCGAACCGCCTGCCGAGCAAATAGCACACCGCGAAAATGAAAGCGACGATCAGCATATCCCAAAAACCTTTGATCAGGTAGACGACACTGAGCGCAATGCCGGCGGATGCGCCGGAAATCCGTCCCTTGTACCGCTGCCAAACCTGTGCCCACATCAGCGGGATCACCTCTATTCCACCCTGCTACTAAAGCTGACCGCCGATTGCGCAATGTTGGCGACGTAAACCGATACCGCCGCCACGGGAATGCCCGTCACTTCCTCGATATGCGCTTTCACTGTGCTCTGGATTTGTTCCGTCATTGCGGGGATTGAACTTTCTCCGTCGACCAGCGTGCGGATGACGATTTCCAGTCCCGCACCCGTCACCCTGATGCGCGCCTTGACGTCTTTCGTGCCGCGGATGCGGCTCGCCGCTTTCAGACTCAAATTTTCCACCGTATCGAGCGATATGCGGATATCGCCGTAATCGGTCCGCCGGTTGATCGACGGCGCCTGCCCCCGGCCGGGCCGCAGCGCGATGTACAATAGGCGGATGCTGATCAAAAGGGCGATGATGAAGCCCGCGATCCACACTCCCGCCGTATACGGTTCGTCATACACGGCCTGCAAAAAGCCGCTCGCATCCGCGAACGGTATGAGGCCGAACGCCGCGGCCAGCGCGCAGCAGCTCGCGGCCAGCACGGCGAGCGAATAAATGGTGATCAGCAGCCTGTCCACGATTTTGGCCACAACAGCCCGCCTCCTTCCCTGTCCGGACAATGGACGGGATTGCCTTGTTTCCCGGCGGCGTTCCCGACAATACCGGGAAACCCCCTGACCGACGTAGGGGGTTTTTCGGGCATCCCTGTTATTTGACTCGCTGCGAGGTTTCCTCTTCTTCGGGTTTTTCCGGCGTCTTGAAATGGACGCCGTGAATGTGCACGTTCACTTCGACCACGCGAAGGCCTGTCATCGACTCGATTGCGTGCTTGACGTTTTGCTGAATGGCGCCGGCCACTTCCGGCAACCTCCGGCCGTACTCGACGATAATCGAGACGTCGATGGCCGCCTCCCGCTGCCCGACCTCCACCTTGACGCCCTTGGACAAATTTTTGCGCCCGAGCAGTTCCGCAAAGCCTCCGGCAAAACCGCCGCTCATGCCGGCCACGCCCTCCACCTCGACGGTCGCCAGGCCGGCGATAATTCCGATCACTTCGGGAGCGATCTGAATATTGCCGAGATCGGTTTTCTCGTATTCGGGGATCACTGCGCTCAAGTGCTGACACCTCCTCATCTCCGGGCGGCTTGAGGCAAGCGCTGCCCAACGAAAATTTTCACGCGCGCGGTTGGCTTGTCATCCTTGTCATACTTAAATAATATAACATTTTGCCGAAAATATGACAAACGAAACGGCAACCGTCTCTGTTTGCTCCGAGTTTGCCTACACTTCGTGCTCCTCAAGAAACCGGATGTCGAAATGGCCGTCGCGGAATACGGGGTGATCCATCAGTCTCTGATGGAAAGGGATCGTCGTTTGCACTCCCTCGACGGCGAATTCGGCCAGCGCCCGCTTCATGCGGTTGATCGCGTCTTCGCGGTCGCTTCCCCACACGATCAGCTTGGCGATCATCGAATCGTAGTTCGGCGGGATGACGTACCCCGGATAAACGGCGCTGTCCACGCGAACGCCGGGCCCCCCCGGCGGAAGGTAGAAGCGGATCCGCCCCGGCGAGGGCAGGAAATTGCGGTCCGGGTCCTCGGCGTTGATCCGGCATTCGATCGCCCAGCCGTTGAAGCGCACGTCCTCCTGGCGGAAGGAGAGCCGCTCCCCCTGGGCCACCCGGATCATTTCCTTGATCAGATCGACGCCGGTGATCATTTCCGTCACCGGATGCTCCACCTGTATGCGGGTGTTCATCTCCATGAAATAAAACTGCCCGTCGGGGCCGAGCAAAAATTCAAGCGTCCCCGCTCCCGAATAACCGACGGCTTTGGCCGCTCGCACCGCCGCCTCGCCCATCCGGTTGCGAACGTCGGGGGAGAGGACGGGGCAGGGCGCTTCCTCGACCAGCTTCTGCCTTCTGCGCTGGACGGAGCAGTCGCGCTCCCCGAGATGGACGACGTTGCCGTGTTTGTCCGCCAATACCTGAATCTCCACATGCTTCATGCCGGTCAAATATTTTTCCAGATAAACGCCCGAATTGCCGAAGTTCAACTGCGCTTCCTGCTGCGCGGTCGTCATCAGGCCGACGAGTTCCCCCTCGTCGCGGGCGATGCGGATGCCTTTGCCGCCGCCGCCGGCGGTCGCCTTAATGATCAGCGGATAACCGATTTCCCTGCCCAGTCTGACGGCTTCCTCCACGCTTTCCACCAGGCCGTCGGAGCCGGGGATGACCGGCACGCCGGCTTCCTTCATCGTCAGTTTGGCCATCGACTTGTCGCCCATGCGGCTGATCGCATCCGGGGAAGGACCGATGAACGTAATGCCGCACGTTTCGCAAATTTCCGCAAAATCGGCGTTTTCCGAAACAAAACCGTACCCGGGATGAATCGCATCCGCCCCGGTCAGCGTGGCCACACTCATCAGATTGGTGAAGTTCAGGTAGCTGTCCCTTCCCGCCGCCGGGCCGATGCAATAAGCTTCGTCCGCCATGCGCACATGCAGCGCATCGCGATCCGCTTCGGAATAAACGGCCACCGTCTCAATGCCCATCTCCCGGCATGCGCGGATGATGCGCACGGCGATCTCGCCGCGGTTGGCGACCATAATTTTACGAAACTTCATCGATTTTCCTCCCTAACTTTGCAAATCCCGGCTGTGAAATATGTATGCCCGATATTTCCCGGCTAGTGGCGCCTTACGAGGAACAGCGGCTGACCGTATTCGACCAACTGGCCGTTCTCCGCCAAAATCTCGACGATTTCGCCGGACACTTCCGCTTCGATCGGGTTCATCAGCTTCATCGCCTCGACGATGCAGACGACCGTCTTCTCGTCGATCCGGTCGCCGACATTGACAAAAGGCGGCGCATCCGGGGCCGGCGCCCGATAAAACGTGCCGACCATCGGCGACACGATGCGGTGCAGCCCGGCCTCTTCGGCGGCAGCTTGTCCGGCGGACGAGGCCTCCGCCGGCGCAGAAGATTCCGTTACGGCCGGACGCGTCGGAGGAACGGAAGGCGGGGTGACGATCTGCGCCGGCGCCGGCGCGGGGTTCATCACCACGGTCTCCGTTTTATGCGGCTTGCGTATGAGCAGGCGTGAGCCTTCGTTTTCAATCTCGAGCTCGTGAATGGACGTTTGATCCAGGAGCTTGATCAATTCCTTGATCTCGCTTAATTTAAACATCGAAAGATTCACTCCTTCGCATCAATGCGGCTGAATGCAGCCATGACGG
>Ga0325347_100116_pt1 | contig 16155 bp, 12 predicted proteins | sample WT_ome_11_FD_205709 | JGI IMG/M metagenome (GOLD analysis project Ga0325347, IMG submission 205709) | Metatranscriptome of lab enriched sorghum-adapted microbial communities from California, United States - WT_Day2_8 (Metagenome... ...
CCCGGCCTGCCCTTTTTTCGTCGGCCTTTGGATGGCCGGGACGGCGGTCGAAACAACGCTTGTCTGAACTCTTCCCAAGATCGCTCTGCATACAGGCGAATCCGTTTCAAGAGCTGCCATAAACTATGGCTCGTTTGCATCTCCAACTTGATGAGCAGTACCAAGCTGTATGCGATTAGTGCCAGGTAGATTTGGTTCCAGATGGCGGTCTGATTGGCGCTGTAGAGCTTCACCAGTCTCAGATGCTGCTTGATCCATTTGAAGAATAGCTCAATCAACCATCGGTATCGGTAGATCTCACTGATCTCTTGGGCAGAGCGATCATCTACATTCGTCAGCAGGCGATACGTTCGATTCTGCTCATCGGTAAACTCGATCAACCGAGCTTGGAAGCGATGCGTCTGCTTCTGCTTATCTGTCCACTGGATCTCCACTTCCGCATCTAGCGTGATAGGAGAGCCTTCTGGCACCGCATGCCGATGCAGGATCGTCACCTTGTTCTTGGTTTGCAATCGGGCGACAAACTTCATCTGCTTCAGCATCAGTGTTTGATACAACTGGTAGTGGATGTACCCTCGATCCATGACATGGATCGCATCATCCGCCACCACCAGATCCACGGCGACTTCCTGATCACTCACCGCAGCTGTGCTGGCGATGATCTTGCCAGGATAAACCGTTTCGCGATCGGCCACCACGAGTTGGGTGTGGATCTTAACCGCATTCTTCGCTTTGCTCCAGTAAGCCCAGCGTCCAGCTATGGCAGGTAAGGCGAGCACGGTTGAATCGAGAATCCGGAGCCGACCTACATTCGGGACACCTTGCTTGTGCCTGGTGATCTCCTGGATGCGAGCGATGTTAAGGAAGTAGATCGCTTGTAACAGATCCGTTGGCAGTTGCTTGATCTTGCGTGAGAGCTGAGAGGCGCTGATGGACTTCAGGTTGTCGTCTTGAAGGTCTGGCGAGATGCGAAGGTGTTCCGCGATCTCTTCCAAACTGGAACGATTGGACAATTGAGACTCTACGAAGATCTGAATAGCTTTGCCGGTTGTAAGTTTGTGAGTACGATGGTCGGCAAGCAGGTCGCGATATTCTCCGACATTCAGCAAATTTAGGCATTTACAAATGACCGAAAATGAGTTATTGTTACCCATGTTTGGGGTCTCCTTTGTTTTGGAGTGGGTAACATGCCTACACCTTAACAATAGGAGATTTTTTTATGGGCAACCAGAAGAAATCCAGTAATTACAACCATTATTAGGATATTTTACAAACGATTTTTTCGATCTCATGTTAGGTTTGATGCAAGGCTAGTGGCAAAAAACGGCCGACGCCATGATTTTTGTTCGATTCCTCGTACAAAATCGCCCCCATAACCGCAGACGCCGACCCTTTTGTACGATTTTTCATACAAAACCGCCACTAAAGCAACAGATACCGACCAACGAGCAAGTTTGCGGCATTACCGAACGAAACGTCGTCCCGAAACATCACCCGAAGGCGACGTATCGAAGCACCCTCCCGGCGACCCGAAGCCAGCGCTACCGCCCCTCACGCACCGTCTTGCCGGAACGCTCGATCGCCCGGCGCACGAGCACATCCATCGCGTCCACGCAATAGGCCGCGACCTCTTCGTCAAGCGTGAGGCAGGACAGTTCCGTGCAGGCGAGGATGACGCAGTCGCACCCCAGGTCCCGGACAAAATGGCGGACGATCCCTTCGACCTCCTGCACATCGGCTTCCAGCTTGCTCTTCACCTGATAGATGATATCCATGATGCGATTCTGAAGTTCCTCATCCGGCTTGACCAGCCTCAGTCCGTTCCCGGCGCAACCCTTGTCATACACGCCGCTGCGAATCGTGCCGTTCGTCGCCATGATGCCGATCCGGCTGTTCTCGCCGTATTGACGCCGCACTTCCAGTAGCGTCTCCTCAACCATATTGATGATCGGCACCCGGGTCATCGCCTGCATCTCATGATAGAAATAATGCGAAGTATTGCAAGGAATGGCGATGTTCCCGACGCCCGCGCGTTCCAACAGCTCCAGATCTCGCCTGACTTCCTGGAGGAATTCCTCATCCCGGTTGTTCAGAATCACTTCCGTCCGATCCGGCAGGGTCGCGTGATTGAGGATGATCATGTCCAGATGCTCCTGATCCCTGTTCGCTGCAGTCCGTTCAATCACCTTGTCGAAAAAAACAGCGGTCGCCTTTGGCCCCATGCCCCCGACAACTCCCAAGCGTTTATATGCCACGTTTCGACCTCCCAGATCAAGATTGCGTCTATTCCCAGCTGCCCGGTCCCTGGCGCAACGCTGGCGACCATGGGACTCGGAGCTTCTCCAATCCAGCTCCCTATCCCAGGGGACACCGGCCAAACTGCTACTTCTCCCATATGGATCATCAAGGAAAAAGGCGACTGCTTTACCCTTCCATCACGACCACCGCATGGCTGCCCAGATCAACATAGCTCTGGAAGAACGAATCGGCATCGCGAGTGATCAGGCCGCGCAGCGGATCCATCACATACAATTCATCACCGTTGAAGCCATGCAGCACGACGGCATGCTGATTGGTCGGCGCTTGAAAAAACTCGCCCGTATCATGGAAATACCACGAATAATTGATGCGCGGCTTCTCCAGATTCAGCGTCACCCACATGATAACCGGCACGCCTTCCTTGAGATACTCCATGATCTCTTCCCGGCTGCTGCCGCTGATGTCCGCCGCGTGGTGGACGCCGCCCGAATCAGCGATATATCGGTCCGCAGCCTCGACGATCGGCGGCGCATAGACGAACCAGCCGCCCCCTTCTAGGCGCGGATCGCCCGCATACGCCTTGTACGGATTGGCGCCGTAGAGCTTGCCTTCCTTCCACTCGAATTCTTCCTTGGGCAGATACTGATCCGCCATCTCCGTCTTGGACACCTTATAGCCCAGCGCATTCAGCACGGCCGTGAGCGACGTAATCTCGCAGCCGTTGGGCAACTCGGGCTTCTGCAGGAGGGCATCCATCTCGATCAGGACATGGGTGATCTCGATGTTGCCGTCATCGCCGATCTTCACGCCCTTCACATAGCTGCGATGCTCCATGACGAAACTGGCTTCATGCTGATCCTGCCCGATCCGTACCTGCTGCTCCTGTTCAGCTATGGCATACGGCAGAGGAGCGGAGCGCGGCCGGATGACGACCTCCGTGCCATATTCGATCGGCTCAGAAATAGCCTTTCCCTCCTCGTCGGTGCTGATCAGTTCCAGCAACTCGCCCGTTCCCGCCAGCTCGATCGCGAACTCCGCGCCTTGCACCGGCTCGTTCGTCACCGCATCCACGCTGGCGATCGTCACCACGCCGAACTGTCGTTCAGGTTCGGGCTTTGGCTCTGGTTCCGCCCCCTCCAGGTCCAGCCCTGTCGACTCCTCCGCTGACAACACCAGATCCGATTCGGATGTCAAGCTGTCGCTGCTCGGTCCGCCTGCATGGTCCTGCTCAGCATGCTGCCACTCTTTGGCCCTGTTTTCATGGATGATGATCAGCGCCGTCACAGCGGTCATTCCCAGAGTTATGGCAAGCAGCATCGGGAGAAGCAGTCGTCTGTCCAACGATTCGCCCCCTCCTTTCATCTCTGTTGTCACCGGGTATAGCACGATGCGGCCGCGTCGTATCGCATGCCTTTACAGATCGACAAAGAATTTTTTATACCAGACGAGAAAAACATACACAGTCCAGATATAACGGGCATAATTGTGCCGACCTTCATAATGATCATTCAGATAGCGCATCAGCTGCGGTACATGGAAAAACTTCTGCGCGATCTCCGACTCAAACATCTCTTTCACAAGCGAATAATACTTCTCTTCTCGGAACCAGTAACGGATCGGCACCGGGAAACCAACCTTCTCCCGGTTCGCCCATTCCTCCGGCAGATTCGCCAGAGCCGCCTGGCGCAGGGCGTACTTCGTGTTGCGGCGATTGACGCGATACCGTTCTGGCAACTTGGAGGCAAGCGCCATCACTTCCTTGTCCAGGAAGGGCACCCTCAGTTCCAGCGAATGAGCCATGCTCATCTTGTCCGCCTTCAGCAGGATATCCCCCGGCAGCCATAGCATCATGTCGATGAACTGCATCTTCGTCACTTCGCCTTCACCCTTCACCTTCGCATACACCGGATCGGTGATGCTGCGCACGGATGGTCCCTGACGATAAGGCTCCTTCAATACCTCGCAGGCATCCGCTTCCTCGAATACCTTGGCCTGTCCGATAAATCGCTCCTCCACCTTCTGCCCGCCCTTTACGAGGAAGGAGGTGATGCGGGATGGAGGCAGCTTGCCGCAGATGCGGGAGATCGGTCTGCGCAGCGCATACGGAACCATCTCGTACACGCGCATCGCCGGCGTCTTGTCATACCAGGCATAGCCGCCGAAGATCTCGTCCGCGCCCTCGCCGGAAAGCACGACCGTCACATGCTCGCTCGCCAGCTTCGCCAGGAAGTACAGCGGCACCGATGAAGGATTCGATTGCGGCTCATCCATATGATATTGGATCTCCGGCAGCATCTCGAAGCACTCATCGGCTCCGATGATCGTCCGGTAATTCTCGATGCCGAGCAGGTCGGAGAGGTTCTTCGCGTGATTCGTCTCATTGAAGATGCCCTCGTGATCCTTGAAACCGACGGAGAACGTCTTGTCCGGTCTGAGCAGAGCCGTGATATAGCTCGAGTCGATGCCACCCGACAGGAAAGAGCCGACCTTGACGTCGCTGATCCGATGATAGCGGACGGACTCGCTGACCGTTTGCTGGATGCGTTCCACGTACTGCTCGAGACTGCCCTCTTCGGCCGCGAAGCGATGCTCATGGTAAGGCTTCACGACCAGCTGACCCTTCCTGTAGAGCATGTAGTGACCGGGGCGCAGCTTGTACACGCCCTTGAAGAACGTCTCATCGAGGACGGAATATTGAAAGGTCAGATAGGGCTTCAGCGCCTGCTCATTGAACTCCTTGCGGAACACCGGCGACTTCAGGAACGACTTGATCTCCGACCCGAAGATCAGCGAGCCGTCCGTCGTATGACGGGTATAATAGAGGGGCTTGATGCCAAACATATCCCTCGCCACAAACAGCGTCTCTTCCCGAATGTCCCAGATCGCAAATGCGAACATGCCCCTCAGGCGCTGCAGGATGTCAATGCCGTATTGCTCGTAGCCGTGCAGGATCACTTCGCTGTCCGTCTTGCTGCTGAAGCGATGCCCCTTGGCGATCAGCTCCTCCCGCAGCTCCTGAAAATTGTAAATCTCCCCGTTAAACACCAGCACGCAGGTGCGTTCCTCGTTGTACATCGGCTGGCTTCCCTCTTCGGACAGATCGATGATCTTCAGTCTCCGGAAGCCAAGCGTCGCCCGATCGTCCGAGAAATACCCATCGCTGTCCGGTCCCCTGTGGACGATCATGTTCATCATCTCTTGAATCGTTGTGATGCGATCAGCTACATCCTTCGCATCAGCGAAACCGACGAAACCGCACATCGCCATAACCTCTCGATCTTGGTTCGTTATATGCATCCGGTTCCGCACCCTCGGGCCCACGCCTGCGGGTGCCACCAGGTTGATCTCCTGTCTTCCACAGATTCCGCAGTCAACGGACATCTGCCCACGGCCCGCGTGGATCGGACTCCCCTGACGCCAGATTCCGACCGACCAGTCTCCGTCTGGCGGATCCCCCGCTTATGCCCGGCGTGTCCGGTCAGTCACCGAACGCCTGCCCTGCGGGGAGCGAACGGTCAGGCGCGCCTTGCGCCCGGTTTCAGCTCGGCGAACATCCCGCGCACGAGCTCCGCCTCATGGAACGGGATTTCTTCCTTGCCGATGATCTGCGTCGTCTCATGCCCCTTGCCCGCGATGAGGATGCAATCGCCCGGCCGGCTGAGCTCGACCGCGCGCCGGATCGCCTCGGCGCGATCGACGATCGCCTCGTAGTTGCCGCCTTCCTCCTCCATCGCTGCCGCCACATCGGCGATGATCGCCTTCGGATCCTGCTCCTTCGGATTGTCCGAGGTGACGATCGCCAGGTCCGCCAGGCGCGCCGCCACCTTCCCCATGCCGCGCCGCTTGCTTAAGCCCAGCTCGCCGGGGGCGGCGTACACGCCGAAGACAAGGATGACTCGTCCCCTCGTATAAGGCTTGAGCGTCGTCAATGCCTTCTCCAGGCTGTCCTCCGTATGGGCGAAATCGACGACCACCTTGTAATCATCTGTCCTGTACACGACTTCCATCCTGCCGCGTATGCCGCGAACCGCTTCGATGCCCGCCCGGATATCTTCGAAGCGGATGCCTGCCGCCCAGGCGGCCGCGATCGCGGCGAGGCTGTTGTAAACATATATCTTGCCCGGCAGATGAACGGTAATCGGCATGCTGCCTGCAGGTGTATGTACGGTATAGGCAATGCCGTCCGCCGTATATTCGATATGCGATGCATACACGTCCGCCGGCTGGTCGATGCCGTATGTAATCAGCCTTGCCCGGTGCGAGGCAGCCTCCCGGATCAGGCGCTGGCCGTAAGGGTCATCGGCGTTGATGATGTTGTGCTTCTCCGCCATCGCGAACAGCCGCGCCTTCGCCTCATAGTACCCCTCCATGGTGCCATGCAGTTCCAGATGATCCGGCGTCAGGTTCGTAAAGATCGCCGTCTCAAAGCGGCAGCACGCGACCCGATCCAGGCTGAGCGCATGCGACGACACCTCCATCACGCAGTTCATGATGCCCGCGTCGGCCATCTCCGCGAAGATCCGCTGCAGGCTGAGCGATTCCGGCGTCGTATTCTTGTTCTTGCGCAGCTCGCCGCCGATCAGCGTGCCGATCGTGCCGATGATGCCGATGGAACGGCCCGCCTGCTCATAGATCGACCTCAGGAAGTACGTGATCGACGTCTTGCCGTTGGTGCCGGTGACGCCGATGACGCTCATCTTCTCCGTGGGGCGGCCGTAGTAATTGGCCGCGATCCGGGCAAGCGCCTTGCGCGTATCCTCCACCTCCAGCACGGTCACCGAGGCATCGGCCGCAACTGGCTGCTCTGCCACGATCACGCTGGCCCCCCGTTCGATCGCATCGGGTATGTACGCATGCCCATCCACCGTAAATCCGCGAATCGCCACAAATACATCCCCTGGACCGACCTGCCGATGATCGTTCGCAACCTGACGGATCTCATTATCCAATGAACCTTGCACGAGGCGAAAACGGAGACCCTCTGTCACTTCACTCAGCCTCAGACGCCATCCCTCCTGCAGACTCCTGATCGTGTTCATATATGCACTCCTGCCATTGTCCTGTTTGATGGGTGATGACCATACCAGCCTGGTCAGTGAAACCGTTTGTCAGATTGTCAGATAAAACCTTATAAATAAATGTATCTTAAACAACTTCATATTACAAATGGATTTAATCGGATGTTATTCGCGCCAGTTCATGCGAATGTCGCGAATCCCGTCGATCTTCCAGAGCTCCTCGAAGACCCTGTTGATGTTCTTGCCGCTCACCGCATACACCTGGAACTCCATCGTCAGTTGCCGTTTCCCGTCCTCCGCCGATTCATCGGTCACATGCACCTTCTCGATCTTCATCCGGGTGCTCTCCAGCACGGTCGTGATCTGATCCAGGCTGGACGGACGCTCATTGGTCACCATGCTGATGCGCAGGCTTCCCGACCGCTTGAAGGACATGAACCGCGTCTCATACTTGTTCAGCAGCAATGTGGCAAGCAAGACGATCGCCGTCGTGATGACCGCCGGCAGGTAGAAGCCCGAGCCGACGCTCAGCCCGATCGCCGCCGCCACCCACAGCGTCGCGGCCGTCGTCAGGCCGGAGATCACGTTGTCCGAGCGCCGCATGATCGCGCCGGCGCCGAGGAAGCCGATGCCGCTCACGACCTGGGCCGCCAGGCGGGCAGGATCGAATCTCGCGTTGGGGTGATTGACCAGATCGCTGTCGAACCCGTAGATCGAGGTCAGCATGATCAGGGTCGCCCCCACCGACACGAGCAGATGTGTCTTCAGCCCGGCCTGCTTGTTGCGCCGCTCGCGCTCCATGCCGATGAGGCCGCCGAGAAGTACCGACAACAGCAAACGCAAGATAATGGTTGGTGCATCGATCATGATATCCAGCATAGAGCTCCCTCCTGATCAGTTCATATCGGCTATGGAACAGCGCTTTGTTTCTTCCGCCACCGCGGCCAGCTCCTGCGAGCGCCTCGCCTCATCCCAGCCGAGACGATCGCCCATATATTCCACCACCCGGCCGCTCACATCAAACATGCGCATCCGGTCGAACAGCATCCACCCCGTTCGACGCAACAGGAAATCAACCGCGCTGGTCGCCATCTCATGGTCCATGCTGTAGAGTACCTCAGCTGCCAGGAGCCGATCCCCATGGCCGGGCAACTGGTCGCGCAGCTCGCTGTACAGCCGCAGGATCTGCTTCACATTGGCTCCGTATCGGGACAACAGATCTTCGATCTCGCCGCCATCGAGTCCAAGCCCCGCTCCTTCCTTCAGGATCCGGGCCCGGACCTCCTCGTAGCTTTCTCCATCCGATACGCCACCGCTAACCGGAACGCGGTCGGTGGTGCACGGCGGATAGATCACTCCCGTCTCGTTCTCCAGCTGGCGCGCCGCGAGATTGACCACCTTCTCCGCCATCTTGCGGAAGCCGGTGAGCTTGCCGCCGGCGATCGAGATCAGGCCGGATTCGGAGATGAAGACCTCATCCTTGCGCGATACCTCAGAAGGTTTCTTGCCTTCTTCGTGAATCAGGGGCCTGAGCCCCGCCCAGGCCGCCTCCACATCCGTGATGGACAGACGGGACTTCGGGAAGACCCTGTTCGAGGCGTCGAGCAGATACTGCGCATCCTCCATCGTCACCGTCGGATACCTGGGGTCGCCCTGGTAGACCGTATCGGTCGTCCCTATGTACGTCCTGGCGCCGCGCGGGATGGCGAAGATCATCCGTCCGTCAGGCGCGTCGAAATAGACGGCCTGGCTGATCGGCAGACGATCCCTGGCCACGACAAGATGCACTCCCTTCGTCAGGAGCAGGTGCTTGCCCTTGAGCGACTGGTCGATGCGGCGCAGGTCATCCACCCATGGCCCGGTTGCATTGATGATCTTGCGCGCATGCAGCCTGAACGTCCGCCCGCCCAGCGTATCCATCACCTCGACGCCGATCGCGCGTCCTCTCTGATAGATAAAGTCCACCGCTTTCACGTAATTGCAGACAATCGCTCCATGTCGCGCCGCCGTCTTGATAATCTCGATCGTCAGTCGCGCATCATCCGTCCGGTATTCATAATACCGCCCGGCGCCCTTGAGCCCTTCCGGCTCAAGCAGCGGCTCCATCTCCAGCGTCCGCTGCCTGCGATACATCTGGCGGCGTTCGCCTCGCTTGACGCCCGCCAGCCAGTCATAGATATATATGCCGAGGGAGCTTGTATAGTATCCATACGAACCGCCTCTGTATACCGGCAGCAGCATCGGCATCGGCTCGACGAGATGCGGCACGCGATCGTGCAACAACGCTCGCTCCCGTCCGACCTCGCGCACCAGCTTCACTTCTCCCTGCTTCAGATATCTGAGTCCTCCGTGGACGAGCTTCGTCGAGCGGCTGCTGGTGCCAGCGGCAAAATCCTGCATCTCCACAAGTCCGACCTTCATGCCGCGAACAGCAGCGTCCCATGCGATGCCTGCTCCTGTGATGCCGCCTCCGATCACGAGCATATCCAGTTGTTCGCTCTCCATGCTCCGCAGATGGCTGTCCCGCTCCGCAGCGGACAGTCTGAATGTCGTCATCGACTTCACTCCCTCTCCCCCGCTTGACTCGCTCAAGCAGACCAGGCTGCGCAGATATGAAAAAAAACCCTTGCCACAACACACACGTCGCTGCGTGTATTCAGCTAAGGGTCTGCACGGCGCCGACCCGACGGCCGGCCGTTCAACTCCGAATATATTTAGTATATGCTTTTGCCGGTAGACTGTCTACTGTTCCCCTAGATAAACAGCAGCAGGCTGATCGCCATCACGATCATGCCGCCGATCAGGCCATAGATAGACAGATGTCCCTCGTCGTACTTCTTGGCCGCCGGAAGCAGGCCGTCCAGCGAGATGAACACCATGATCCCGGCAACCGCTGCGAAGATGACGCCGAACATCACATCGTTCAGGAACGGCATCAGGATCAGGATCGCAGCCAGCGCCCCGATCGGCTCTGACAATCCCGACAGGAAGGACAGGCGGAAGGCTTTCTTCTTGTCACCCGTCGCATAGTAGACCGGTACGGACACCGCGATGCCCTCCGGGATGTTATGGATGGCGATCGCCACCGCGATGGCGATGCCGAGCTTCGGATCCTGCAGCGCGGACGCGAACGTCGCGATCCCCTCCGGGAAGTTGTGGATGGCGATGGCCAGGGCGGTGAATGTCCCCATCTTCAGCAGGCTCTGATCCTGGATGACCGCCTCTTTCCTCTTGCCTGCGTCCTCCACCTTCTTCACCTCATGCGGATTGCCCTGGCTGGGCACCAACCGGTCGATCAGCGCGATCAGCATCATCCCGCCGAAGAACGCGGCGACGGTCACCCAGTTCCCCGGTTCCAGACCGAGAGCGGATACGAGCGAATCGCGGGCCTTGACGAAGATCTCGATCATCGACACATAGATCATCACCCCTGCCGAGAAGCCAAGGGCCAGCGACAGGAACTTCGTATTGGTCGTTGACGTGAAGAAGGCCAGCAAGCTGCCGATGCCGGTCGCCAGTCCGGCGAGCAGCGTCAGGCTGAAGGCTACCCACAGATGGTCCATACGTTTCTCCTCCCTCCGATATGTGATCCGTTACGACAACATGGACACATTTCGTTGCATCTGTCTATATAAAGTTGCATCAGTGCAATTTTTTTATCGATGGAAACATTCTATACCCAAGGCAACTTGTACGTCAACACGTCACCAAGGATATGATCCATTTCCGTCGGCACCGTGACGGGAGACAGCAAACCTCCTCACAGCCATCCGATGTCCGCTCACCCATCAGCCGCCCTCGACCGACTCGTCTTCACTCACCGAAAAGACGTTCTCAACCGACTCCTGTTCCCTTGCCAAATAGCCGTCCAAGGCCAGCGCAACTTCCGGAAACGTCAAAACCGCCTTCCGAACGCCGATGCAGCATCAGCGCCAGGAAGACGGTTCATCGAACAGTCGGGTTTCCATCGATTGTTGTCTGGCATTCGGGCAGCTTCGAGCCTCCGGCCCGTTATTTGAACCAGCCTTTCTCGCGGAACCGCTTGATCGCCTCGATCCGGTTGCTCACGTCCAGCTTGTCGAGGATGACGGAGATGTAGTTGCGCACCGTTCCGGTCGTCAGGTACAGTTCGCTGGCGATCTCCTTCGTATCCTTGCCCTCCGCCATGAGCTCCAGCACCTCGCTCTCCCGCTCGGTGAGCGGATTCTCCTCGCTGTAAGCCCGGTCGATCAGTTCCGGCGCGTAGATGCGCCTGCCGCTCATGATCAGCCGGATCGATTCGGCGAGCTGCTCGCTAGGGCTGTCCTTGAGCAGGTAACCGTCCACGCCGGCCTTCACGGCTCGCTCGAAGTAGCCGGAGCGCGCGAAAGTCGTCAGGATGATCACCTTGCAGTCATCCTGCTTCAGCTGCTCTGCCGCCTCGAGCCCGCTCATGCCGGGCATCTCGATGTCCATCACGCAGACATCCGGCTTCAGCTGGCGCACGAGCTTTACCGCTTCCTCGCCATTGCTGGCTCGGCCGACCACCTCCATGTCTTCCTCCAGCTCGATCAGCGCTGCCAGCGCGCCCAGGAGCAGCTTCTGATCCTCTGCGATCACGATGCGTATCATGCTCTTCCCTCCTTGATCGACGGTTTGACCACGCTCGGTATCCGGATCGTGATGGTCGTGCCTTTGTTGCTCGAGCGTATCGACATCGTTCCGTTGACGAACTCCACCCGTTCCTTCATGCCGCGCAAGCCGTTGCCCTTGCTGCCCGTGGAGCCCGGCATGCCGGAGCCGTTGTCCCTGATCCTCACCGTCAGGCCGGTGTTCGTCTCCTCGATCGAGATGGTGCATTGCGTGGCTCCGCTGTGCTTGACGACATTCGTCACCGCTTCCTTCAGACACATGCAGACGACGTTCTCCGCCAGCTGGGAGGCGGCCCTGAGCTTCGGCTCTCCCTCGAGCCTGAGCTCGATATCCGCCGCCTGCAGCAGCTTCCTGATGATGCCGATCTCATCCTCCAGCTTCATGCCACGCATCTCCGTCACCAGCTCGCGCACCTCCTGCAGGGCCACGCGAGCCGTCTGGTGGATATCGTTCAGCTCGGCCAGCGCCTTGTCGGGGTTGGTGCGCAGCAGTCTGCTGGCCAGATCGCTCTTCAGCCCGATCAGCGACAGCTGCTGGCCCAGCGTATCATGCAGGTCGCGGGCGATGCGCTGCCGCTCATCCAGCTTGACGAGCTCGGCGATCCGCTTGTTCGCGTCCTCCAGCTGGCCCTGCAGCTTGACCTCCTTGTGCCTGTTGTACGTGTTGACCGGCAGCAGCGTGACGGCGATCAGGCAGATGAACACAAAGGGCAGCTGGGTGATCAGGATCGCGTCACCCGTCAGAAACTCATAGTTCACCGTCGCATAAGCGGTGATGAGCAGAATCGTATACAGCGAGATGAAGGCAGCCTTGCGCAGGATCCGGCCGATGAAGTAGGCGGGGAACAGGAAGAAATAAATGTAGCTGAACACATACGCCATCACCGCCGAGATCGCGATCTGCAGCGCGGTCCACACATAAACCAGCGGCCCGCGGGATATATAGGACAGCACATAGCTGACGAAGAATCCGACGGTCAGCCCGATGCCGATGGCGATCTGGTAGGTGGAAGGCGAACGAAAGATAAAGTAGAAGGGCAGGATATAGAAGACGACCCACACATAGGGGCTGATCCCGGTATTCCTGAGAAACAGCTGTTTCCAGTTGTTCATGCAGAGCCGTCCTCCCCGTCACAGGTTCATCAGGCCGTCATTCGACCGATGCTCATCATGGCTGTGTTCCAATCCGTTGTCGCTGATCCCCGGAAGCCTGGTCCGCTCCCAGGCCACAACGAAAAGAAACGTTGCCTTGAGCATATTGTACCACAACACATACTTGTCTTATATACCAACAACAGGTCGGGAAGAGACGTGATCTCCCGGCAGCGTGGCGTGAATACACCCCGATCCCCCGACCGCTGATCATGCCAACAAGGCGGGTATGCAACCCGCCTTGCCTTGACCGTTTATAAATGGGTCTCGCGTAGCCCCCGGTTCCTTGCTCCCGCCATCAGCAGCAGCGAAGTGAAACCCTGCCTGTTTATTTGCTGCCTTGCAGACCGGCTGCGGGGCTGACCGCAAGCTTCCCTTGCGAGGACGTTGCCGCCTGCTTCATGTCCGCCAGCCTGCGCTTGTACTGCTTGTATTCCCGGAAGCTGATGAACTGCTTCGTGTCCTCATCCCAGAGGCGGAAACGGATCGCCTTCAGGCTCGAGCGGATCGTGATCGTCGTGGCCTTCTGCAGCGGAGGCGTCGCCTCGTGCGCCTTCTCCAGGTTATAGTTCGGCACCCGCGGGCTCAGATGGTGCACGTGGTGGAAGCCGATGTTGCCGGTGATCCATTGCAGCACCTTCGGCAATTTGTAGTAGGAGCTTCCTTCCACCGCTGCCTGCACGTAGCTCCATTCCTCGTCATGCTCGAAGTAGGTTTCCTCGAACTGGTGTTGCACGTAGAACAGCCAGATGCCGAGCATGCCGGACAGGAAGAAGATCGGGAGCTGGATCATCAGGAAGTTCTGCCAGCCGATGGCCAACGCCAGCGCGGTGTGGAGCAGGACGATCAGCGCATTGGTCAGATAGGTGTTCAGCCGTTCCTTCCGCTTGATCGGTCCACGGCGGTTGAAGCGATATTTGACCATGAAGATGGCGATCGGACCAAGCCCGAAGGTGACGAACGGATTGCGGTAGAAGCGATAGGCGAATTTCTTCCACCATGGTGCTTCCATGTACTCCTCGACGGTCAGCACCCACATATCACCGGTGCCACGCTTGTCGAGATTGCCGCTGGTCGCGTGGTGCACCGTATGATCATGCTTCCATTGACGATAAGGCACCATGGTCAGCACGCCGGTGATGGTGCCGAGTATGTCATTGGCCCTGCGGCTTTTGAAGAATGACGAATGGCAGCAGTCATGGAACAGGATGAACGTCCGGATGACGAAGCCTGCTGTTACGACGATCAGCGGTATGGTCAATAGCCAGGACACCGACAGACTCAGATAGGTCAGATACCACAGCACCGCGAGCGGCACCAGCGTGTTGATGATCTGGATGATGCTGGCCTTCGTATCAATAACCTCGAACGGGGCGACTTCCTTCTTTAATTCAGCGATAATCTTCTTTTGATCTTTCATAGAGAATCCTCCCAATTGCTTCTGCGGATTTCATGTGTAGCTCTATTATAGGAAATCTTCACCGTTCGCATGAGTCACAATCGTCAGTGACCATATATGATACATGTCATATAGGCAAAAGGCGCCCTTCCGGCCATGGGCCGGACGAGCGCCACTCTTGTGCGTTTATCACGGGTTTGAAGAACTGATGCCGGAATGCCAGTATTGGATCTCCAGCTGACCGATCGCGTTATTTAACGGATCCAGCTTCTGTTCGATGGTCGCCCGGTGCGAAGTCAGATCGCGATCGAAGCGAAGCGTTCCGCCCTCCATCTCTCCGAGATGGATGACGACCTTGTCCAGCGTGTCAGACAGATGAACGTCCACCACATAGTTCAGCAGACCATCCTTCGCATCCGCGGACACCGAACGGCCCAGGGAGTAGAACACCGGCACGCCGTTGATCACCTCTGCCTGCTGCGTGCGGATCGAGCGGTTGCCGATGATGAAGTCGCCACCCGCTTCCGCGATGAGGCGGGCGAGCCTCCGCTGCCTGTTGATCGGCTCTTCGGTGCCGCGCTTGTTGCCGACGTGCGGCAGGACGAACAGGTAATCCACCTGCTCCCTGGCGCTGGAGACGGCGTTCCGAATCTCCTGCTCGTCATAGGCGCGCGGGAGTCCGATCCGCTGGTTGGTCGCGATCTGGTCGGCCTCATGGATCAGCCCCGACAAGGACAGGATGCCGATCTTGCGCCCCTCGATCTCCATCACATAAGGCTTGTAGACGTCCAGCTGTCGACCGAGGCCGATGACGTTGAAGCCGTCGCGGGTCAGACGCTGCCATTCCGCAACGGTGGTCTTCGTCCAGATATCCGCATTGCCGAGATTGAGCAGATACCGGCCTTGCCCCGCCTGGTCCAGCCAGGCCGGACGATCGGTGGAGAGCTGCTCCACCGGGATGATGTGCAAGATCCGCTCATCGCCGTTGTCCGGCAGCTCGGGCAAGCCATCCGCATCGTAGGCGATGTTTCCCCAGAAGCGCAGGATCACTTCGCCGCCGGCTGCTTCGCCCTGCTGCGTCCCGTCTCCCGCCGGCATCATCGGGTCAGCCGCCAGACCGGAAGCCTCAGATTCGCCGCCAGCATCCGTTCCGATCTCCCCGTCGCCGCTGTCATCGTCCGCGTCACCCGCTTCGTTGCTTGCGCTATCGCCTGCGCTGGCGCCGCTGCTTCCGCCTGGGCTTCCTGCGCCGCCGGCTGCCTCGTCTGCCGGTTGCGCCGATCCCGGCTGGACGGAATCACCGCCGCCGGCTGCCGCATCGTCGCCATCGCTTGCCGCGTTCCCGGAAGCTGCCTGCCGGGATTCCTGAAACAGCAGGCCCTCCAGCCTGTCGCCCATCCCCATCCCGAAGGCGATGAGGAGGAGGATCAGACCGGCGACAGCCGTGCCCAGCCAGATGCCCCGTCGCGATCGTCGATACCTCAACACATCGCTTGCCGACATCTGATAGAATGCCAGCAGCTTGTCCAGCTCACCGACCGTCAGCCGTTCATCCCCTATCTCCGCATCGCGCAGCCTTGCGACCGGTATGCCCGTCGCTCTTGCGATGACGGACAGGGACAGCTTCTGATCCTCCCTGATTTTCTTCATATTATTCATCAACGTAATATAATCCATTCATACACCTCAACCGCTC
>Ga0325347_100119_pt1 | contig 15628 bp, 13 predicted proteins | sample WT_ome_11_FD_205709 | JGI IMG/M metagenome (GOLD analysis project Ga0325347, IMG submission 205709) | Metatranscriptome of lab enriched sorghum-adapted microbial communities from California, United States - WT_Day2_8 (Metagenome... ...
AATCACACACGCCGATCAATTCCTTCGGTGGTGCTTGCCCGCCGGCCGGGCGGCAAGTCCCGACGGAAAGCGCGATCGGCGGAGGATGAAAAAACCGGTCAAAAGGAGGTGCGTGAAGATGGCGGTCATTTCGATGAAACAGCTGCTGGAAGCCGGAGTTCATTTCGGCCATCAAACCCGGCGCTGGAATCCGAAAATGGACAAATACATCTTCACCGAAAGAAACGGCATTTACATTATCGACCTGCAGAAGACGGTCAAGAAAGTCGAGGAAGCTTACAATTTCGTCCGGTCGCTTGCGGCGAACAACGGCACGATTTTGTTCGTCGGCACGAAAAAGCAGGCGCAGGATTCCGTGAAGGAGGAAGCGGAGCGCTGCGGCATGTTCTATGTCAATCAGCGGTGGCTCGGCGGCACGCTGACCAACTTCCGGACGATCCAGAAGCGGATCGAACGTCTGCAACAGCTGGAGCAGATGGAAGAAGACGGAACGTTCGACGTGCTTCCGAAGAAAGAAGTGATTTTGCTTCGCAAGGAGAAAGAGCGGCTGGAGAAATTTTTGGGCGGCATCAAGAACATGAAGCAACTGCCGGACGCTTTGTTCGTCATCGATCCGCGCAAAGAGCGCATCGCGGTGGCCGAAGCCCGCAAACTCGGCATTCCGATCGTCGGCATCGTCGACACGAACTGCGATCCGGACGAAATCGATTACGTCATTCCGGGCAACGACGACGCGATCCGCGCGGTCAAACTGCTGACGTCGAAAATGGCGGATGCGGTCATTGAAGCTCATCAGGGAGAACAAACGACAGCCTGACGATTTTGAATGCGGATGAGCCGTGTTTGTCGCCGGCGGAAGTCGGCGGAACACCGGACAGGAGGGGTGGTTTGAGGGCATGCGCGCCTGTCACCGCCCCTTTTTTGGAGGTCTGACGAACCCGGCGAATTCGCCCGGAATACATAGGATCCCGGAAACAAAGCGAACTTGAGAAGGAGTTGGACGCAAGATGGCAGTAACGGCTGCGATGGTTAAGGAATTGCGTGAAAAAACGGGGGCGGGAATGCTCGATTGCAAAAAGGCGCTGGAGGAAGCGAACGGCGACATGGCGAAAGCCGCCGACATTTTGCGCGAGAAGGGGCTGGCGGCGGCGGCGAAAAAAGCCGGGCGCATCGCCACCGAAGGGTTGGTCGAGTCTTACATTCACGCCGGCGGCCGCATCGGCGTGCTCGTGGAAGTGAATTGCGAGACCGACTTTGTCGCCAAGAACGAACACTTCAAAGAATTCGTCAAGGACATCGCGATGCAAATCGCCGCGGCGAACCCGAAATACGTCCGCCGCGAAGACGTTCCCGCGGAAGAGCTCGAGAAAGAGCGGGAAATTTTGAAAGCTCAGGCGCTGAACGAAGGAAAGCCGGCGCACATAGTCGAAAAAATGGTGGAAGGCCGGCTCGGCAAGTATTATGAGGAAGTTTGCCTCATGGAGCAGGCATTCATCAAAGACCCCGACAAAACAATCAGTCAACTGCTGAACGAAAAAATCGCCCAGATCGGCGAGAACATTTCCATTCGCCGCTTCGTCCGGTACGAGCTCGGCGAAGGGCTCGAGAAAAAACAAGACAACTTCGTGGAGGAAGTCATGTCCCAGGCGAAGCTGTAATACGGAAAAAATACGATCCCGGAACACCTTCGTGTTCCTTCTTTTTTAAGTAAGCGCGGCTAACGACTGAAGGAGACCGAACGGAGGTTAATGAGGTTGCAACAGCCTGTTTACAAACGCGTCGTGTTGAAATTGAGCGGAGAAGCGCTGGCGGGTCGGCAAGGTTACGGCATCGATGCGGAGACGATGACATCGATCGCCGAACAGATCAAGGAAGTGGTCGATCTCGGCGTCGAGATGGCCGTCGTCGTCGGCGGGGGCAACATCTGGCGCGGCATTGCCGGCAGCAAAAAAGGAATGGATCGGGCCACCGCGGATTACATGGGGATGCTCGCCACCGTTATGAATTCGCTTGCTCTGCAAGATGCGCTGGAATCCAACTTCAACGTACCGACCCGCGTGCAGACGTCGATCGCCATGCAGCAAGTGGCCGAACCGTATATTCGCCGCCGGGCGATCCGCCATCTGGAGAAAGGAAGAGTCGTCATCTTTGCCGCGGGCACCGGCAATCCCTACTTCTCCACCGATACGACGGCGGCGCTGCGCGCGGCGGAAATCGAGGCGGAGGTCATTTTGATGGCCAAAAACAAGGTTGACGGCATCTACTCCGCCGACCCGGTCAAAGATGCGAACGCCGTAAAATACGACACGCTGACGTATATGGATGTGCTCAATCAAAGCCTCGGCGTGATGGATTCCACCGCTTCGTCGCTTTGCATGGACAACAATATTCCGCTCATCGTGTTCTCGATTACGGAGAAAGGCAACATCAAACGCGTTGTGCTCGGCGAAAAAATCGGAACGATCGTGAAAGGGAGTGTATGAGTATGCCACAGTCGGTGAAAGCGAACGCCGAAGACAAGATGAAAAAAGCGGTGGCCGCGCTCAAGAAAGAACTGGCGACGCTCCGGGCGGGACGGGCGACGCCGGCGCTCGTTGACCGCGTGCAGGCCGAATATTACGGAACGATGACGCCCATCAACCAGCTGGCCAGCATCACGACGACCGATTCGCGCACGCTCGTCATCCAGCCGTGGGACAAATCGGCGCTGGGCGCGATCGAAAAGGCGATTCTCAAATCGGAGCTCGGGCTCAATCCGGCCAACGACGGCAGCGTGATCCGCATCGTCATCCCCCCTTTGACCGAAGAACGGCGGGCGGAGTTGGTCAAAATGACGAAAAAATACGGGGAAGATGCGAAGGTGGCCGTCCGCAACATCCGCCGCGAGGCAAACGATGAAATCAAAAAACTGGAAAAAGGCGGCATGCCCGAAGACGAATCGCGGCGGCATCAGGACGACATTCAGAAATTCACCGACAAATACATCGCGGAAATCGACCAGCTGATCACCGCCAAAGAAAAAGAGATCATGGAAGTGTAGAGGCGTTGTGAACAGTTGCCTGGGGGAAAACGAATGATCGAGCGAGTTCGCAAATGGTTGCGTGGAACGAACCGGCGTGCGCCCGAACCCGGAGATCTCGATCCGGCCAACATTCCGGCACACGTGGCCATCATTATGGACGGCAACGGAAGATGGGCCACCCGCCGCGGTTTGCCGCGCGTCGCCGGACATCGTTCGGGCATGAAAGCGGTCAAGCGCATCGTCATGGCCGCCGACAAAATCGGCGTCAAAGTGCTGACGATGTACGCTTTTTCAACGGAAAACTGGGTGAGGCCGAAGGAAGAGGTCGATTTCCTGATGAAGCTGCCGCAGGAGTTTTTTCCGCTGGAAATCGACGAACTGATGGAAAAAAACGTGCAGATCCGCATGACCGGCTGGGAGGAGCACCTGCCCCAACACACGATCGAAACGGTGAGAGATGCGATCGAGAGGACGAAGCACAACACCGGCCTCATACTCAATTTTGCGCTCAATTACGGTGGGCGCAGAGAACTCGTTCACGGCATGAAAAACATGTTCAGCGATATGCTGGCGGGCAAATTTTCCCTCGATCAGGTGGATGAAAAGCGATTTGCCGATTACTTGCTGACCCGAGATCTTCCGGACCCGGATCTGTTGATCCGCACCAGCGGAGAGCTTCGGCTCAGCAACTTTATGCTCTGGCAATTGGCCTATTCCGAACTTTTTTTTACGAGCGTGTTCTGGCCGGATTTTTCGGAAGAACATTTGTACGAAGCGGTTTACGAATACCAGCGCAGAACGCGACGTTACGGCGGGCTATGACCGTTTGGAGGAATGCAGTTGAGAAAACGCATCGTGACCGGAGTGCTGGCCGGGGCACTGTTTTTGGCGATGTTGTGTTTGGGCGGCTATTGGTTTGCCGGTCTGATCTTGGCGATGGCGGCGGTCGGCTTTTGGGAATATGTGCGAATGAACCGGCTGAACAACAGGGTTGCCTGCATCGTCGCCGGCCTGGCCGCCCTGCTGATTGCGGCGAACGCAACGGTTGCGCCGTCCGGCTTCGATATCCGGCTTTCCGTCTGGCTGCCGATGTTCGTGCTGCTTGCGATCACTGTGTTTACCGGCAATAAAGTCGCGATCGACCAGGCGGCGGTATTGCTTTTGGGCGTCGTATATCTCGGATTCGGCTTTCATTACATGATCGCCACGCGCCTGATCGAAAACGGCATATTCTGGACGCTGTTTGTGTTTTCCTGCATATGGGCGACGGATTCGGGGGCTTATTTCACCGGCTACGCGCTCGGCAAGCACAAGCTTTGCCCCGCGATCAGCCCGAACAAAACGGTGGAAGGAGCGGTCGGCGGCGTGCTGTTTTCCGTCGCCGTTGCGCTTTGTTTTTCCTTATACGCGCCGAAGCTGCTCACCGCGGGCACGGCGATCGCGCTCGGGCTGACGATCGGCGTGGTCGGGCAGCTCGGCGACCTGATCCAGTCCGCCTACAAGCGGGTGAAGGGCATTAAGGACACCGGCGCGATTTTGCCCGGGCACGGCGGGGTGCTGGACCGGGTGGACAGCTGGCTGATCGTGTTTCCGTTTTTGCATCTGTTTTCGCTGTTGCCCGGAACCTAACCGGCGGGCGAACGGACCAACCGGCCGCCGAACGTTCGACGCGCCTGCATCGCATGAGGTGAAAATTCGATGATCAAAGTTTCCGTCCTGGGCTCGACCGGTTCCGTCGGCACCCAGACGTTGGACGTGATTGCGCGCGATCCGGAGCGGTTTCAGGTGGAGAGCCTGGCCGCCGGCAGCAACATTACGCTGCTCATGGAGCAAATACGCGCGTTTCGCCCGCGCAAAGTTTCCGTGGCCACGAGGGAGCTTGCGCGGGAACTGAAGTTGCACGCCCCCGCCGGCACGGACGTTTATTACGGCGACGAAGGATTAATGGAGACGGCCGCCGCCACGGAAGCGGACATCGTCGTCAATGCGCTCGTTGGCAGCCAGGGGTTGCGGCCGACGCTGGCGGCGATCGAAGCGGGCAAGCGCATCGGCCTCGCCAACAAGGAGACGCTCGTGACCGCGGGCCACATCGTGACGGAGTCGGCGAAAAAGCGCGGCGTACCGCTGTTGCCGATCGACAGCGAACATTCCGCCGTGTTTCAATGCCTAAACGGGGAATCGGCCGATGCGGTGGAAAAAATTACGCTGACGGCATCCGGCGGCGCGTTTCGCGATCGCACGCGGGACGAGCTGCGCGATGTCACCGTCGCCGACGCGCTGCGCCATCCGAACTGGGCGATGGGCGCCAAAATTACCGTCGACAGCGCCACGATGGCCAACAAGGGGCTGGAAGTGATCGAGGCGCACTGGCTGTTCGGGCTGCCCTACGACAAAATCGACGTCGTCATCCATCCGGAAAGCATCGTTCATTCGCTGGTGGAGTTCAAAGACCGCAGCGTCATCGCGCAGCTCGGGCTTCCGGACATGCGCATTCCGATCGGCTACGCGCTCAATTTCCCGGAACGCCGGGAATCGCCGGTTCGTTCCCTCCATTTGGCGGAAGTGGGGGCGCTTCATTTTCGGCCGATGGATTTTGAACGGTTTCCGTGCCTTGCGCTCGCATACGAATGCGGGAAGATGGGCGGCACGGCGCCGACGGTGTTCAACGCCGCCAACGAAGTGGCGGTCGGCTGTTTTTTGCGGGGGGAAATCCCGTTCTTGCACATTGAGGCCGTCGTCGCGCAGACGGTCGAGCGCCACAATGTCGCGCCTTCGCCCGACCTGGCGGAAATCGAAAGCGCCGACCGCTGGGCGCGGCAAACCGCCGGAGAACTCGCCCGCCGGCTGACAATCTGATCTTTTTCCGATGACGATGACATCGTAAAGCCGGATGATGCAGTGCGCCGGCTTTTTTTCATCCGCCCGCGCGCCGCGGGGTATAATAACGATTTGTTCAGGCATATAGTCAGACATACGGGACAATATGCGCGGAAGGTTGTTTTTGCCCTGTCAATCATGTAATCTAGGAGCATAGCGGTTTGGGAGGATGATACTTTGTCGACACTCAAGGTGGCCATCGAGATCGCCCTCATGTTTTTCGTCATCGTCACGGTGCACGAATGGGGACACTTCTACTTTGCCAAGCGGGCCGGCATTTTGGTCAGGGAATTCGCCATCGGCTTCGGACCGAAGCTGTTTTCATACAAAAGAGGAGAAACGCGCTACACGCTTCGCCTGCTGCCGATCGGCGGATTTGTGCGGATGGCGGGCGAAGATCCGGAGATCGTCCATATTCAGCCGGGACAGACGATCGCGCTGAAGGTCGAGGACGGCCGGGCGACCCGCATCTATTTGGACCAGCTGGATCAGCGCCCGGAGACGGTGCGCGGCGTGGTGGGATTGATCGATCTGGAACGGAAACTGAAGATCGAGCTGGAAACGGACGGCGAGCGCCGGCTTTACGCCGTGCATCCGAAGGCGATGATGGTCGCCCGCGGCAAGGAAACGCAAATCGCCCCCCTGGACCGGCAGTTTGCGAGCAAATCGGTCGGCCAGCGGGCGCTTTCGATCGCCGCCGGCCCGGTGATGAATTTCCTTTTGGCCGCATTGCTGTTTTTTATATTCATGATGATGTCGGGTGTGGCGAAAAACGTCAGGCTGGACAGCGTCGATCCGAACAAGGCGGCGGCGCGGGCCGGTCTTATGGCGGGGGACATTGTTGTCGCTGTCGATGGGGTGCAAATCGGGGCGGACCGCAAAAAGCTGACCGACCTGATTCAAAGCTCGCCCGGGCGGAAAATGACATGGACGGTGCAGCGCGGCCAGGAGCAGCGCCGCATCGAAGTGACGCCGGACAACGAAGGCGGCGTCGGGCTCGTCGGCGTCACCATCGTGTCCGACATGCGCCGCGCCACCGTCGGCGAATCGCTGAACGGCGCCGCAAACCTGATGGTCAATTCGACGAAACAAATTTTGATCGGCTTCAAGATGCTCGTTTTCGGCCAGTTCAAATTGGACGATCTGGGCGGACCGGTGCGCATCGTCGAAGTGTCCAGCGATTACGCGAGCCACGGCATCGGCGCCCTGATCGGGTGGGCCGGACTGTTAAGCCTGTATCTCGGGTTGTTCAACCTGCTGCCGATCCCGGCGCTGGACGGCAGCCGGCTGGTGTTTCTCGCCTATGAGGCGATCCGCGGCAGGCCGGTCGATCCGAATCGGGAAAGCATCGTTCATTACATCGGTTTCGCCATGCTCATGCTGCTGATGATCGCCGTCACCTATAACGACATTTTGCGGTTGATCAGAGGCTAGACGAAAAAATATTCGGGGGAGACAGGTGAAGGTATGTCGAACGAAAAACAGTTTGTCAGGGAAATTACTCCGCAAAGCGAGGATTTTTCCCGCTGGTACATCGACGTTATCCGCAAGGCGGATCTGATGAGCTACGCTCCGGTGCGCGGCTGCATCGTTTTCAAGCCGGACGGATACGAACTGTGGGAGAACATTCAGCGAGAGCTGGATGCGCGGTTCAAGGAAACAGGGCATCGCAACGCTTATTTTCCGCTGTTTATTCCGGAGAGCTTCTTTCAGAAAGAAAAGGAGCACGTCGAAGGATTCAATCCGGAACTGCCCTGGGTGACGGAGGCGGGCGGAGAGAAGCTGGAAGAGCGGCTGGCGATCCGCCCCACCTCGGAGACGATGATCGGCCACATGTTCGCGGAATGGATCCATTCTTACCGCGATTTGCCGCTGCTCATCAACCAGTGGGCGAACGTCGTGCGCTGGGAGAAGCGGACGATGCCTTTCCTAAGGACGAGCGAGTTTTTGTGGCAGGAAGGCCATACGGCGCACGAGGACGAGCAGGATGCGCGCCGCGAAACGATGCAGATGCTGGAAATTTACCGCGATTTCGCGGAAAACTTCCTGGCGATTCCGGTGATCGCCGGGCAGAAGACGCCTTCGGAAAAATTTGCCGGCGCCGTCGATACATATTCCATCGAGGCGATGATGAAAGACGGCAAAGCCGTCCAGGCGGGGACGTCCCATTATCTGGGGACGAATTTCGCCGTCGCCTTCGGCATTAAATTTCTGGATCGCCAGAATCAACTGCAGTATTGCCACACCACTTCTTGGGGCGTCAGCACGAGGCTGCTCGGCGCGCTGATCATGGTTCACGGCGACGACCGCGGGCTGGCGCTGCCGCCGAAAGTGGCGCCGACGCAGGCGATCATCATTCCGATCGGCCCGCCGAAAACGCGCGAGCAGGTCGTCGCCCGTACGCACGAATTGTGCGGCGCGCTGAAAGCGGCGGGCGTCCGCGCGCGCGTGGACGATCGCCCGGATCAAAGTCCGGGCTGGAAATTCAACGAATACGAGATGCGCGGCATCCCCGTCCGCGTCGAGCTCGGACCCCGCGATATGGAGAACGGACAAGCCGTGCTCGTCTCGCGCGTCTCGGGGGAAAAGCGGATCGTCGCGCAGGACAGACTGGTGGAAGAAACGCTCAAGCTGTTGGACGAAACGCAAAAGCTGATGTTTGCGAAAGCGAAGCAGTTTATGGACGAGCATTTCGGCTCCGTCGACGACGTCGGGGAATTGAAGCGGTTTTTGGAAAGCACGCGGGGCTTTGCGCTCGCCGGGTGGTGCGGTTCCGATCATTGCGAGGAGCGGGTGAAGGAGGAGACGGGGGCGACGAGCCGCAACATCCCCTTCTCGCCGGCCGAACGGAAAACCCGCTGCCTCGTGTGCAACGAGCCGGCGCGGCACACGGTCGTTTTCGGAAAATCGTACTGATTGCGCAAGCCTTCGGTGCGCGATTCCGACAGGAGGGGAAAGGTCGCTTTGAGCAGCGCAGCGGAGAAGAGAAACCGGTTCGAATTGTTGCTGAAACAGGCGCAAGTGCCGCCTGAAATCACCGACGGTTTTTTCGCGGACGGCTATATCGACAAAGTCGAGGTGAGCCGCAAAAACCGCAGCTGGACGTTTTATCTCGTCAAATCGGAATTGGTGCCGCGCGATATTTACATCTCCTTTTGCCGTTTGATCCGCGAAAAATTCGCCCATATCGCGCAAATCCGCTTCGTTCTGCGATACACCGACGATATGGACCCTTCCCGCCTCGTGGAAGAGTACTGGGGCCTGTTTCTCGAATGGGCGCAGCGGGAAATCGTCTCGGTCAACGGCTGGATGAGCAAAGCGCGGTTCGAGGTGCGCGGGCGGCTGATCGAAGTCACGTTGCTCGACCGGGTCGGCCTGGAGCTGGCGCGCAAGAAAAACATCGATCAGTACATCCGGCAGTTTTTCCGGGAACATTTCTCGGTCGATTTCCAGGTGCGGCTCGAGGCGGGCGATGCAGGCGCGGAAGCGTACGAGCAGTTCGCCCGGGAAGTCCGGGAGCAGGAGCAGGAAGCGGCGCGGGAGATGCTGCTTAGGGCGGAAAAAGACGAAGCGGAAAGCGCCGCGGAGAAGGCGGAGGTCCGGCTGATGGTCGGCTACGAAATCGCGGACGACCCCGTGCCGCTTGCCGACATCAAGGAGGAGGAAAAAAAGATCGCCGTCCAGGGAACCGTGTTCGGCCTCGAGGTGAAGGAGCTCCGCAACGGCAGCACGCTGTTTACGTTCAACGTGACCGATTTCACCGATTCGATCGCGGTGAAAGCGTTCGCCCGGACGAAGGAAGAGCTGAAAGCGCTGAATCTGCTTGCCGACGGCAAGTGGCTCAAGCTGCGGGGCAAAATCGAGTACGACCGGTTCATGCAACCGCCGGAGCTCGTTATGATTCCGGCGGACATCAACGAAATTGCGGCGCCGCCGGATCGCTTCGACGATGCGGAGGAGAAGCGGGTCGAGTTTCATCTGCATACGACGATGAGCGCGATGGACGCCGTCACTCCGGTGGAGCAGTACATCAAAACGGCGGCCAAATGGGGGCACAAGGCGATCGCCGTCACCGACCACGGCGTCGTTCAGTCGTTCCCGGAAGCGGATCACGCCGCGCACAAATACGGCATCAAAGTCATTTACGGCATGGAGGCGAACGTCGTGGATGACGGCGTGGCGATCGTCATGAACGCCGACGACCGCGAGCTGGCGGAAGCGACGTACGTCATTTTCGACATCGAGACGACCGGTCTGTCCGTCATCGACAGCAAAATCATCGAAATCGCCGGAGTGAAGATGAAGGGCGGGCAGGTCATCGGCCGGTACGCGACGTTCATCGACCCGAAGGAAAAAATTCCGTACAACATTCAGCAGTTGACGAACATTACGGACGAGATGGTGCAGGGGGCGCCCGAGCTTGCGGACGAGCTGCCGAAATTCGCCGAATTCGTGGGCGATGCGGTGCTGGTTGCGCACAACGCCCGGTTCGATATCGGCTTTATCCGGGAAAATATGAAGCGGCTCGGGCTTGAGGAACTGCGAAACCCGGTGCTGGACACGCTGGAATTGGCGCGCTTTTTGTATCCGTCGCTGAAAAATCACCGCTTGAACACATTGGCCGAGAAGTTCAAGGTCAGCCTGGAACATCATCACCGCGCCGTCGACGACGCGGAAGCGCTCGGCCACATTTTGTTCCACATGCTGAAAGACGCGGCGGAGCGGCAGATCGTGCGGCTTAACCGGCTCAACGATTACGCGGGCAAAGACTTGTCCAACGCGCGGCCGTTTCACTGCTGCATTTACGCGAAAAATGCGGCGGGCAAAAAAAATTTGTACCGGCTCGTGTCGCTGTCGCATACGGAATATTTCAACCGGGTGCCCTGCATTCCGAAAAGCGTGCTGAACCGGTTGCGCGAAGGGCTGGTCATCGCATCCGGCTGCGAAAAAGGCGAACTGTTCGAAACGGTGTTGAACCGATCGGAGGAAGAGGCGCTTTCGGTCGCACAATTTTACGACGTGCTGGAAATCCAGCCCGTCGAGGTCAATCTGCACCTCGTCGAGAAGGGGCTTGTCGCGAGCCGCGAACAACTGGAGCAGGCCAACCGCCGCATCTGCGCCATCGGCGAAAAGCTCGGCAAGCCGGTCATCGCCACCGGCAACGTGCATTATTTACATCCGCGCGATAAAATTTTCCGCGACATCACGATCCACGGCATCACCGGCTTCAGCCCGCTGAAAGAGCAGCGCAAGCCCGACGTGCATTTCCGCACGACGCGCGAGATGCTGGAGGAGTTCCGCCATCTGGGCGAGGAGAAAGCGTACGAGGTCGTCGTGACGAACACGAGCCGGTTGGCCGACGAGTTCGAACAGATCGAGCTGTTCCCGAAAAAACTGTTCACGCCGCACATCGAGGGGGCGGAGGAAGAAATCCGCACCAAATGCTACGAAACGGCGAAAAAGATGTACGGCGATCCGCTGCCGGACGTCGTGGCGGCGCGGCTGGAGAAGGAGCTCGGGCCGATTATCAAATACGGCTTTTCCGCCAATTATCTCATCGCCGAGCGGCTGGTGAAAAAATCGAACGAAGACGGTTATCTCGTCGGCTCCCGCGGATCGGTCGGCTCGTCGTTCGTGGCGACGGCGCTCGGCATCTCCGAGGTCAATCCGCTGCCGCCCCATTACTTGTGCCCCTCGTGCAAGTACAGCCATTTTTTCCAGGACGGCAGCGTGTCGAGCGGCTTCGACCTGCCTGACCGCGATTGCCCGCGCTGCGGGGAAAAGATGAAAGGCGACGGTCAGGACATTCCTTTCGAGACGTTCCTTGGTTTCAAAGGCGACAAGGTGCCCGACATCGATTTGAACTTTTCGGGGGAATACCAGCCGGTCGCGCACAACTACACGAAAGTGCTGTTCGGGGAGAAAAACGTGTTTCGCGCCGGAACGATCGGCACCGTTGCCGAAAAAACCGCCTTCGGCTTCGTCAAAAAATACGAGGAAGAGAAGGGCAAGCAGTGGCGCAGCGCCGAGGCGGCGCGCCTGGCGGCGGGCTGCACCGGCGTCAAGCGCAGCACCGGGCAGCATCCGGGCGGCATCGTCGTCGTTCCCGATTATATCGAAGTCAACGACATTACGCCCGTGCAATATCCCGCCGACGATACGGGTTCCGAATGGAAGACGACGCATTTCGACTATCACGCGTTCGACGCGAACCTGCTCAAGCTGGACATTCTCGGCCACGACGATCCGACGATGATGCGCATGCTGCAGGATCTGACCGGCGTCGATCCGACGACGATTCCGATGAACGATCCGAAAGTGCTGAGCATCTTCAGCTCCACCGAAGCGCTCGGCGTCACCCCGGAACAGATCCGCTCCCCCGTGGCGACCTACGGGGTGCCGGAGATGGGCACGAAGTTCGTGCGGCAAATGCTGATGGAGGCGCAGCCGAAGACGTTCTCCGATCTGCTGCAAATTTCCGGTCTGTCGCACGGCACCGGCGTTTGGCTCGGCAACGCGCAGGAGCTGATCCGCAACGGCACCTGCACGATCAAGACGGTCATCGGCTGCCGCGACGACATCATGCTGTTTTTGATTTACAAAGGAATGGATTCCGGGCTGGCGTTCCAGATTACCGAGAGCGTGCGCAAAGGCAAGGGGCTTACGGACGAATGGATCGCGGCGATGAAGCAGCACGGGGTGCCCGATTGGTACATCGACTCGTGCCAGAAGATCGAATACATGTTCCCGCGGGCGCACGCGGCCGCCTACGTCACCGCCGCCGTCCGCACCGCCTATTACAAAGTGTATCACCCGATCGAATTTTACGCGGCCTATTTTACGGTTCGGGCGGAAGATTTCGATATCGACCTGTTCTGTCAGGGGTATGATGCGATTTTGCGCAAGCTGATCGAGATTGAGGACAAAGGTTTTCAGGCGACGGCGAAGGAGAAAAACATGGTGTCGATTCTCGAGATGGGGCTGGAAATGACGGCGCGCGGTTTTTCCTTCAAAGGCATTCACCTGTACCGGTCCGACGCGACGCGCTTTCTCGTGGACGGCGATGCGCTCATCCCGCCGTTCTCGGCGCTTTCCGGCATCGGCGTCAACGCCGCGCGCAACATCGCCGCCGCCCGCAGCGAGGGCGATTTCCTATCCGTCGAAGATTTTCAGCAGCGGGCCAAAGTATCCAAATCGGTCGTCGAGCTGCTTGCCTCGTTCGGCTGCTTCCGCGGGCTGCCCGAATCGAACCAGCTTTCGCTGTTTTGATCGTCGCCGAAACCCTCGTCGATCCGCCTCTTGCCACGCGATGAAGCATATGCTATACTTGTATTCGCGATTGTCCTAAGAATACTTGTTCTGACAGGAAGAGTGGGGAAACCCACTCTTTACATTTTGCAAGAACGCTTTGAACCGCGACGGGGAGGTGGAACGTAGTGAGCGCGAACATCAAATCGACGGTGGAACAGCTGGTGCGGCCTTACCTGGAGGAGAACGGATTCGAACTGGTCGACATCGAATATGTCAAAGAGGGCAGCAACTGGTATTTGCGCGTGTTCGTCGACAAGGAAGGCGGCATCGATATCGAAGATTGCGGGCGCATCAGCGAATATTTGAGCGCGAGGCTGGATGAGAAAGATCCGATTCCGAACGCTTATTTTCTGGAAGTTTCTTCTCCCGGCGCGGAGCGTCCGCTGAAAAAAGCCGAAGATTTCCGCAGGGCGGTCGGCAAGCACGTCTATGTCACCACGTACGAACCGGTCGACGGCGCGAAAGAATTCGAAGGCCGGCTGCTTTCGTACGATGAGGAGAAGTTGGTCGTGCGCGTCGGAAAGCAGGATCACGCGATTCCGCTCGGCAAAGTGGCCGGCGCGAGGCTCGCCATCGTGTTTTAGCCGGTGTCGCGGACGGCGACCGCCGGTTTCATCCCGATTTAACGGAAGGAGGAACTCCATTCAAATGAATATCGATTTCATCGAAGCGCTGACGGAACTGGAAAAAGAAAAAGGCATCTCCAAAGATGTCCTGCTCGAAGCCATCGAAGCGGCACTGATTTCCAGCTACAAGCGAAATTTCAACACGGCCCAGAACGTCCGTGTCGATATCAACCGGAACACCGGCGTCATCAAAGTGTACGCGCGCAAAACGGTCACCGAGGACGTGCTGGATCCCCGGCTGGAGATTTCGCTGGATGCGGCGCGGGAAATCAACCCCAATTACCAGCTGAACGACATCGTGGAAATCGAGGTCACGCCGCGCGACTTCGGCCGCATCGCCGCGCAGACGGCCAAACAGGTCGTCACCCAGCGCATTCGCGAAGCGGAGCGGGGGTTAATTTATCACGAGTATTTGGATAAAGAGGAAGATATCGTCACCGGTCTCGTGCAGCGGCAAGATGCGCGGAACATTTATGTCGATCTCGGCAAGGTGGAAGCGGTGTTGCCGCTCGGCGAGCTGATGCCGACGGATCAGCTGCGTCCGGGAGATCGGGTGAAAGCGTACATCACCAAGGTGGAAAATACGACCAAAGGACCGCAGATCATTTTGTCGCGGACGCATCCGGGCCTGCTCAAGCGGCTGTTTGAACTGGAAGTACCGGAAATTTACCAGGGGATCGTGGAAATCCGCTCCGTCGCCCGGGAAGCGGGCTTCCGCTCCAAGATCGCCGTTTACTCCAAAAATCCCGAAGTCGATCCGGTCGGCGCCTGCGTCGGACCGAAAGGCATGCGCGTGCAGGCGATCGTCAACGAACTGCGCGGAGAGAAAATCGATATTGTCCGCTGGGTGGCCGATATCGAGGAATTTGCCGCCAACGCCTTGAGCCCCTCCAAGGTGCTGCAAGTGATTGCGTACGAGAGCGAGAAAATGGTTCGCGTCATCGTCCCCGACAACCAGCTGTCGCTGGCGATCGGCATCAAAGGCCAGAACGCCCGTTTGGCCGCCAAGCTGACCGGCTGGAAAATCGACATCAAGAGCGAATCGCAGGCGGAGCAGGAATTCGGGAGAGAAAGTGCGGAAATATCCGAAGTGCGCGAAGAATCCGGAGAAGTGCGCGAGGAATCCGGCATCGCCGAATGACGACTTGCGCGCCTTCCATAAACGGGTGTGATTGAGATGAGGCCAAGAAAAGTACCGTTGCGCAAATGTGTCGCTTGTCAGGAAATGAAGCCGAAACGGGAATTGATCCGCGTCGTCAGGACGCCGCAGGATGAAATCTTAATCGACCTGACCGGCAAAAAGTCGGGACGGGGCGCGTATTTGTGCGGAAAAGCGGAATGTTTCAGGCTCGCCAAAAAAAGCCGGGCGTTCGACCGCGCGCTGAAACACCAGGTCAGTCCGGAGATCTACGATCGGCTGCAACAGGATTTTATCCGCGTGGAAGACGAATATTTGGCGTCGCGAGCGTCGGATGCGGATGAATGATCAATTTTTTTCCTATCTTGGACTTTCCATGCGGGCCGGCAAACTGGTGACGGGCGACAGCGGGGTGATGAAAGCGATTCGCGCAGGCGAGGCGAAACTTGTCGTGCTGGCTGCGGATGCTTCGGACAACGCGCGCAAAAAATACCGGGACAAGTGCGCTTTTTACGGCGTGCCGCTCATCGTCGCCGGCACGCGGTTCCGTCTTGGCAGAAGCATCGGCAAGGAAGAACGGGTGGTCGTCGCCGTGTGCGACTCCGGGCTTGCCCGGATGTTGGAACAGTGTCAGGAAAACCCAGCGGAGGTGAA
>Ga0325347_100127_pt1 | contig 15063 bp, 30 predicted proteins | sample WT_ome_11_FD_205709 | JGI IMG/M metagenome (GOLD analysis project Ga0325347, IMG submission 205709) | Metatranscriptome of lab enriched sorghum-adapted microbial communities from California, United States - WT_Day2_8 (Metagenome... ...
GCTTCTTATAAAGATAACCTTGGACTCTTAGTCCACCAGTTCCAAATACGCCATTGGCGCAGCATCGCCGCGGCGAGGACCCACTTTAAGAATACGGGTATATCCGCCATTGCGTTCCGAGAAACGCGGCGCGATTTCATCAAACAGCTTTTGAACCGCATCGCGGCCCTCTGCGTTTGCTGCTTCTTTACGAACGTAAGCCGCTACTTGGCGACGAGCATGAAGGTCGCCGCGCTTTGCGAGAGTAATCATTTTTTCTGCAATCGAGCGTACCTCTTTTGCTTTCATCTCGGTTGTTTCGATGCGCTCGTTGATGATCAGGTCTGTTACCAAGTCGCGGAACAGCGCCTTACGAGCCGCACTTCTACGCCCCAACTTCCGGTATGCCATTTCCTTACCTCCCTCTTACTGACTGAAACCCCTAGTCGTCATTGCGCAAGGAAAGGCCAAGTTCTTGCAACTTTTCCTGTACCTCTTCTAGGGATTTGCGTCCTAAGTTACGCACTTTCATCATGTCTTCTTCCGATTTTTGGGTCAACTCTTGGACGGTATTGATCCCTGCCCGCTTGAGACAGTTGTAGGAACGAACAGACAGATCCAGTTCCTCGATCGTCATCTCGAGAACTTTCTCCTTCTTGTCCTCTTCCTTCTCCACCATGATTTCCGCATCTTTTGCCTCGTCAGTCAACCCGACGAACAGGTTGAGATGCTCATTCATGATCTTTGCTCCAAGGCTGACAGCTTCTTCCGGACGGATGCTGCCATTCGTCCAGACTTCCAGCGTTAATTTATCGTAGTTCGTCATTTGCCCGACACGGGTGTTTTCGACCTGATAGTTAACGCGTTTAATCGGAGTGTAGATCGAATCAATCGGAATGACGCCGATTGGTTGATCCTCCGATTTGTTACCATCTGCTTGAACATATCCGCGACCGCGTCCAGCTGTCATGCGAATGTGCAGACGACCGCCACTTGCCAGAGTAGCAATGTGCAAATCCGGATTCAAGATTTCCACATCGCTGTCAGCGCGGATATCTCCCGCCTTTACAGTACCTTCGCCTTCCGCGTCAATTTCAAGTACCTTCTCTTCATCAGAGTGTATCTTCAATGCAAGCCCTTTGATGTTGAGGATTATTTCCGTAACGTCTTCCACGACACCCTCGACCGTCGAGAATTCATGCAAAACGCCGTCAATTTGTACTGAAGTAACGGCAGCGCCCGGCAATGAGGAGAGGAGTATCCGTCTGAGTGAGTTGCCAAGGGTTGTACCGTATCCACGCTCAAGGGGCTCAACGACAAACTTGCCGTACAGATTGTTGTCGTCTGCCTCCACAACCTCGATTCTCGGTTTTTCTATTTCTATCATTAAACAAACCCTCCTTCAAAACGTCGAAATTCCCGATGGGCTTGTTACAGCCCACCAGTGGAATTTCCTTCGGCGGTTTACCGTTGCGTGCATGTCAAGCCGATAAAGCAGAATCTACCATTCTAGTATGGACATGTTCTGAACTTTGTAAACCCGATTACACGCGGCGACGTTTTGGTGGACGGCAGCCGTTGTGCGGGATTGGGGTAACATCTTTGATCATGTTAACTTCCAAACCAGCAGCTTGCAGAGAGCGGATCGCTGCTTCGCGACCTGCACCTGGTCCTTTTACCAGGACTTCAAGAGAACGCATGCCATGTTCCATTGCAGTTTTAGCCGCAGTTTCGGCAGCCATTTGAGCAGCAAATGGCGTGCTTTTGCGGGAACCTTTAAACCCGAGGGCACCCGCACTGGACCAAGAAATTGCATTGCCGTGAGGATCAGTGATCGTCACGATGGTGTTGTTGAAAGTAGAGCGAATGTGCGCTACGCCGACTTCAACGTTTTTGCGGTCACGGCGGCGGGTACGAGTAGCAGTCGCTTGTTTTCTTTTAGCCATGTCAGATTACCCTCCTTTACTTTTTCTTGTTCGCTACGGTACGGCGAGGACCTTTGCGCGTACGAGCATTGGTTTTCGTGCGTTGTCCGCGAACAGGCAGGCCACGGCGGTGGCGAATGCCGCGGAAGCAGCCGATCTCCATCAGACGCTTGATGTTCAAAGAAACTTCGCGGCGCAGATCCCCTTCAACCTTGATGTTCTTGTCGATGTATTCGCGAAGCTTGCTGACTTCATCTTCAGTCAGATCGCGAACACGAGTATCAGGGTTAACACCAGTTGCCGCAAGAATGCGGTTAGCCGTAGGGCGGCCGATGCCGTAAATGTAGGTCAACGCGATTTCCGTGCGTTTTTCGCGAGGCAAGTCAACGCCTGCAATACGTGCCATACTCGAGAAGCACCTCCTTAGAATTATCCTTGTCTTTGCTTATGCTTAGGATTTTCACAAATAACCATTACGTTACCCTTGCGACGAATGACTTTGCATTTTTCGCAGATCGGTTTTACCGACGGTCTCACTTTCATGGTTCTTGCCTCCCTTTTCTAGGGGTTTAATGAAAAACGTCTGCCGTCTTTCAAACGAAACGTATCAGACCGGTTGCGGTCACAAAACGCCGTCAGCGTGCAGCCTGTCTGTCATTTGTAGCGATAGGTGATTCGTCCGCGAGTCAAGTCGTACGGAGACAACTCTACCGTTACTTTATCACCTGGCAAGATCCGAATAAAGTGCATGCGAATCTTACCCGAAACGTGTGCCAATACCTTGTGCCCGTTCTCCAATTCTACCCGAAACATTGCGTTAGGCAAAGGTTCTATCACCGTACCTTCTACTTCGATTACATCGTCCTTGGCCACTCGCTTCTCTCCTTTCATCTGTTCCTCAGTCAGACAATGAGCTGTGCCGTCACCAGCTGGTTACAGCTTTGTCAAAATCTCATAGCCTTCTTCCGTAATCGCGATGGTGTGTTCGTAGTGAGCGCACTTCTTTCCATCCACTGTTACGACCGTCCATTTGTCCTCCAACGTACGGACATACCGCTCGCCGGCATTCACCATTGGCTCGATCGCCAAGACCATGCCCGGCTTCAATCGAGGTCCCCGGCCTGGAGGACCGTAATTGGGGATCTGCGGGTCTTCGTGCAAATCGCGCCCGACCCCATGTCCCACATACTCACGGACAATTGAAAAACCTGCCGCTTCCGCGTGATCCTGTATCGCATGGGAAATGTCAGAGAGACGTGCATCCGGTCTGGCTTGTTCCAAACCCTTGTACAACGACTCCTCTGTCACCCTCATCAATCGCTCCGCTTCTTCCGAAACTTTGCCGACTGCGTACGTCCAAGCGGAATCACCGTGATATCCCTGGAACTCGGCGCCGATGTCGAGGCTGATGATGTCCCCCTCGTTTAGCACCCGCTTTCCCGGGATTCCATGAACGAGTTCTTCATTGACTGAAGCACAGATACTGCCCGGAAAGCCGCCGTAGCCTTTAAAGGAAGGTACTGCCCCTTTGCTTCGAATAAAGGTCTCGGCCAATTCATCAAGCTGTTTTGTCGTCACACCCGGCTTTATCGCACGAGCAAGCTCCTGATGAGTTAAAGCTACGATGCGTCCCGCTTCGCGCATTATCTCAAGTTCCATTCTGGATTTAAGAATGATCATTTGGCTTACCCTCGCAATAAAGAGGAAACTTCCGCAAACACAACCGGAATATCCCGTTCCCCATCGATGTTTCGCAGCAGGCCTTGAGCTGCGTAATAATCAATCAATGGCTGCGTTTGCGCAATATTTACATCAAGCCGCTGTGTTACCACTTCAAGCTTGTCGTCGTCCCTTTGGAACAGTTTTCCGCCGTCTTTATCACAAACGCCAGGTTCTTTTGGCGGGTTGAACAAAGTGTGGTAACTCGTGCCACATACTGGACAAATCCAACGACCGGTCAATCGCTGAATGAGCAAATCGCGACCGACCTGGATGTTAATCACATGGTCAATCTTTTTCCCCAACTCCTTAAGAGTGGCCGTCAGTGCCTCAGCTTGCGGCACTGTCCGGGGGAACCCATCCAGTAAAAAACCTTTATCGCAATCGTCTTTGCCAAGACGTTCACGTACAATCCCGATGACCACTTCGTCAGGAACAAGCAGACCTTTATCCATGTAGGATTTAGCCTCTAGTCCAAGTGGTGTCTCGTCCTTTACGGCTGCGCGAAACATATCACCGGTGGAAATGTGCGGAATGCCAAACTCTTTGACGATACGCTCTGCCTGTGTGCCTTTCCCGGCACCCGGAAGGCCCATTAAAATTACGTTCACGTTCTACTCCTCCATCCATCCGTTCGACTCTGCCCTACTTGATGAAGCCTTTGGAGTGGCGTTTGATGAGTTGGCTTTCAATCTGCTTCATGGTATCCAATGTTACACCGACAACGATCAGGAGCGAGGTACCCCCAATGTAAATCTGCTGCGGCAGATTAGCCAACGCACTGAAGAAGAACGGTAAAACGGAAATGATCATAAGGAATAGCGCGCCGGCCAAAGTCAGGCGGTTCAGCGTACGTGTAATGTAAACCTCTGTGTTCTTGCCAGGTCGAATCCCCGGAATGTAGCCCCCGTTTTTACGCATGTTCTCTGCCATTTGTACAGGGTTAATCTGTACGAAGGTATAGAAGTACGTAAATCCAAGGATGAGCAGGGCGTACAACGTCATCCCCAACGGGTGGCTCACTTGAAAGTTGTTGTAGATCCAATCGGCAATTCCTCCCGTATTGGTCACCCAAAAACTGGCGATCGTCGACGGGAACATCACCAGCGATATTGCAAAGATGACGGGAATGACACCTGCGGAATTCACTTTCAACGGAATGTGAGTCGATTGACCGCCGTACATCTTGCGGCCAACTACCCGTTTTGCATACTGGACGGGAATTTTGCGAATCCCTTGCTGCATGAAGATAACGCCGACAATGATCGCGACAATCACCAGGAAGACAACGACCAGTTTCATAATGGAGAAAAACAGCGTGCCGCTGGTTTCACTGGAGAACTGGGAAGCCAAAATGGTCTCGATCCCCTCCGGAATGGCCGCAACGATCCCCGCTAAGATGATAATCGAAATACCGTTGCCAATTCCCTTTTCCGTGATCTGCTCGCCCAGCCACATCAAGAAAGCTGTCCCTGCTGTCAGCGTCAGCGCAACCAGGATGTAGCTGCCTACCGACGTATCCTTCAGCAATCCCGGATACAAGCGGTTAAACCCGATGGTCAATCCAAATGCCTGTATCAAGCCCAGAATGATGGTTCCGTACCTGGTAAATTGGGCAATTTTCCGGCGGCCAGCCTCTCCTTCTTTCGCCCATTGGGTGAACTTCGGTACAACTTCCATCGAGAGAAGCTGCATGATGATAGAGGCCGTAATATAGGGCATGATCCCCATTGCGAAAACGGAGAACTTCTTTAATGCCCCGCCGGAAAACGTATTGATCAAACCAAACAGGTTGTTGGATGCTCCTTGTTCCAACAATTGAATGTTGATGTTGGGAACGGGAACATGGCTTCCTATTCGGAAGACGACAAGCATCAAAAGAGTGAAAATCACCTTCCGACGCAGGTCGCCTATTCTAAAAATGTTGGAGAGGCTCCCTAACATTAGATCACCTCGGCTGTTCCACCGACTTGAGCAATCTTTTCAGCAGCCGTGCTGGAGAACTTGTGAGCTTTTACTGTCAGCTTCACATTCAATTCCCCATTAGCCAATACTTTTACACCGTCACGAAGAGCACTGATTACGCCGGTCTCTTTCAAGAGCTCAGGAGTAACGACAGTTCCCTCTTCAAAGCGGTTCAGGGCATCCAAGCTCACGATCGCAAATTCTTTGCGATTGATATTGGTAAAGCCGCGTTTCGGCAAACGACGGAACAACGGGTTTTGTCCACCCTCGAAACCAGGACGGACACCGCCTCCGGAACGAGCGTTTTGACCTTTATGGCCTTTACCGGCGGTTTTTCCATTGCCGCTTCCGATCCCGCGTCCAATCCGCTTGCGCTCGTGACGGGAACCTTCTGCCGGTTGCAGTTCATGCAGTTTCATGCTTTGGCACCTCCTAACAAAAGAGTCTTTCTTATGCTTCGAGTTCCTTAACTTCAACCAAGTGCTTTACTTTAAAAATCATCCCGCGCATAGCTGGGTTGTCCTGCTTCACGACGGTTTGGTGAATCTTGCGAAGGCCCAGGGCTTTCACCGTCTCCTGCTGGTCTTTCGTACGACCAATCAGGCTACGCTTGAGGGTGATTTGCAATTGATTAGCCATATCCCAATCCCTCCTTCTTAACCTAAGAGCTCTTCAACAGTTTTTCCGCGCAATTTCGCAACGTCTTCCGCTGTTTTCAAGCGGCTCAAGCCTTCCAGTGTTGCGTTTACCATATTGATCGGGTTGTTGGAGCCCAGAGATTTACTTAAAACGTCACCTACGCCGGCCAGCTCGAGCACCGCGCGAACCGGACCGCCTGCGATAACTCCCGTACCTTCTGCAGCCGGCTTGATCAGCACGTTGCCGGATCCAAACCGCCCCAATACCTCATGCGGGATGGTCGTACCTTTTATCGGGACGCGAATCAAGTTTTTCTTTGCGTCTTCAATTGCTTTGCGGATGGCGTCCGGAACTTCCTGGGCTTTCCCCATACCAGCGCCTACATGACCGTTTTTATCGCCAACAACGACCAGCGCGCTGAAGCTGAAACGGCGGCCACCTTTAACCACTTTCGCAACGCGGTTAACGGCGACGACTTTCTCTTCTAGCTCTAATTTGCTAGGGTCGATACGCATTCCTTACCCTCCTTGTTTACAGAACATCTTGTTGTTGCCTTAGAATTGCAGACCGGCTTCACGCGCTGCTTCTGCAAGAGCTTGCACGCGACCGTGGTACAAGTAACCGCCGCGGTCGAATACCACTTCGTTAAAACCTTTTTCTTTGGCCCGTTTTGCGATCAAAGAGCCTACAGCAGCAGCAGCCTCTGTGTTACTGCCGGATTTCAGACCGAGTTCTTTATCGAGCGAAGACGCAGATGCCAGAGTAACACCTGCAACATCATCAATCAATTGAGCGTAAATGTGCTTGGAAGAACGAAATACATTCAAACGCGGACGTGCAGCAGAACCCAAGACGCGTTTACGAATGCGCAGATGACGTTTCTTCCGAGCTTTGTTTTTATCGGCTTTAGTAAACATTAAGCGGCCTCCCTTATCGTGAAACTACGGAGCTTATTTACCTTTTTTCCCTTCCTTACGACGAACCACTTCATCGCTGTACTTGATCCCTTTGCCTTTATACGGTTCAGGCTTGCGGATCGCGCGAATTTCAGCGGCTATCTGACCAACACGTTCCTTGTTAATTCCCTTTATTACCAGCGTAGTTTGGTTGGGAACTTCGATCTCGATGCCTTCTTCCGGAATTACTTCTACCGGGTGGGAGAAGCCGAGAGAGAGGGTTACACCTTTGCCTGCTTTCGCTGCACGGTACCCAACGCCCACCAGTTCCAGCGTACGAGTAAAACCTTCAGACACACCGGTTACCATGTTTGCAATTAGTGCGCGAGTCGTACCGTGCAAGGAACGATGATGTTTGTTATCACTAGGACGCTCAACCACAATTTCGCTGTCGCTTACGTTGATGGTGATGTCCGGATGGAAGCTACGAACCAGAGTACCCTTAGGGCCTTTTACCGTCAAGTCCGTACCGTTCAGGGTAACGGTAACGCCTGCAGGGATCGCTATCGGTTTTCTACCGACACGTGACATGTCTTGCACCTCCTGTGCGTAAATCAATGATTACCAAATGTAAGCCAATACTTCTCCGCCTACGCGAGATTGACGAGCTTGTTTATCTGTCATCACGCCGGACGAAGTGGAGAGAATCGCGATACCCAAGCCTCCGAGCACGCGAGGCACTTCAGTGGATTGAGCGTAAACGCGAAGGCCAGGCTTGCTGATGCGCTTCAAGCCAGTAATAACACGCTCGTTGTTGGGACCGTATTTCAGGAATACGCGAATGATCCCTTGCTTGTTGTCTTCAATGAATTCCGCATCGCGGATAAAACCCTCTTCCTTGAGGATACGGGCGATTTCCTTTTTCAAGTTGGATGCTGGAATCTCCACCTTCTCGTGGCGAACCATATTAGCATTCCGAATGCGAGTCAGCATATCGGCAATTGGATCAGTCATTACCATGAGAGAAAAACCTCCTTCCCGTCTATATTACCAGCTGGCCTTTTTCACGCCTGGGATCTGACCTTTGTAAGCCAGTTCACGGAAGCAAATACGGCACAGTTTGAATTTGCGCAGCACAGAGTGTGGACGGCCGCAGCGTTCACAACGCGTATAAGCGCGAACAGCGAACTTCGGCTTACGCTGTTGTTTCACGATCATCGATTTTTTTGCCACATTTTTCCCTCCTTACGATAGGGTTTATTTACGGAATGGCATACCCATTTGCACTAACAATTCACGGGCTTCTTCGTCCGTTTTTGCAGAAGTGACAATGACGATGTCCATACCGCGTACTTTGTCGATCTTATCGTATTCGATCTCTGGGAAGATCAACTGTTCTTTCAGACCAAGTGTGTAGTTTCCGCGACCGTCAAACGCTTTGGGGGAAATCCCGCGGAAGTCGCGTACACGCGGCAGAGAAACGTTGAGCAGCTTGTCGAGGAAGTGGTACATACGCTCACCGCGCAGCGTCACTTTTGCCCCGATCGGCATGCCTTCACGCAGTTTGAAACCAGCGATGGACTTTTTCGCGCGAGTGACAACCGGCTTTTGACCGGAGATCAGCTGCAAATCCTCAACGGCACTATCCAGTGCTTTTGCGTTTCCGACCGCTTCACCAACACCCATGTTGATAATGACTTTCTCTACTTTCGGTACTTGCATCACAGATGTGTAGTTAAACTTCGACATCAGTGCAGGCACGATTTCTTTCAAGTACTTTTCTTTCAATCTTGCTGCCATCTAAGACAACCTCCCTTCCGACCTGACTACTTATCGATTACTTCGCCAGATTTTTTGGCTACCCGTACTTTTTTACCGTTATCCAATACCTTGTATCCAACACGAGTTGGCTGACCGGATTTTGGATCAATCAAAGACACATTGGAAACGTGAATGGCCGCTTCTTGTGTCACAATACCGCCTTGCGGATTTGCTTGGGACGGACGAGTGTGCTTCTTGACAAGGTTCACACCTTCTACCAGCACACGGTCTTTCTTCGGGTAAGCTGCCAGTACGCGGCCTTTCTTCCCTTTGTCCTTGCCCGTAATCACGATAACTGTATCGCCTTTTTTAACGTGCATCGCTTGGTGCACCTCCTATCGAACAAACTGCTTATCTGAATTCTGCCGATTAGAGAACCTCTGGAGCGAGGGAGACAATCTTCATGTAGTCTTTTTCGCGGAGTTCGCGAGCGACCGGTCCAAAGATACGCGTACCACGCGGAGATTTATCATCCCGAATGATTACGGCTGCGTTCTGGTCAAAGCGGATATAGGAACCGTCATTGCGGCGGACACCACTCTTGCTGCGTACGATAACCGCTTTTACTACTTGACCTTTCTTGACAACGCCTCCGGGTGTAGCGGATTTTACAGAGCATACGATTACATCGCCGATGTTGGCTGTTTTCCGACCGGAACCACCCAGCACTTTAATGCACATCAACTCTTTCGCACCAGAGTTGTCAGCTACAGCCAGTCTCGTTTGAGTTTGGATCATAAATAGAACCTCCCTTCGGATTTAATGAACCCGAATTCTTCCTTATACGATAATAGCCTCTTGGACGATCTTCACCAGACGGAATCTCTTGTCCTTGGAAAGCGGACGAGTTTCCATGATCTCGACGATATCGCCAACTTTGGCAGTGTTGTTTTCATCGTGTGCCTTGAACTTTTTCGAGTACTTCACGCGTTTTCCGTACAGCGGGTGCTTTTTGTAGGTTTCTACCAACACCACGATGGTCATCCATCTTGTCAGATACGACACGACCCTGCATAGTTCTACGCAAATTGCGTTCTGCCGTCATCGTCAAACCTCCTTCCTTTTATTAGCCGATACCCAGTTCTCTCTGGCGCAGGACGGTTTTCGCACGAGCGATATCCTTGCGCACTTGTTTGATCCGTGCCGTGTTTTCCAGTTGGCCGGTAGCCAGTTGGAAACGAAGGTTAAATAACTCTTCTTTCAAAGAGGAGACGTTTTGTTCGATCTCGGCAGTGGTCAGATTGCGAAATTCATTAGCCTTCATGTGCGTCACCACCCACTTCTTCGCGCTTCACAAACTTGCACTTCACCGGCAGTTTGTGCATGGCAAGGCGCATTGCTTCGCGAGCTACTTCTTCCGATACACCGGCAAGTTCGAACATGATCTTGCCAGGTTTCACAACGGCAACCCAGTGTTCCGGGGAACCTTTACCGGAACCCATCCGCACTTCCAACGGTTTTTGAGTAACCGGTTTGTCAGGGAAAATCTTAATCCAAACTTTACCGCCACGGCGGATGTAACGAGTCATGGCAATACGAGCTGCCTCGATCTGGCGGTTCGTAATCCAGGACGGTTCGAGAGCTTGCAGGCCGTATTCGCCAAACGCTACCGTAGTTCCGCCTTTGGCGTTACCTGTCATGCGGCCGCGGTGTTGTTTGCGGTGTTTTACGCGCTTTGGCAACAACATAATTACTTGCCTCCTTCCTCAGTGGCAGCGTTCTTTTTCGTCGGAAGCACTTCACCACGGTAGATCCATACTTTTACGCCGATACGGCCGTATGTGGTGTGAGCTTCTGCAGTACCGTAATCGATGTCTGCACGCAGGGTGTGAAGCGGAACAGTTCCCTCACTGTACCCCTCGGAGCGGGCGATATCAGCGCCGCCAAGACGTCCGCTAACCAACGTTTTGATCCCTTTCGCTCCTGCACGCAAGCAGCGGCTGATCGTCTGCTTTTGAGCACGGCGGAACGAGATGCGGTTTTCCAATTGACGAGCGATATTTTCAGCTACCAACGTAGCGTCCAGATCAGGCTTTTTCACTTCGTTGATGTTGATGTGAACGCGTTTGCCGGTCATGTCAGTCAAAGCTTTGCGAAGTACTTCCACTTCAGCTCCGCCTTTACCGATTACCATACCAGGCTTCGCGGTGTGAATCGTTACATTGACGCGGTTTGCTGCACGTTCGATTTCAATCGTGGAGACAGCGGCGTCTTTTAAACGGTCTTTTACATACTTGCGGATACGTAGATCTTCATGCAACAAGGAAGCGAAATCTTTATCGGCAAACCATTTCGATTCCCAGTCGCGAATAATACCGATGCGAAGACCAACTGGGCTTACCTTTTGACCCACACGTGTTCCCTCCTTATTTCTCGTTTAATACCACTGTGATGTGGCTGGTCCGTTTATTGATGCGGCTGGCGCGTCCCATTGCGCGAGGACGGAACCGTTTTAACGTCGGGCCTTGATCCACGAAGATCTTGCCCACTACGAGATTGTTTGGATCCATCTCATTGTTGTGTTCGGCATTGGCGATCGCCGATTTGATGAGTTTCTCAACGATCGGGGAAGCAGCTTTCGGCGTGTGCTTGAGAATCGCCAGCGCTTCGCCCACTTGTTTGCCTCGAATCAAGTCAACCACCAGGCGGACTTTACGAGGAGCAACGCGAATATAGCGAGCAACTGCTTTAGCTTCCATCTGTAGTACCTCCTCTCTGTGAAGAGAAAAAAATTAGCGCTTCTTGGATTTTTTGTCGCTGTCTACGTGACCCTTGAAGGTACGAGTTGGCGCAAATTCACCCAATTTGTGACCGACCATGTCTTCCGTTACATAAACTGGTACATGCTTGCGCCCATCGTAAACCGCAAACGTGTGTCCAACGAACTCAGGAAAAATGGTAGAGCGGCGCGACCAGGTTTTCACCACGCGCTTTTCGTTCTTCTCGTTTAGCTCGACAACTTTTTTCATCAAGTGGTCATCCACGAAAGGGCCTTTTTTCAAGCTGCGTCCCATATGTGAACCTCCCTTCGCCTAAGGCGATTGCTTATTCTTTCACCCCGCCTTACTTCTTGCGGCGGCGGATAATGTATTGATCGGATTTGTTCTTCTTCTTGCGAGTCTTGAGACCAAGCGCCGGCTTACCCCAAGGCGTAACAGGAGATTTGCGGCCGATCGGAGCGCGACCTTCACCACCGCCGTGCGGGTGATCGTTCGGGTTCATCACGCTACCGCGAACAGTCGGACGGATCCCCAGCCAACGGGAACGGCCTGCTTTACCGATGTTGATCAGCTCGTGATCCAGGTTGCCGACTTGACCTACCGTCGCGCGGCACTCTTTGTGAATGCGGCGGATTTCTCCGGAACCCAGGCGCACGATAACAAAGTCGCCGTCGCGGCCCAACAGCTGCGCTTCTGCACCTGCGGCGCGAACCAACTGTCCGCCTTTGCCCGGCTTCAATTCAATGTTGTGGATCGTCGTACCGACTGGCATGTTTTCCAGCGGAAGCGCGTTGCCGATTTTGATGTCGGCATCCGGGCCGGATACGATCTGATCGCCGACTTTCAGGCCAAGCGGTGCCAGGATGTAGCGTTTTTCCCCATCTGCGTAGTTGATCAGAGCGATGTTGGCAGAGCGGTTTGGATCGTATTCAATCGTAGCAACACGACCGATGATGCCGTCCTTGTTGCGTTTGAAGTCAATAATGCGGTACTTGCGCTTATGACCGCCACCGTGATGACGAACGGTAATTCTACCTTGGTTGTTGCGACCTGCTTTCTTGTTAAGAGGCGCAAGCAGAGATTTCTCCGGAGTGGAGGTGGTGATCTCTTCGAAGGTAGATACCGTCATTTGGCGACGACCAGGAGAAGTTGGTTTAAACTTCTTGATACCCATTTTTTATACCCTCCTTAGGAAAAGTCGTCGGGCTTACACGCCTTCGTAGAATTCCAGCTCTTTGCTGTCGGCAGTCAACTTGACAATCGCCTTTTTCCACTCAGAAGTGTAACCAGAGTATTTACCATAGCGCTTCGGTTTCGCAGGAACACGCATCGTGTTGACTGCCTCCACTTTTACGCCGAATACTTTTTCCACAGCTTGCTTGATTTCGGTTTTGTTGGCTTTCAACGGCACTTCGAAAACGTACTTCTTGTCAGCCATCATTTCAGTGGTGCGCTCCGTAATGATAGGGCGCTTGATGAGATCAAATTGGCTCTTCATTAGGCGAGCACCTCCTCAACTTTGGCAACCGCATCTTTTGTTACGATTACCTTGTCGTGAGCCACGAGGTCAAGCACGTTGATGCCGGCAGCATCGATGAACTTGGCACCCGGGATGTTGCGGGTTGAGAGCGCCACGTTTTGGTCGTAATCGGAGGTAACGACCAGCACTTTGCGGTCTGCTTTCAGGTTGGTCAGTACTCCAACCATTTCTTTCGTCTTCGGTGCAGCGATGTTCAATGCATCCAGCACCAGCAGTTCATTGTTTTGCACTTTTGAGGAAAGCGCAGATTTCAAAGCCAAACGGCGAACTTTGCGGTTCAGCTTATAGCCGTATTTGCGAGGCGTAGGTCCGAATACGACACCGCCGCCTTTCCACTGCGGAGCGCGAATGGAGCCTTGACGGGCGCGCCCGGTTCCTTTTTGACGCCACGGCTTGCGACCGCCGCCGCTGACTTCCGAACGATTTTTTACATCATGAGTTCCCTGACGACGGGAAGCCTGTTGCATAATAATCGCATCATACAGGACCGCATTGTTAGGCTCGACTCCGAACACGCTGTCCGCCAGTTCGATTTCGCCCACCTGTGCGCCTGCTTGGTTATAGAGAGCTACTTTTGGCATGTCAGTTCCTCCTTTCCTTACTTCTTGACAGCCGAACGAACGACTACGTAGCTGTTTTTGGGTCCAGGTATAGAACCTTTTACCAAAATGAGGTTGCGATCAGCATCAACTTTGATAACTTCCAGGTTTTGGATCGTGACATTGTCGCCGCCCATTTGACCTGGCAGGGTTTGCCCTTTAAATACGCGGTTCGGAGCAATCGCACCGAGCGAACCTGGTCCGCGATGGTAACGGGAACCGTGAGCCATCGGACCGCGAGCTTGGTTGTGGCGCTTGATCGCACCAGCATACCCTTTTCCTTTCGTCACGCCGGATACGTCAACAACTTCTCCTGCGGCGAAAATATCTGCTTTGATTTCCTGACCTACCTCGTACTCATCGAGGTTTACTCCGCGCACTTCGCGGATGAAGCGCTTAGGTGCCGTATTGGCTTTCGCGGAATGACCTTTTTCCGGTTTGTTCGCGCGATGTTCTTTCTTGTCCTCGAAACCGATTTGAATCGCCTCGTAACCGTCGTTTGCTTTATCCTTCTTTTGAAGAACAACGCAAGGACCGGCTTCGATAACCGTTACAGCGATTGCTGTACCGTTCGGACCGAACACTTGGGTCATCCCAAGTTTTTTCCCTAAGATTCCTTTGGTCATGTGTGCCACCTCCTGTGCATAATTCCTGTTTCACTTTTTCTCGACTCAGATGTTGCGAACAGCGGCTCTGGCGCATCGCTTTCGCGAAAAAAGCCTTCCGTTTGTTGAATCAAGTCCCTACCGATGTGCAGGGTCGCTGTTTGCTTGTATGACGATTAACGCTTGTTGTCCTAAGACAACGCCCACGCGTGTGTCGCGATTTCCGCTTACAGTTTGATTTCGATGTCTACACCCGACGGCAGGTCAAGACGCATCAACGCATCGACAGTTTGCGGTGTCGGATTTAAGATGTCGATCAGACGCTTATGTGTACGCATCTCGAACTGTTCACGAGAATCCTTATACTTGTGCACCGCACGAAGGATCGTGTACACCGCTTTCTCCGTAGGAAGTGGAATCGGACCAGAAACATTGGCTCCGGAACGCTTCGCAGTTTCCACGATTTTTTCAGCGGATTGATCGAGGATTTTGTGATCGTACGCTTTAAGACGGATACGAATCTTTTGTTTTGCCATTTGAGTCCCTCCTTTTTCGCCCATTTTATAACGGACATTTCTCAGTGGAAATATCCTGCACCCCAGCCATGGCAAAGGGGCCGGGTGTGTCAGCAACCTCCCACATCATCGCAAGTCCA
>Ga0325347_100132_pt1 | contig 14630 bp, 13 predicted proteins | sample WT_ome_11_FD_205709 | JGI IMG/M metagenome (GOLD analysis project Ga0325347, IMG submission 205709) | Metatranscriptome of lab enriched sorghum-adapted microbial communities from California, United States - WT_Day2_8 (Metagenome... ...
CCTAAAACAAGCATATACTTGTACAAATCCGTATCCGCCCGCTTGGAAGGGAGGCACCCCATGAGAACGAGAACGGTGATGTTGTTGTTCGGTTGTTTGCTGTTTGCCGCACTCGCCCTCCCGCCGGCGGCATTCGCCGAACCGCCCGCATTCGGCACGCATGCGGAGGCGGCCGCCATCATCGACGTGACGTCGGGTCGGATTCTATACTCGAAGCAGGGCGACAAGCCGATGCGCATCGCCAGCCTGACGAAGGTGATGACGGCCATCGTCGCGATCGAATCCGGCAATTTGGCGGATCTGGTCACGGTCGGCAGAAATGCCGCCGGCAAGGAAGGTTCCTCCCTTTACCTGAAAGAAGGGGAGAAGATGAGCCTCAAACATCTGCTGTACGGTTTGATGCTTCGCTCCGGCAACGATGCCGCGACGGCGATCGCCGAGCACGTGGGCGGGTCTGTGGAAGGATTCGCCTATTTGATGAACGAAAAGGCGCGCATGCTCGGCATGGAACACTCCCATTTCATGAATCCGTCGGGGCTGGACGAAGAGGGGCATGTATCGACGGCCAACGATATGGCCAAGCTGACCGCCTACGCGCTGAAAAATCCCGTTTTCCAGGAAATCGTCAAAACGAAAACGATCCGCGTGCCGCATCCGAGCGAAGCGGGGGACTACGTGTGGGCGAACAAAAACAAGATGCTGCACATTTATGAAGGCGCCGACGGGGTGAAAACGGGGTACACGAAATCGGCGGGGCGCTGTCTCATCTCCTCGGCCACCCGGAACGGGCAGCAAATCGCGGTGGTGACGCTGAACGACCCAAACGACTGGTCCGACCATGCGAGGGCGCTCGACTACGCGTTTCGCTATTTCCCGCTCGTGCCGCTCGCCGGCAAAGGGGATACGGTCGAGGGAACGAATCTCGTTGTGGGCGCCGGTTTCCGTTATCCGCTCTCCGAGGAGGAAAGAGCGCAGGTGGAGAAAAAAGTCGTCCTCGCGCCTCCGTCTTCACTCAGCTACCGGCTGGGGGAACGCGGCCGGCTGAACATCATGCTGAAGGGCGATTCCATCGCATCGCTGCCCCTTTTCGAAGCGGGAAGTCCGAGGCTTCAACAGCCGGAAACCGAACCGTCGTTTCGCTTCACCGAAAGCAAACCTTACGCCTCCCCGTTGCGAATGGGCGCATATATAAGCGGGCTTATGCGGCTTGTGCGCGCGCTGTTTGCCTTCTAGAAGTTTTTGAGGACGGGAGAAACGCTTATGGTGAACTGGATCTGGTTGTTTTTTATCGTCGCCGGATTTGCCGTCGCCGCCTTTCAGGGCAACATCGAAGCCGTGACGAAGGCGACGTTCGACGGGGCGGAAACCGGCGTCACCGTTTGTTTCGGGCTGATCAGCATCCTCGTTTTCTGGCTCGGCATGATGCGGATCGCCGAGGACGCGGGGCTTTTGCGGCGCTTGAGTTCCCTGCTGCGCCCGGTGGTCGGTTTTTTGTTTCCCGACGTGCCGAAAGGGCACCCCGCGCTCGGATACATTATGTCCAATTTGAGCGCGAACATCCTCGGCCTGGGCAATGCCGCGACGCCGATGGGCATCAAGGCGATGCAGGAGCTGCAAAAGTTGAATCCGTCCAAAGATACGGCCACACCGGCGATGTGCACGCTGCTTGCGCTCAACACGTCGAGCGTCACGATCATTCCGACGACGCTCATCGCCTTGCGGATGAACTTCAACTCCGCCAATCCCGCGGAAATCGTCGGCACAACGCTTTTGGCCACGCTGATTTCGACGACGGCGGCCATCCTCGCCGATCGCTGGTACCGCAGCCGGCTGTCCCGACGACAGAAAGGATGATTGCGCTTGTATGAGCTCGTTTCCCGCATATCGGCCTGGGCGATTCCCGTCATCGTCATATTTATCCCGCTGTACGCGGCATACCGCAAAGTTCCTGTATACGAATCGTTCGTCGAGGGAGCAAAGGACGGGTTCGGCACCGCGGTCAAAATCATCCCGCCATTGGTCGGCATGATGGTGGCGATCAGCGTGTTCCGCGCCTCCGGAGCGATGGATCTTCTGCTTGCGGCGGTGCGCCCGCTGATGGAACGGCTCGGCGTCCCTAGCGAAGTGTTGCCTCTCGCCATTTTGCGGCCGATTACCGGCGCCGGTTCGCTCGCCTTCACCGCGGACCTGATGAAGCAATTCGGCCCCGACTCGATGATCGGCCGCATCGCCTCCACGATCCAGGGCAGTACGGACACGACGCTTTACGTGCTGACCGTCTATTTCGGAGCGATCGGCATCCGCAAAGCGCGCTACGCGCTGAAGGTCGGCCTTTTCGCCGATCTGGTCGGCTTCATCGCCTCGATCGTCATCTGCTTTCTCGTGTTCGGATGAGATTCGGCGGCAGGTTGGCTTCGCCGGGCATCGTCGGAGTCTCCGAATAGTACCCGGAACAAACTGTCTGGTTGTCTGGCTTCCGCATGTACCATCCAATGGGGTGCCGAGCTCCGACCACGGATTTGTAGGCAACGAAGTTGCCGCGACGCGATGAGGCAACTTTTTTGTTTGGCCGTCGTCTACTTTTCAGGAAACACATGGCAATGGAGAGGGATGGCGTTGAAACCTACGAATCACGATCTTTCATATGGAACCCGGGAGAAAGAAGGCGGTAGTGGAAAGCGTTTTCCGGAAATGGTTCGGCGGGTGATTACTTCCGTTGCCATTTCCGGCGCTATGCTGGCGGCCGTCGGATGCTCTTTCGCTTCGATGGCGGATCCCGGCGTTGCGGCGGAACGCAGCGGAGAAGCCGGGACAGCAAAACCGTCCGGTCTTAAGGCGGATGCCGCAACCGGGACCCGGGCACCGGGGGATCCGGAGCATGAACTGTACATGCAATACGGAAACGATGTTGATGGGTTGATGCGATGGTTTGCGCAGGAGGGACTGCCGGATGAAATGAAACGGCAAGCACTGGCCCTGATATTGAACCGTCCGCTGGCCGAACCGCAGCTTGCCTGGTTGAGGGACATGGCGCAGCACACGGATGACACCGCGATGGAGCAAATGATCGACATGGTTCTGCTCCGGAATTACGGAGACAGCCAGGCGGCAGCACGGCTGATCGACAGCGGGGAGCGCGAGGGTTTCCGTGTGCCGCTCGATTACGAAGCGGAAAAAGAACTGGCCCGCCGTTATCCGGACAGCCGCCTGGCCGCAGGTATTGCCTCATACGAACATATTCGGGGAGCGGCGTACTTTTTTGCCGACAATTTGAACGATGGCTATCTTTATCAAAACGAAGGCGACGATTTTGCGGATCCGGAAAAAGCCATACCGCAGTGGCTCGCGTTTCTCCGCGATTTTCCCCTGCACCCTTCCGCCGACGATGCGGCATACCGGCTGGCACGCTGTTATCAAAAGCTGGGGTTATACAGGGAGGCGCTGCATGGGTTTGATCAAGCGATGCGTACCGGAGACGGGGACATGACATACGAAGCAAAGGGCTTGTTTCTGTATGTGCTCGATGTGGACATGACAGGCGAAGATTTGCAGAAACTGGACGCGGCAGCGCTGCCCGCCTGGAGCGGGCCGTGGGTCGCCTATACCCGCGCGGTCAATGTGCTGCGCGACGGCGACTTTGCTGACGCGGCAAAGCAGCTGAGCGATTTCATTGCCGCTTACGACGGAGCCGATCTGTTCGCTCCGCTGCCCAGGGACATGAAACAGAAGGACGGGTACGCACCCGGAGGAGAGTACCAGTTCTGGGACAAAGTGAAGGAACAGCAGCGTTTGGCCGAGACGCTGGCCGCTTTGCAGCGGGATATCGACGGTTCGGACGGGAAGGAAAAAACGGCGAAACAGTATGCTTTGGGCGCAGCCGTCTACCGGCAACCGCTGCTCTTTTATAACCATTTGTGGCGTGGGACGCGGCAAAACTTTTTTTGGATCGGCCAGGTGGGCAGCATGCAGGATGACGCTTCGCTGAAACGGTTCATTTTGCGCTTTAACCATCTGGTTCGCGCGGGGGAGATCTTTTCATCCATCGATTTGAACGAGGCTGATCCGGATCTTGCCGCCAAGACGCTGTTTTCGTTGGCCTTATGCAAAAGCAAGCTGATCGATTATGGTCAGGAAATCGCCTACATGGCGTCGGATCAGCAACTGGAACAGGAGATGATACAGACGTTGCAGGAACTTTTGCGGCGTTTTCCCGATTCCGAACTGGCTGATGATGCGCTGATGCTGATGTATGTCTATAACGGGGACATACGGCAGTTGCATGAATTGCTGGAGCGGTATCCAAACGGCGATCAGGCGGAAAAGGCTAAGCTCCTGTTGACTGGTGCCTGACATTAGTAGGCGCGGTGTCCCCGGTCATTTTTTGTCTTGGTGCCGGACCATAGCCGACCCCCGCCGCACCTCCCCGCAACGGTCCACATATACTGTAGCAGTTTCCCGACCAGTTTCCCGACCGAGGTGAACTGCATGCAGTATTTCGGCATCATTATTCATCATTCCGTCTGTCCGTCGATCAACGGCAAAGGGTACGATTTCCTCATCACCAAGGACGCCTCCGTCATCCCCGCCCCGCATCGGACCGACCCCAGCTATATCCATATTTGCCTGGAAGGAGATTTTTCCGAAGCTTCGGCGCTGACGCCCAAGCAGCAGGAACAGCTTTTTATTCTGGGCAAATTGAAGCAGCAACTGTGCGAGACGTTCGGTTTCAGCCACGATGACGTGTTTCCGCATACGAATACCTGTCCCGGGCCGACGTTCCCCTGGTCGAAACTTGTGATTTCCCTGAAGGATGGTTATCATTAGGATATGCTACAGAGTCGTGCACGAACATGTGCTTCCATCGGGGTGAGAGACGTGGAACGGTTGCAGAAAGTGCTGGCCCGGGCCGGCGTCGGCTCGCGGCGCAAATGCGAGGAACTGATCGCATCCGGAAGGGTGACGGTCAACGGCGTCACGATCACGGAGCTCGGGACGAAAGTCGATCCGGCGACGGACGTCGTCAAGGTGGACGGCCGTCCGATTCGCCCGGAGCAGCCGGTATATATTTTGTTCAACAAGCCCAAGGGGGTGGTCACCAGCGTCCGCGATCCGCAAGGCCGCAAAGTGGTGACCGATTTTATCAAAGGCGTGAAGGAGCGCATCTACCCGGTCGGCCGCCTCGATTACGATACGGAAGGGCTTCTGATCCTGACCAACGACGGACAATTCGCCAATCTTCTCATGCATCCGAGCCATGGCGTGCCGAAAACGTACCACGCGACCGTCCAGGGAATTCCCCACGGCAGTGCGCTGGACAAGCTGCGGGAAGGCGTCATGCTGGACGACGGCCCGACCGCGCCCGCGGAGGTGGAATATTTCGACATCCGGCCGGAAAAAAACGAGACGGTCGTTTCGATCACCATCCACGAAGGCAAAAACCGGCAGGTCCGCCGGATGTTCGAGGCGATCTCCCATCCGGTGATCCGGCTGAAGCGGGTGCAGTACGGGCCGCTTGCGCTGGGCGGATTGCCGCGCGGGAAGTTCCGTTTTTTGCGCGAAGATGAAGTTCGGGCGCTTGAAGAAGCGGCGCTCCAGTCACATAAAATTCAAAAAACGCCCGGGTAAAACCCGGGTAAATCGCTTCGATTACGATATAATTTGAGTTAGCATAAGAAAAATTGGGTGATGACGGTTGGGAAAGCATAAGAAATGGATGCAGATCGCCATTTTGCTCATCCTGGCGATTGTCGGCGCATTTACCGTCGGCGGCAGCCTGTTTCGGGACAACGACCTGCCGCAAGTCGGCGGGCGGGCTCCCGATTTTGCCCTCGTCGGCCTGGACGGGAAAACGCACAGGCTGTCCGACTATCGCGGCAAGTTGGTGATGGTCAACTTCTGGGGCACGTTCTGCCCGCCGTGCAAGGAAGAGATGCCGGCCATCGAGAAGCAGTACCAAAAATGGCGCGATGCCGGATTCGAGGTGCTCGCCGTCAATCTGGCCGAAAGCAAGGTGACGGTGGACAGTTTCGTCAAACAGCTGAACCTGACTTTCCCGATATTGCTCGACGACCGGATGGAAATTCGCAAAACATACGGGGTTGTCAACTACCCCACCACATTCCTCATCGACCAAAGCGGCAAAATCGCGTTGAAAAAGGAAGGCCAGATGGACGAGAGCTTCATCGAACAGAACCTCATCAAATGGCTGGGAAAGATGTAGCATGATCGAAAATACGAAGTGCGAGTGCGGGCATCAGAACGCGGTCGGCACCGTGTTGTGCGAATCTTGCGGCAAGCCGCTGTCCGAGGAACTGCTGCGCGGGACGGGCCCGCTGGAAATGAGGTACGACGGCGTCGCCCGCCGTTCCATGCGCGCCAACCCGACGCCGATCGACCGCGTCTGGAATTTTTTCTCGTCGGTGAAAGTCGCCGTATATTTGATCATCGTCACGTTGCTTGCCGCCTCGCTCGGCACGATCTTTCAGCAGGAAAACATGTTCATCAACCGCGATCCGGCGTTCCTGCTGAGCTATTACAAGGAAAATTACGGTTGGTTCGGCGAGCTTTATTACCGGCTGGGCTTGTCCCGCACGTTCGAATCGTGGTGGTTTCGCGGCCTTTTGTTCATGATCGGTACTTCGCTGGTCGTCTGCAGTCTGGACCGCGTGCTTCCGTTGTATCGCGCGTTGAAAAACCAGCAAATCCGCAAACATCCGACCTTCATTCTGCGGCAAAAAGTGTCGTATGCCGCCACATTGCCGCTCGATGCGCACCCCTCGGAGCCATCGGGCCCGGCGGATCAGGAGGAAGCCGCCCGGCGATGGGTGGAGCGGATGTCCGCCATCTTGAAAAAACAGCGCTACCGCGTGCATACCGACGGCACGGCGCTGTTGGCCGAAAAAAACCGCTTCAGCCGATGGGGGCCGTACATCAACCATATCGGGCTCATTATTTTTTTGTTGGCCGCCCTGGCGCGCAGCGTTCCCGGCTGGCACATGGACGAGTATTACGGCTTTCTCGAAGGCCAGACGCAAAAAATTCCGAATACGCCCTACTATTTGAAGAACGAGAAATTTACCGTCGACTTTTACAAGCCGGAGGAACTGCCGGAGGGGATGCGCAATCAGGGGGCGTTGGTTCCGAAAATGTACGAGACGCAGGCCGTGCTCTACCGATGCGCGGCCGATTGCGACGACCCCTCGAAACAACCGGTGCTTGAGGAGGTGGCGCGGCACAACATTCTCGTCAACCATCCGCTCAAATATAAAGGGTTGCTCGCTTACCAGTACGACTGGCAGGAGACGCCGCAGCTCATCTCCGTCCGGGCGACGCTCAAAAACAGGCAGACCGGCGAGGCGTACGGCAGCTTCGTGCTGGATATGAAACAGCCGCAGGACAGCTACGTCGCCGGACCGTACCAACTGAAGTTGAGAGGTTATTATCCGGAATTCGCCTTCGAGAACGGCGCGCCGGTCACGAAATCGAACGATCCGAAAGCGCCCGCGTTCATATTTACGATCACCGGTCCCGACCTGCCCCCGGAAGGGGAGCCGTACATCTATTTCCCGCGGGAGATCGACAGGGAGCAGTTCGGGCAGGATGCGATCAACGGCGCGCTCGGCCGGAAGCTGGAGCTTGCCGTCGGTTCGATGGACGATGTGCAGGTCGCGCTTTACACGTCGTGGCTGAACATCCGCGTCGACAAGCCGTTGCCCTATATTTGGGTCGGCGCCGCCATCACGGTGATCGGTCTGGCGATGGGCTTCTACTGGCAGCATCGGCGCATCTGGCTGCGCATCGACGGAGATCGGCTGTTGTTCGGAGCCCATACGAACAAAAATTGGTACGGTTTGCGGAGAGAAGCGGCTTACGCCCTGAATCGGGCCGGCATTGCCGTGGATGCCAAAACTTTGGAAACGGGAGGAAAGCGTTCGTGAATTTTGCATCGCTCAGCGCTCAGGCGCTACTGGCAGCGTTCGTTCTGTATTGTGCGGCGTTCCTGCTGTCCGTGCTGGCCATCACCGGCAAACGTTGGAGCAACCGCGATCCCGGAGAGCACGCGCGGCGTTTCGGATGGATCGCGTTTATCGTTTCCGCGGTCGGCTTCGCCTGCCACGTCGTCTATTTTTTCGCCCGGTGGCGCGCCGCCGGCCACATCCCGACGAGCAACATGTATGAATTTCTGACCTTTCTCGCGATGATGATCATCCTTGCCTACATCATCGTTTTCCTGATCTACCGCTTGCCGGTGCTTGGCGTTTTCGCGCTTCCCGTCGGCTTCATCGTGATCGCCTACGCTTCGGTGTTTCCGCACGATGTGCAGCCGCTCATTCCGTCCTTGCAAAGCAACTGGCTGAAAATTCACGTGACGACCGCGGCGGCGGGCGAGGCGTTCTTTGCCGTCGGGTTCGCCAGCGGACTGATGTATTTGCTGCGCACGGCCGATTACCGGGACTCATCGAAACCGGCCGGCGCGGAGCGCACCGCATTGGAACTGACGCTGTTCGTCATCGTTTTGCTTATCGCCTTTATCGGCAGCACCCTGGGCTTCAACGCCGCCGGTTACAAAGCGCAGTTCGTTAAGGAGGTGACGGTGACGGACAAGGCGGGGCAGGAGCAAACGATCACGCAGATCGAGCAGTACGTGTTGCCGCCGATCGCCGCTCCGTACGGCAGTCGGCTGGAATCGATGACGCCGTTTCTCGGGATGAAGGAGCCGCTGTTTGTGACGCCGTCCTGGATGAACGGAGTTAACGCCGGGCGCAAGCTGAACACCATCATCTGGACCGTGCTGACCGGGTTGATCCTGTACGGAGTTCTGCGGCTGATCGCCCGAAGGCCGCTCGGCGCGGTCGTCCAGCCGCTGCTTAAGGGGATGGATCCGGAAGATTTGGACGAAATCGGCTACCGTTCGATCGCCATCGGTTATCCGATCTATACGCTCGGCGCGCTCGTGTTCGCCATGATCTGGGCCAACGAGGCGTGGGGGCGGTTCTGGGGCTGGGACCCGAAGGAAGTGTGGGCGCTCATCACCTGGCTTTTTTACGCCGCGTTCCTGCATCTCCGTCTGTCGCGCGGGTGGCAGGGCAAACGATCGGCGTGGCTGGCCGTGTCCGGCTTCATCGTCGTCATGTTTACGCTCGTCGGCGTCAATCTGCTGATCGCCGGACTTCATTCCTACGCCGGCGTGTAAAGCGCGTTGCCCTCCACGCGTTCGGGATGGTTTCCCCCTGACGCGATCGGGATTGCCGATGGGCTTCACTTTACAATAACCGCTTGAAAGAGGTGGTCCGTATGACGGGGAAAACGAAAATTTTAGTCGTGGACGATGAGGAACGCATACGCCGTTTGTTGCGCATGTATCTGGAGAAGGAAGACTACGCCATCGAGGAGGCGCAGGACGGAGAAACGGCGCTCAGGATGGCGACGGACCGCGATTACGACCTGATCCTGCTCGATCTCATGCTTCCCGGCATGGACGGCATCGAAGTGTGCGCGAAACTTCGCCAGATCAAATCGACCCCGGTCATTATGCTCACGGCCAAAGGGGAGGAAAACAACCGGGTGCAGGGCTTTGAAGCGGGCGCCGACGACTACGTGGTGAAGCCGTTCAGTCCGAGGGAAGTCATCTACCGCGTCAAGGCGATTCTGCGCCGCTCTTCGGTCACCGCTTATCTTTCGCGGGAAGTCGTTTCCAGCAACAAAATCGTGTTTCCGCATCTCGTCATCGAGCACGACGCGCATCGGGTGACCGCCGGAGGGCACGAGGTGGCGCTGACGCCCAAAGAATACGAGCTTCTGCATTATTTGGCGATGTCTCCGGACAAAGTGTTCTCCCGCGAAGAACTGCTGCGGGACGTCTGGAATTACGAATTTTTCGGCGATTTGCGCACGGTCGACACGCATGTCAAACGGCTGCGCGAAAAGCTCAACAAAGTGTCGCCGGAAGCGGCGGCGATGATCACGACCGTGTGGGGAGTCGGCTACAAACTCGAGGTGCCGAGATAACGTGTTTATTTTCAAAAGCGTCGTAGGCAAGCTGTGGTTGACGATCATCGCGCTGGTTGCGGTCGTCCTGCTCATTTTGAGTCTTTTTCTCGGGCAGATGATCGAATCGGTATTTGCCAATACGCAGGATCAGCTGAAAAATTTGGAGCGGATGGCCGAGAAAGCGGCCGGCGAACTGGCCGACCACGCGGATTGGGACGGATACATCCAATTCGTCAACGAGCTGATCAGCGCCCAGGAGGCCAAAATGATTTTCGTCCGCACCGATTACACGGAATTCGGCGGGGAGCCTGCTTTGCAAGGCGCGGCGGAACCGACCGCCGCCCATATTTACACGCGCGACGAGCTTTCGCGGGTGTTTCGGGGCGAGCGTCTGGACAAGCGGTTTGCATTCGAATCCGCCGGGAACGGCGAATATATCGCGGTGGCCGTCCCTTACCGGCCGGGCGACCCGGGCGGCGCGAGCGGGGCGGTGGTGCTGTTCCAGGCGATCCAGCCGCTGGAATATACGCAGTGGCACGTCAAGTTGCTGTTTTTTTACGTTTCGGTCATCGGGTTTTTGCTCACGACGTTTTTTGCCTTTTTCCTGTCGACGCGCATTACGAAACCGCTGCTCCAGCTGAAAAAAGCGGCGGATCTGATCACCCTGGGGGAATACGGGACGAGGGTGCCCGGCGTGCCCGTCGATTCGACGGACGAGATCGGCGATCTCGCCAAGACGTTCAACCGCATGGCGCAGGAATTGCAGGAGACGATCCGGGACTTGAACCACGAGAAGGAACATCTGTCCAGCGTGCTGCGCAGCATGACCGATGCGGTGATCACATTCGACGCGGAAGGCCGCATCATTTTGACCAATCCGCAGGGCAACAAGATTATTGAAGATTGGAAACGGATCCATTGGAGCGACGATTCGAGCGCCGAGCGTGACGACTCCGCCGCGGAGGAGCCGGCCGATTCCGCAGCTTCCGCGGATGAGCGCCGCATTCCCGCGCCGCTCAGACCGCTTTTTGAGTCGGTCGTTCGCAACTCGCAGGAACATACGACGAAATTGCACGTGATGGACGGCGTGTGGTCCGTCGTCATGACGCCGCTGTATTCGCAGGAAGCGGTTCGCGGCGCGGTTGCGGTGCTGCGCGACGTGACGGAGGAATTTCGCCTCGACAAGTTGCGCAACGATTTTCTGGCCAACGTTTCCCATGAATTGCGCACGCCGATATCGATGATGCAAGGTTACAGCGAAGCGCTGCTGGACGATATCGCCGCTTCGCCCGAAGAGCGGCGGGAGCTCGTGCAGGTGATTTACGACGAATCGCTGCGCATGGGGCGGCTTGTTGCGGATTTGCTGGATCTGGCGCGCATGGAAGCGGGCCATCTGAAGCTGCAGTTGCGCCGGGTCGATGTTCCCCGTTTCATTCAGCGGATGCACCGCAAATTCAGCGTGCTGGCGAAGGAGCGGGGCATTCGCCTCGTCACCGAACTCCCGCAGGAGGAACTGTTTTTGGAGCAGGCGGACGAGGACCGGCTGGAGCAGGTGGTGACGAATCTTCTGGACAACGCGATCCGCCATACGCCGCCGCAGGCGGAAATTCGCATCAAAGCCTATGCGAAAAATTATTTGGGCCGGCCCGCCGCGTGCATCGAGGTCGCCGACCAGGGACAGGGCATTCCGGCGGAGGACTTGCCGTACATTTTCGAGCGGTTTTATAAAGCGGACAAAGCGCGCACCCGCGGCAGCGCCAACGGAAAAAACGGGGGCGGCACCGGCTTGGGGCTCGCCATCGTGAAAAATATCGTCGAAGCGCATGGAGGGAAAGTGTACGCCGCCAGTACGGTCGGCAAAGGAACGACATTTTCCATCATGATTCCTTTGCAGCCGAAAGCGCGGTGACGTTTTTTGCGGCCGAACGGCGTAGGAATTTGTTGACTGATCTTGTTGTTCGTGGAACAAGCCCGAGGGGGCGGCAGACTCCAAAGGAAGGGTCAGCCGCCCCCTCGCGGCGTTTTTTGAACCAATCGGTTGCCGATCCTGCACGCCCAAGTCGCGTTTGCGGATCAAAGCGTCAAATCCTGCACATGGCGGATATCCGGCAAATCGTTCAACTGCTTAAGCACGTCTTTCGGCGCCGGCTTGTCGGTCGTCAGCACCATAATTGCCGAACCGCCGACGACTTTGCGGCCGACCTGCATCGTGGCGATGTTGACGTCGTTGTTGCCGAGCAGCGTCCCGACGCGCCCGATGATGCCCGGTTTGTCGGTGTGCGAGATGAGGATGAGATTGCCTTCCGGCGCGACATCCACCGGGTATTGGTCGATCTGCACGATGCGCTCCCCGTAACCGGTCAGCAGCGTTCCGGCGAGCACCCGCTCTCCCGATTTCGTCCTTAGCGTCAAGGTGATCAGGTTGGTGAACGTCTTCGCTTCCGTCGATTTTTGCGTCACGATGTTGACGCCGCGCGACTTCGCCAAATGCATCGCGTTGACGATATTGACCGCTTCGAGCTGTTTGCCGAGCACGCCTTTGACGATGTAGCGCGTAAGCAACGCCGTATCCACTTCGCTCAGTTCCCCGGAATACTGCACGACGATTTCGCGAATCGCATCGTTCGTGATTTGCCCCGCGCAGCTTCCCAGTTTTTCTCCCAGATTGAAGTAGGGTTCGAGTTTGGCCAATACATCGGGCGACACCGGAGAAAGATTGACCGCGTTTTTAAACGGCTGTCCGCGCAAAATATGCAGCACTTCTTCGGATACGTCGATCGCCACGTTTTCTTGCGCCTCGACGGTCGAGGCGCCGAGATGCGGCGTCACGATAATTTTCGGGTGGTTAAGAAACGGATGATCCGCTCGCGGCGGTTCTTCCTCGAACACGTCGAACGCCGCGCCGGCGACGATGCCGGCGTCGATCGCCTTCACGAGCGCCTCCTCGTCCACGATGCCGCCGCGCGCGCAGTTGATAATGCGCACGCCCTTGCGCATGACGGCGAACTGCGCATCGGATATCATGTGGCGGGTCTCGTTCGTCAGCGGCGTATGCACGGTGATGAAGTCGGCTTTTCGGCAGATTTCGTCGACGGTGCCCAGCTTCACGCCGAGCTTTTCGGCGCGCTCTTCGCTGAGGAACGGGTCGTACCCGATCACTTCCATGCCGAACGCCTTGGCGCGTTTGGCCACCTCGCTGCCGATGCGGCCCATGCCGATGATGCCCAAAATTTTGTTGCGCAGCTCGACGCCGACGAACGATTTGCGGTCCCATTCGCCGCTGATCGTTTTGCGGTAAGCTTGCGGAATTTGCCGCGCCACGGCCATGATCATCGCAAACGTATGCTCGCAAGTCGAGATCGTATTGCCGTCGGGCGCGTTGATCACGATGATGCCGCGCCGGGTGGCCGCATCCAGGTCGATGTTGTCCACGCCGACGCCGGCGCGGCCGATGACTTTCAGTTTTTTGGCGGCTGCCATGATGCGCTCGGTCACTTTCGTCTGGCTGCGCACGAGCAGGGCATCGTATTCGCCGATGATGCCGACAAGTTCGTCTTCCGACAGCCCCGGCTTTTTGTCCACCTCGATGTCGGGGGCATCGTGCAGTTGCTGAATCCCCATGTCGCTGATCGGGTCGGATACGAGTATTTTGTACATCTGTATAGAACCTCCTCCAAAATAAAAAACTCTCTGATCCCATACGTACCCACGCACGCAAGGGACGAGAGCTGACTTCGTGGTGCCACCCTTATTCGCCGCCCGTTCCCGGACGGCCTCAGACGGTCGATCGACCGGCGAAAAATAACGGTTTCCACCGTCCGCATCTACTGATCGGCTTCCCGAAGGTTCGATGCGGCTACTCCGGAATGCTCCGCGCGGTGTTCGCCGCCGGTTCGCACCGCCCACCGGCTCTCTGCGGGCGTCGGCCGCGCTTGGTTCCTTCATCGTTTTTTTCATGTCGTTTTCATAAAATTTATCATGTCGAATGCGGGGTGTCAATGCCTTTTCACCCAAAAGTCCGGTGAAAAATTCCGTCTGAGACTTCAGGACGATTTCGGCCGCTTAAGCCGCTTTTTCACCGGACTTTCCGGTACGGATTTATCCTGCCTGTTTTTTGTAGCGTTCCACGCATTCTTCGTACAGCTTTTTGGCGAATTCGGCATCTTTCCAGCCTTCGATGACGGTCTTCTTGTTCTCCAGATCTTTGTACACCTGGAAGAAATGAGCGATTTCCTTCAAAATGTGCGGCGCGACGTCGTCGAGCGACTTCACTTGGGCGAAGCGGGGGTCTTTCGTCGGAACCGCCAGCAATTTCTCGTCCTGGCCTTTGTCGTCGGACATGATCAACGCGCCGATGACGCGCGATTCGATGACGCATCCCGGGAACGTCGGGTTCGTCACGAGTACGAGAATGTCGAGCGGATCGCCGTCCAACGCCAGCGTATTTTGCAAATATCCGTATTCCGTCGGATAAAACATCGGGGAATACAGCACGCGGTCGAGAACGAAAACGCCCTTCTCCTTATCGAATTCATACTTGTTCTGGCTTCCTTTCGGAATTTCAATAAATGCGTCGACGACCAGATTGGACATAGTCAGCCTCCTCAATCCACACTAAATAGATCGGTATTCTGTTGGAA
>Ga0325347_100137_pt1 | contig 14572 bp, 14 predicted proteins | sample WT_ome_11_FD_205709 | JGI IMG/M metagenome (GOLD analysis project Ga0325347, IMG submission 205709) | Metatranscriptome of lab enriched sorghum-adapted microbial communities from California, United States - WT_Day2_8 (Metagenome... ...
CTGCAAATGGCCGATATGAGAGGACATGCGAAAACGGCGAGCATCGAAGAGATTTTAAAGGTGAAGGAGGAAGCAATTCGCATCATCCATCAGCAAGAACCGCTTAGCATAAAAGAGTTGGATGTAGATGGGAATGATCTGATCGAATTGGGAATTAAACCGGGTAAGGAAATAGGATCTATACTTAACCTATTGCTGGAACGCGTCCTTGAAAATCCCGATCTGAATCGCAAAGATCTCTTGTTGGAAATAGCGAAAGCAGAGTATGGCATGAAAGAGAGAGCATAGCATGGACGTGGAGAGGAGATTATTTATGGAAAAGAGCCAAGCAATCATGGAGAGTCTAAAACCATTTATTCAAGCAGTTTGGCAGAAAACCGGTTTTAAAGAATTAACGCCCATTCAAAGGGAAGCCATACCCGTCATTAGGGACGGGAAAGATCTGATTGCGGAATCGCCAACCGGATCGGGAAAGACATTGGCCTATTTATTGCCGATTATAGAGCAAATAAGAACAGAGTCAAACCAAATTCAGGCTTTAACTCTCTCGCCTACGAGAGAGTTGGCGATGCAGATCCTGGAAGAGGTTAAAAAGTGGACAGAAGGAAGCGGGATAAGATCGGCTTCATTTATTGGCGGAGCCGACTTCAAGAGGCAAATGGAGAAATTGAAATCTCATCCGCAGATTGTGGTAGGAACTCCAGGGAGAATATTGGAGTTAGCCAATGCAAAGAAAATGAAGCTTCATGAAGTAAAAACGATTGTGATCGACGAAGCCGACCAATTGCTGCAAATCGACTTCGCCGATGCGGTTAAGAATATTGTGAAGAGGACATTAAAGGAGAGGCAACTGCTCTTCTTTTCGGCAACCATGCCAAAACAGGTTGAATCTATCGGTGATGAGTTGATGAATGAGCCGGCATTGGTAAAAATAGAAGCAAATGAAGAAATACAGGCTAAAGTTGAGCACTCCTATATCGTCTGCGAAAAGAGAGATAAGATTGACATTTTGCGGCGTATTGCCAATCTGAAAGAGCTTAAGAAAGCGATGGTTTTTATAAATGAGAGCAACAAAATTGAAGAGATTGCAGCTAAATTGCGCTTTAAAGGCCTGAAATTGGAAATTTTACACGGGGAGACCAGGAAGACGGAGAGAGAAAAGATTATTAAACAGTTCCGTGAAGATCGTTTTCCCCTGCTTCTCACCACCGATTTAGCTTCACGAGGATTAGATTTTGCGGCAGTGACCCATATCATTCATTTTGACCTGCCGGAAGAGTATGAGAAATATTTGCACCGTTCCGGGCGAACGGGGCGCATGGGAGCCGCCGGCAATGTAATCTCTATCATTACGAATCGTGAAATCGGAAGAATGACAGCATTTTCTAAAAAGGCAGGAGTACCCTTTCAGGAAAAATATCTCTATAAGGGCGAGATGATTGGGAAGCAAAAGCAGATCAGATAAAAATAGATTTACAATTGCCAAATTTCTTTATATAATTTTGGAAAACCATAGAATAGTCCTGCGGTAATATGTCAAGCACCTAAAACTATGGAATTGGAAATTTAGTCACTCATTTTTTAGAAAAAAGACAATACTTAAGAAACCCAGTTATTTCAGGTAATAACTGGAAATTACTGAAGGACTTTTTAGGAGGTGTTGTGCTCCTAGTTATTCACCTTCCTTCCAGGCGTGTAGATTTGGTCGTTGCGTAGCAGCGCATCCACCAAACGCACAAGTTTTCTTGCTGTTAGAACGAGGGCTCTTTTATGTTGATGCTTGGGTACTTCCAGATACTTTTTCTGGTAATAATCCCGAAACTCCGGTTCATATCGTTTTACCGAGTTGGCAGCCTCAACCAGGTAATACCGAAGGTATCGGTTACCAGATCGTATCATATTGGTTTCTTCTGCCTGGAACTTGCCAGATTGGTGTTTACTCCATGTAAGACCTGCATATTTAGCTAATGATGCCTGGTCTTTAAATCGTGCAATATCACCAATCTCTGCAAGGATTCCAGCGCAGTATACAGGTCCTATGCCAGGTATGGTTTGTAACGTGTTTGGAATGCCATCTAACACTTTTTCAATCGCCTTATCCAGTTGTTTGATCTGGGCTTGAATACTTCGAATAGATTCAATCGAAGTGCCCAACAGAATATCGATGGTATCTTCAACACATTTAGACAAGCGATAGGAGGATCGCACCGCCTTTTGAATACAGTTCGCTACCCTCTCAGGGTCAGGAAAGCGGTTTTTTCCTTTCTCTTTTAGGTAGCTTGCTAATTCGGATACTTCCATCGCTCCAATCTCTTCGAGACTGTATTTTTCAAGCAAGAGTTCCATCATGGCATGGCCAAATACAGAGCTTTCTACTTCTGTAGTAAAGGCACTGCATTTGAAGAATAAATGCTGTAAGAAATATTGCTTCTCTCGTGTCAAGTTGTGCATCAAGTGGTAGCGCATGCGAGTCAATCGTTGTAGGGCAACGTATTGTTCTTGCATAATCACGGTTAATGGAAGTCTGCCAAAGCGTAAACGATCTGCAATGATCCACGCATCAATATGGTCAGTCTTATCCATATCCACATAAGCTTCTTTAAACTTGCGGATAAGCTTGGGATTGATGGTGTAGACTTTGGTGTTCCGCTTACGCAGCTCCTCATCCTCGTTGAGGAACATGGCTGGATGCCAACTATATACAGAGGTCGATTCAAGACCCATTTGGATCTCTTTACTCCCATGCTTGTCCGCAAGAGCAATTACTTGATCACGCAGATAACTGGCTCCATCGAGATTGTTGTTTACTGTGAAGGAGTTTAGGGTCTCTCCTTCCTGGTTCATGATACAGACTTTCAGATCACTTGAGCTTACATCCATTCCAACAAACAACTTCAAGTGAGATAACCTCCTTTCTTTTTAGGATCTTGGGAAATTGGACTCTTCGGGATGTCCCCAGCGCACTCGTTGATCAATCACCCTCGCGTATGAGAACTCACTTTGGTCCATGGGCTACCTGAAATCTGCTATCTTTCAGCATGGATTGCCAAAGGGTACAGCCTGCGGGTAAGAAGTTCAAACGAGAGCTGGGGAAACAGACTTTTCAATGTAGTCAAAGCTACAGGAGGAAGAAGGATTTCCCCAAATGGATCCTAAGAACCATTATCCAGGAACATCACGAAAAATCCAAAGACCCAATTTTGATTACTATACTTAGACGCCCGCCCTTGACAGGGAGCCTCTGCTCCCTTTGGAAACCCAATGCTGACCCCGCGGGGAAAAAACACCCCTGCGGGGCATGCCCTTCGGGTCAGTATACCAAAGGGAGCCCCTCCCTGATCAAGGGTAAAATGAACGGGCTTGAATAAGTGGAAATTTGCAAAGTATTCGTTTTTCAAGGAACAACGCTCTCATAGAAAATTGGAAATTTTGTTTTCTAATGGGGGCAAAACATATTATACGAGGAGGTTTTCAGTATGACCGCAAATCGACAATTATTGATGAATCTTATACCTAAGTACACCTCCTATGATTTTACTTAAAATGGTTTCGCAGCCGTAGGGTGTACCCATCCTATGGTTTTTTATTTGGTATAAACATCTCACAGGTGTTTATATAGATAAAAGACCTGGTAACAGGGTCTTTTCTTTTTTAGTAGCTAGGCAAGCGCCGAATGTTCTTTAAGTATGAAGAAAGGAGGAGATGTGAGTGATGATCAACAAAACTTATGAAGAGATCTGTAAAATTGTAGAGGTGATCGTAGATGCATAACAAAAACGATAGAGAGATGGGGGTTGATATGAATGGAAATCAAAATCGTTGAATACAGTCATGATTTGGCGGCTGCGGTTGCGGAGATGTGGAACCACAGTCGTCAAGGCTGGGGTGGAGGCAATGAGATTACCACTGAAGAGAATGTGCGACAACAGGAAGAGAATTCGATCAATCTTAATACCTATTTAGCGATGGAAGGAGATCAAGTCGTCGGCTATTGCGGCTTGAGCGAATACCGGGAAGACCAGGGTGCCCTGTACATAGCCTTGCTCAATGTTCGCGATGATTATCACGGCAAAAAGATCGGCAAGCAGTTGGTCTTAAAAGCAATTGAACGCACCATCCAATTAAAATGGCCTAGACTTGATCTCTATACCTGGGCAGGGAATACAAAGGCGGTTCCTCTCTATAAGAAATGCGGATTTTTCTGGGAGGAAAGGGACGATACGGTCCATTTAATGAACTTTATCCCATCTGTTCTTGCCACCGAGGCCGTTCAGGAGTTCTTTAAAGTGGCCGATTGGTATCAAGACAGTAAAAGAGCTATTGAAGTGAAGCCTGACGGACGAATAGAGAATGGCTTTCACTTCTATGAATACCGATGGGAGAAAGATGGCAGGAGTCTCCGCATGGAATATGAGAGAAAAGGACGGGGATTAAGACTAATCGAGACCGATCAATATCTGATCTACGCTTCAGTTGCTAAGCAAGACCTGATTTTTGGTTCCGAGTATCCCATTCAATTTCATATTTTAAACAAGTCAGAAGAGCCGCTTCATATTTCGATTGAAGGGATGGATGATCAAAATATTCACTTTAATTTCCGCCAGGAGTTGCTTGTAACCGATTCGACAACTGTAGAAGGCCGATTTTTTGTAGGCGAGATCGCTGAAGAACAGAGCATTTGGAGGACTCATCCCACTGTAGCAGCAAGAGTGAAAATTAACGGAAAGGAAGCAATCTTCAGAGTGGGGATAAATTCCAAATTTCCCGCCCGATTGACGGCCAAAACAGAAGATGATCCTGCATATTTGGATGTAGAATTAAAATTATTCCTGGAACTTGAGAACCATTTCGATGAAGAGGTTCATTTCTCGTTTAGATTGCCTTCAGACTCTTTTATTCGGTTTGGTAGAGAAGAATACCATCTTGATATGTCTGCAAACGAACGGAAAATGATTCCCGTTTCGTATCGACTATCAGATTACGGATTCTATGGAAGGGACATTGAGATTGTAGTAAAGAGAAAAGCTGGTGAATCGATTCGATGCAAACAGAGAATCGGATTAGCCTTTAAGGGGATTGGAGCAAGGTTTTATGGAGAATCGGAAGAATATTGGCATATCTGCAACGGACTTACACATGCCTGCTTAAGAAAATTTGATAATCGCCTATTTATGGGAAGATCAGGGTATTTAGAAGAGACTCCATTTTACTTTTATCCAAAACTGGGCAAACCTTTTTCCAGCGAGTTTTCTAAACGACGGCCAGAAAGGGTGGAGTTTTACGAAGAAAATGGGGCAGTAGCTCTTAAGGCTCTCTATCAATCTCAGGATTATAAGGATTTGCAGCTTTATTCGATTGCAAAGATTTATGCAGAGGGTTTAATGGAGCATTATTATGAAGTTCATAATCTGGCGGCAGCGGATACGCATAAAGAGGTTTGGCTAAACGATAGTATTGCCTACCCGTTACATAAGGCAATACTCCCATATAATGGCCAATTTGTTCAGTTGAAAGCGTTAACGGATAGCAATCTGGCTTATTGGGATAGCGGCAAAATTGATGAGAATTGGATCTATATCAATGATCCAACCCTTCCTGGGGGAATCTGCTGGACTGGCGAAGAGAAGGTGCAATTTCAGAATTGGTTTATCCACTTTGAACATAATCTGGGTGTAATTGCCTCCCAGGGAGTAGTGAAAACAAAGCCTACCTATATTTCGCTGGGCGCACTTCAATCCTGGCAGATGTTTCGCTCTTTTGCATTAAAAAAGCAGAAGAATGAGGAAGCAGCTTTAGATTCGCCTGTGCAATTTTACCATAACGACCGGAACCCGTTTGTCACCGATCAAACAGAGGTATGTTACAAAGATTTAAAACTGGCACAGCTCGACGGAAAGATTAGCCTGCAACTGGGGGATGAGAGCATTGTCCATCATCTCTCCTCCCGCACTGAGGGTAAGAATGAAGCCAGATTACCTATCAATAGCAGCAAGGAACCAAGCCTGCAATTGATTCGTCTCGATACTGATTTTAATACGGGTGTTCGAGAGCATCGGTCTCTCCTCGTTCGCATCAAAGAAGGACCGATTCATATGGAGGTCAGGGAGGTAGAAGGTCTGCCTAATTATCAGGTCGATAATGGCGTAATAAAGCTGATGGCCGCACCTGACTTTTTCCCAGGATTGCACTCGCTTCGCTATTATGATCATGAATGGCTGGATTCCTCATTCCCTTCCCTGCAACCTAAATCTTGGTGGAACCCATGGGCTGGCGGCATCCGTAACTCTCTTCTCAAAATCACCAGTAACTCGCTGTTGAAAGAGAGACGTTCGGCAGAATTTGTTGCATTGCCCGATTGTAAAGGGAATCCTTGGCGCGGGATTAAGGTATCTGTTCATATTGAACAGCATGAGGCTTATAAGGGACTCTCGTTTCATCAGTATTATTTGCTCTTGCCTGGCGTGCCGATCCTATGTCATACAACAGAAATTATTCAAAATACCAACCGATATTTGAATAATGAGATCTGGTATGCTCAAGCAGCCTTTGCACCCGTGTTGCCAAAAGAAGATTTTGGTTGGATTAAGCACGGCGATTCCGTTCATAAGAAGGAGATCGTATATGCGGGGAAGGTAGAGAATGAGATTGAGGTAGAGGAGAGCATCCTGCTCGGATATGATTCCCGCCCGGAGAGACTTCAGATTGTTGCAGATTATTATGCGGTGCGATCGGATTTATACACCAATAAAGATGTGCTTCATCATACGGTATATTCAAGGCTTAATCTTAAACATGGGGAACGCACTTTCACGATACCCATCTTTTATTTATTGAATGAACAGAGTATTGACGAAGAGGCTTTAGCAGATCTGAAGCGAATTCGGTTCACATGATTAACTCCGGGGAGGGAAAACGATGAAGATCATTGACGCACATATGCACTTCTCCAATATCAAAAGCTTTAAAGAGACGGCAAGCGATCTTTCCAAGTTGGATTATTCCTATGCCGGGCTTATGAAAGAGTATGGTGATGCCAATGTTCAACTGGGAATCGCTATGGGGCTTACCGAGAAGGATGTAGGAGGATTTCCGGATTATGAGGCGGAGACACCGATGGGCTTAGACCTGGAGGAGCAGATTCCCCCAAATATCGGTTATTGTCCCGGAATTAACCCCTATCGATTAGGGGAGAAGCAATTAAGAGAACTGGAATCGTTACTGCAGAAGCCGGAAGTGGTGGGAATAAAGATTTATCTGGGCTATTATCCCTTTTATGCATATGACGAGGTGTATCATCCCGTATACCAATTAGCGCTCAAATATGGGCTTCCAGTTGTCTTTCATACAGGAGACACTTACTCGGAACGCGGTTTTTTGAAATATGCGCATCCGCTCACTTTGGATGAAGTAGCTGTACAATATCGCGAGATCAACTTTATGATGGCTCATTTCGGTGATCCCTGGGTGCTTGATGGTGCGGAGGTGCTATATAAGAATCGCAATATGTATGCCGATCTCTCGGGGCTTGTCGTTGGAACCAGGGAAATGATTGATGCCAAGAGAGAATCGCCCCGATTCTTCAATCATCTGAAACATGCACTTGCGTTTGCGGATGACTACTCAAAATTTCTCTTTGGAACGGACTGGCCTTTGGTGCCTGTTCAACCTTATATCGATTTCATGAAGGAATTAATTCCGGAAGAAGCACATGCTGATTTTTTTTACAATACAGCCTTAAAGCTTTTCCCGAAAATGAGAAGATTGATTAGAGAAGGATGATGGGCGTAAATGATTACGTGACCATAAAATGCAATGGCGATTTTTACAATCATCTATGATATAATACTTTTTTGGATAGTTCAAATCACGATTAAGGAAGGTATTCAGATTGATTAGTACAGTTGATTTGTCATTGCGCTTTGGAAAACGAGCGCTCTTCGAAAATGTGAATATAAAGTTTACGCCCGGGAACTGTTACGGTTTGATCGGGGCCAATGGCGCAGGGAAATCCACATTCTTAAAAATTCTCTCCGGAGAGATTGAGCCAACAAGCGGAGAAGTTATCATCACGCCCGGCGAACGGCTGGCTGTTTTAAAACAGAATCATTATGAGTTTGATGAGTTTACAGTTTTAAAAACAGTGATCATGGGTCACAAAAAACTTTATGACATAATGGAAGAGAAAGAAAAAATTTATATGAAGGCCGATTTCACGGATGAGGATGGCATACGAGCGGGCGAATTGGAGGCAGAATTTGCCGAATTAAATGGTTGGGAAGCTGAATCTGATGCAGCCGAACTATTATTCGGACTGGGGATTCCGAAAGAGTTGCATGACAAGCAGATGAAAGATCTGAGCGGCAATGAAAAGGTGCGCGTTTTGCTTGCACAAGCTTTGTTCGGCAACCCTGACATCCTGTTGCTTGATGAACCGACCAACCACTTGGATATCGAGTCGATACGCTGGTTGGAGAATTTTCTCTTAAATTATGAAAAGACGGTGATCGTGGTCTCGCACGACCGGCATTTCCTCAACCAAGTATGCACGCATATCGCGGACATCGATTTTGGCAAGATTACCCTTTATGTGGGCAACTATGATTTCTGGTATGAATCAAGCCAATTGGCGCTTAAGATGGCCAGGGAGCAGAACAAGAAAATAGAGGAGAAGCGTAAAGAACTGGAGGAGTTTATCCGCCGCTTTAGCGCAAATGCCTCCAAGTCGAAGCAAGCAACCTCGCGGAAAAAGCTGCTGGAGAAGTTAACATTGGAAGACATCAAGCCTTCCTCGCGTAAATATCCGTATATTAACTTCAAACCGGAAAGGGAAGCCGGCAAGAATGTATTAACCATTGAAAACCTAAGCAAAGCGATTGATGGGGAGCCTGTTTTACAGAATTTCAACCTGGTGGTCAATAAGGGAGATAAGATCGCATTTGTAGGTCCGAATGGATTGGCTAAAACCACATTATTTAAAATCTTGGTCGGGGAGCTCAACCCGGACCAAGGAAGCTTTGAATGGGGCAAAACCATCACGCATGCCTATTTCCCAAAAGATAACAATGAATATTTTGAGGGCGTTGATCTAAATCTGGTTGATTGGCTGCGCCAATATTCCAAAGATCAGGAAGAGACATTTGTGCGCGGATTCTTGGGCAGAATGCTCTTCTCCGGCGAAGAGTCATTAAAGAAAGCAAGCGTCCTGTCCGGGGGAGAAAGGGTGCGCTGCATGATCGCACGCATGATGCTGCAAGGTGCCAACGTGTTAATATTGGACGAACCGACCAACCATCTCGACCTTGAATCGATCACATCCTTGAATAACGCTTTGATCGAGACGGAGGCAACTGTGCTCTTTGTCTCGCATGACCATCAATTTGTGCAAACCATTGCTAACCGAATTATCGAGATCACTCCTAAGGGAATTATCGATAAAATGTGCACCTATGATGAATATCTTGATAATCCGGATATTAAAAATCTGCGTGCTGCGCTTTACGCAGAGTGAACTGTTTGAAAACTGCTGCTTCATAGCAAAAAGGGAGAAACCGCTTGGTTTCTCCCGTTACTATTTAGCTGCCGCCAGATTTCCTGCGCATAATATTCATTTTCTTGGTATTCTGGCTTTTCATCGCCATATTGCCTGCAGGGGCTTTCAGATTGCTTTTTTGATTCCCCTGGTTCATTTGCTTCTTTTGATTTAGTTTGTTCTTAATTGCATCTGCCAAATTTATTTTTTTGGGTTGATTTAATGGCTGTTCCTCATTGGCATGTTCAGTCACAACGAACACCTTCCTTTATTTTGTGTTACCATTTTACAATTCCCGATTGCGATCGGCAAGTCAAATCACACATGAAATGAACAAAGGGTCAGAAGGGTTTGAAAATCATCAGGAGCATAATGGCAATGGTGATTAAATGGATAATCCCGTTATATGGAGTAATCTCCTTCATCATTTCATTAAACTCCTTCGGAATCTCTCTTCCCTGATAGGCAAGAATATAATTGCCAATCGATTTCATCTTTTTGGGTGCAATCAGTGCGGCTATAATCTCTAAAATAACGACCAATATGATCGAAACATTGAGCCACATCTGCGAAAATCCAATCTTTGCAGCCCACATAATGCCAAATCCTGAAACGAAGAGGATGATCCCTCCCAGTTTGGAGAACCTGGATAGAAGATTGGAGATTTTAAACAGCCTTTTTAAGTTGGGCAGAGTTTTGATATACTTTACGAGTAACGGAATGATCACCGTAGGAATGATTAATATGATTGCAGAGAGAATATGGGTAATAATAAAGAAATGCAGCAAAATAAACAACTCCCAATCCATGCTAGAATATTAGTCATTATACTATATTTCTAAAGCGGAAAAAATATATCATGACCGATTTGTTCCTGGATTCGGCACTTTAAGCGCGGAAAAGGCCTGTGCTATAATACAATCAAAGATAAATTTTGCATGCTTCATTTATATTCGGTTTGGTCATCTAACGGAGGATATGATCATGAGTTCTTTTTTTGGTTACTTCATCATTCTTTGGATGTTCATATTGGTCGGCCTCTTCTTCATCGGTGGTTATTTTATGTTTCGCAAGTTTTTAAAGAGCATGCCCAAACAAGACGGAAAGTCGATCTTAGATTGGCAAGAATATTACATTGAGCAAAGTCTTCCGCTTTGGACGGAGGAAGGAAAGCAGCTATTGAATGAACTGGTATCCCCGGTGCCACAGCTCTTCCGGGAAACTGCCAAGAGAACGATTGCCGGTAAGATTGCAGAACTTGCCCTCAATGAAAAAGTAGCCAAGATCGATCAAGACCTCATCATTAAAGGGTACATCATGGCAACGCCAAAAAGGGACCATAAATGGTTGATTGCGCATTTGCAAGCAAAGAATATTGATTATTCAAAGTATCTAGGGTTACTCAAATAAATGCGAAGGAAATCCCATGTACAAGTTACTTCTTTTTCTGCATATTTTTAGTGCAGTTCTTTCGATTGGGCCCTATTTTGTGTTGTTCCCGTTATTGAAGAAGATGAGAACGATCGAAGAGGAACAGATTGATTTATTGCTTGATCTTTTTCGTTTTGTGGTTCGATCTACGATGCATGCCGGCCATTTGCTCGTGATCACGGGGGTCCTGTTGGTATGGAAAGGAAATTGGCCTTGGCATTCGCCCTGGCTGGTTATCCCGTTGACGATTTTGCTGGGCTCAGTTTTTTTTATCGCCCGTGCTTTCACGCCAAACATTCGCAAGTATCGTGAGCAGAAAATAGATCGCGTCGAGCTGGTTGCTAAATTGACTCGCGCAAATCTGCTCTATATTGCCATTTTATTGCTCTCTCTATGGTTTATGGTGGTTAAACCGGCACTGTGGGCATAATTTAGGAGGATGGGATGTATCCAGAAGCATATATTAAATTCCTGGCCAATTTTCATGGACCGCGCGATTATTTTGAGTGCCATGAAATTTTAGAGGAACATTGGAAAAGCGAGCGTGAGAAGAGGCAAATATGGGTAGGTTTAATCCAGTTGGCCGTTTCGCTCTATCATCAACGGCGCGGAAACTATTCGGGCGCATACCGTATGATGGAGTCTGCGATTAAGATCCTGGAAGGCGAATCGCTGGGGTTTTTATCCATAGATCAAGAGGCCTTGCTGCAAATGATGCGTGTAAGATTGGACGATATCTTGCACAAAAGACCCTATTATTCTCTCAATCTGCCCATCACCGATCACCAATTAATCGTGAAATGCATCAATCTATGCGAGCAGATGGGATATGAGTGGGGGAATGTTGCTCAGATTCACGATGAGAAGATCGTCCATAAGCATAGGGTGCGAGACCGCAGCAGCGTAATCAATGAACGGAAGCGGCAGTTGCAAATGAAAAGGCTAAGTAGGGAAGGGAAGGCTGGTCAACAAGACTAGCCCCAGCCTTATTATTTCATTCCTGTAATGACTCCATGCGCTAATTGCTCCATCGTGTCAAACATGAGTTCAGTATTGGTTATGCTCATTTCAATGAACTCTGGATTGGTATATACATCGGGATCGATAAATTGATATTGGTCTACCTCTTCAAAGCTTCGATTTAACATTTCTTCTGCAACAGAAATGTAACTCTGGATAGATACTTCGCGAAATCCTGATTTACTAGCCATCTCAACCCAGTTATTTGCGGTCGGGACTTTTTGAACTCCATAAAATTTACATATCCGTTCCTTTAAATCAGGTGGCAATTGGATGGCCATCATTTCGCGGTCATAGAGTTTGGCCCCCGGTTTCAATACTCGGTAGTATTCACCCATAGCGCGGTCCGAATCTACGAAAACAGTTACCGATTCTACAATAAGAGCATCATAGCTGTCCGCATCAAATGGCAACTGATGAACATCACCAATCACCCAGTTTACTTCAATCTCTTCAAGGCTTGCTCTCTTTCTCGCCTTTTCAATCATATTGGAACGGATGTCAACGGCAGTTACTTCATGGCCCATTTTAGCTAAGGCACAAGCCGTTCGGCCTGTTCCGCAACCCACTTCCAATATTTTGCACGGATTGGGGAGAGAGATCGCTTTTAACATGTCCAGAGTTGCTGCATATCCGCCTGGATGAGCATTTCCTAATCCGAGATAAGCTAACATATCCTGATAATCCATCATTTTCTCTCCTTTACCTGTTTATATGAGATTTAAAATCTTCCTATGATCAATGAGAATCCGTTCAAGTCGGCGAGTTTCCTCAAACCGGAAAACCGAAAGGAATTTCAATAAGCTTTTCGTATCTCATCAACGTGATTCTAAACTTGAAGGTAGTTATTTTATTCCTAAAAAAATAACTGGCAATCGCCAGTTATTGTAATATCATATATTACCACCAGAATAAAGAAATGGCTAATAAAACGTAGAGAGGAAGAACTAACCCGGCGCCCCAACCCCAAGAGCCCGGATATCCGTATCCGTACCCCGAGGCTCCGCCATAAAAACCTCCCGGATAACCGGCTTGTATGATATCGATTTCTGGTATTTCTTTCTGCTCCGCTGTGGTTACATTGATTTCTTGGGCATGACTCAAAACAGGAGCACCGCGATAGGGGACCGGCATGAGATGTAGTGAATCTGGAGTAACCCGTTGTACGATCCCGTAATGCCTTTTACCATCCCGACAATATGCCATAATCGGTTTACCGACAAAGCGTCTGGCAAAACTATATGAAATTGACATTTTTTTACCTCCTTTGATGAAGATTCACTACTATCTTACTCAAGTTAACCAAGTTAGCTCTCCACTCCAGTTTATCTTTTAGTGATATGCCGCAAATTAGGTGACCGACTATGTCTAATCACCACCAGAAAAATGGCCATAAAGCTGCTAGGACTAGGAATGGGAAAAACAACCAACCCCAAAAGACGGGGTCTATTTCAATCTCGCTTTTTTGATCAGCAGTTGTTATTTCAGGTTGATTCTCACTTGATGAAGCGGATCTTACACCGCGCATCGGCTCGATATAGATTCCATCCCTAACGACATGTCGTAAATACCCGCAGCATCTTCTTCCATCCCGTAAAAGAACCATAACTGGCTGCCCATAAAAGCGCATGGCATGTTGGTATGAGATTGCCATTTTTTAAACCTCCTTCTTGATAATTTCATTAACATCATACGATTATGCAGACGTCCAAGCTCTCCATACTAGCTGATTTTTTTATGATTTCATATAAATTGGTCAAAACCCCTTATGCTAAAAATGAACAATGATTGCAGTTAAAAATGGGCGAATCTCTCTTTAGAATTCTATATGGGCAAGTTCCCATTTTCTTTTTCAGTAATAGATTATTAATGAGTCTTGGAACAAGCGAGGTGAGTCTATGGCTGTAGTGAAGGCTGACATGGAATCGCCCATAACAGCATTGGGTCAAGAGAAATTTTCTCAATAGATCGATAAGGAGTGAAGCTGGTTGTATCTTTATCCTGAATATCTTCATGTACATTTTCCATATGGAGGAGGGCACCCTCAACATGGCGTCTATCCTCATCCTCCAAGCGGAACTGCGCCGCCGGGTGCACTTCAAGCAGAGGCTGGTGCAGCCGCAGGAGAGGAGTCGTATATAGAAAATATTCTTCGCTATAACAGAGGTAAGATCGGTACCTTTTTTATGACCTATGAAAATAACTCACAGTGGAATGCAAAAGTTTTTAGAGGCATTATTGAGACTGCTGGGCGTGATCATCTCATCATTAGCGATCCACAGACCGGGAAGCGTTTTTTGCTGCTGATGGTAAATCTCGATTATGTAGAATTTGACGAACCGCTCACATACATTCCTCCCAAAATCTCTCCCTATATTCAATCTGAATTGATAACCAGATAACGAAAGATCGCTAGAGATGGAATAATAAACTCTCTTCATCGCTTTAATCAATGTATAAAAGAGTAAATGACCCATTTGCATCTAAGATGGGTCTTTTACATATGCGGCAAATCAATCATGCATTTTGCTTTTTTGTTTTAAACTCCAGCGCTGTTTCACCTGTTGCAGGTTCTTTTAATATCAAGCGAGC
>Ga0325347_100146_pt1 | contig 14107 bp, 9 predicted proteins | sample WT_ome_11_FD_205709 | JGI IMG/M metagenome (GOLD analysis project Ga0325347, IMG submission 205709) | Metatranscriptome of lab enriched sorghum-adapted microbial communities from California, United States - WT_Day2_8 (Metagenome... ...
CAGCACGTTGACCATGTCCTTGGTGCGCGGACGCTCCATTTTCAGCTCTTCCAGGACAAGACACTGGTTATCCCGAACCTTGGCCGACAGCGCCGACTTGATCGCAAGGCGCCGCACCTTTTTCGGCAGTTTGATGGCGTAACTGCGCGGTGTCGGCCCAAATACGGTGCCGCCGCCTACCCAAATCGGCGAGCGAATGCTGCCATGGCGAGCACGGCCGGTACCCTTTTGCCGCCACGGTTTTTTGCCTCCGCCACGGACGCGAGCGCGGTTTTTCGTGGCATGGGTTCCCAGGCGTCTGCCTGCCAGTTGCATGACGACTGCAGAATGCAGCACGTGTTCGTTGGGCTCGATGCCAAACACGTCATCCCGCAGTTCAAACTCGCCCACCTGCGTTCCATCCATTCTGTACAAAGCCACCTTCGCCATGTGGATCCCCCTTTCTCTCGAGCACTACGCTTTCGCTTGCTGTTTTTGCACCTGTTTGATGGCGCTTTTGATCGTGACATAGGATTTCCTGGTTCCGGGAACAGCGCCCTTGATCAGGATGAGATTCTTTTCCGGAATAACCTTGACCACTTCCAGGTTCTGAATCGTCACCCTCTCGCCACCCATCCGGCCAGGCAAAGGCATTCCTTTAAACACGCGGTTGGGGGCAATCGGTCCCAGCGAACCAGGGCCTCTGTGATACCGCGAACCGTGCGCCATCGGACCGCGCGACTGGTTGTGCCGCTTGATCGCCCCGGCAAAACCTTTACCCTTTGAAATCCCGGTGACGTCCACCAGTTCCCCTTCGGAAAAGATATCCACCTTGATCTCCTGTCCCAGCTCGTAACTGTCCAGGTCGACGTTTCTGATTTCGCGAATCACACGCTTCGGCGTCGTTCCCGCTTTGGCGGCATGACCTTTTTCCGGTTTGTTGGCCCGATGCTCCTTTTTGTCTTCAAACCCGATCTGAATGGCAACATAGCCATCCTTTTCCGGCGTCTTTTTCTGCAAGACAACGCAAGGCCCCGCTTCGATCACGGTGACCGGAACCACGTTCCCATCCTCTGTGAAAACCTGGGTCATGCCCAGCTTTTTCCCCAAAATGCCTTTCATCATCTCGTCTCACCTCCATAACCCTGCATCGTTGGCTAGAGTTTGATCTCAATGTCCACGCCAGAAGGCAAATCCAAACGCATGAGTGCGTCTACCGTCTGCGGCGTCGGGCTGATGATGTCGATCAGCCGTTTGTGGGTACGCATCTCGAATTGCTCACGGGAATCTTTGTATTTGTGAACCGCCCGCAAAATCGTAATGACAGACCTTTCCGTCGGCAGTGGTATCGGCCCAGACACCTGTGCCCCTGAACGTCTGGCTGTATCCACGATTTTTTCCGCCGATTGATCCAGAATGCGGTGATCGTAAGCTTTCAAACGGATGCGGATTTTCTGTTTTGCCATGTCTGTCCCTCCTTTTCGCCCATTTTAAAAACGGACATACTCTGCGGAAATTTCCCTTGCCCATGACAATGCACCCGGGCGTGTCGGCAACCTCCCGCTTCATCGCGTCCCGTAGAGACCAACATTCAACATTATATCGGAAGAGATGGGTGCACGCAAGAGAAGATCCGGGACTTGCTCCAAGCTTGTACATGCAAAGAGCACCTGCAAGATGCAGGTGCTCATCGCCGCCGGCTTCCCGTTCATTCTGTTGATGTTTTAGGCTTCAATCTTGGTCACAACACCGGCTCCGACCGTCCGGCCGCCTTCACGAATCGCGAAGCGGGTTCCTTCTTCAATAGCGATGGGAGCAATCAGCTCAACGCTCAATGTGACGTTGTCCCCCGGCATCACCATTTCCGTGCCTTCCGGCAGTTTCACAACGCCGGTCACGTCAGTGGTGCGGAAATAGAACTGCGGGCGATAGCCGTTAAAGAACGGGGTGTGACGTCCGCCTTCTTCTTTGGTCAGGACGTAAACTTCACCTTGGAACTTGGTGTGCGGCTTGATGCTGCCAGGCTTGACGATAACCTGTCCGCGCTCTACTTCCTTCCGGTCGATACCGCGCAGCAGCACACCGATGTTGTCGCCGGCCTGCGCTTGGTCGAGGAGCTTGCGGAACATTTCCACACCGGTGACCACCGTCTTCTTGATTTCATCGGAGAGACCGACGATCTCCACTTCATCCGATACCTTGACAACACCGCGCTCCACGCGTCCGGTGGCCACGGTACCGCGACCGGTAATGGAGAACACGTCCTCGACAGGCATCATGAACGGCTTGTCGATTTCCCGCTGCGGCGTCGGGATGTATTCATCCACCGCTTTCATCAGCTCGATGATCTTCTCGCCCCACTCGCTGTCCGGATTTTCCAGAGCTTTCAGAGCGGAACCGCGGATCACCGGAATCTCGTCGCCCGGGAAGTCGTATTCGCTGAGCAGGTCGCGCACTTCCATCTCAACCAGTTCCAGCAACTCTTCGTCGTCCACCATGTCGCACTTGTTCAAGAAGACGACGATGTACGGCACGCCCACTTGGCGGGACAACAGAATATGTTCGCGGGTTTGCGGCATCGGGCCGTCTGCTGCGGACACGACGAGGATGGCACCGTCCATCTGGGCGGCGCCGGTGATCATGTTTTTCACGTAGTCGGCGTGTCCCGGACAGTCAACGTGTGCGTAGTGACGATTATCTGTTTCATATTCCACGTGGGATGTGGAGATGGTAATCCCGCGCTCACGCTCTTCCGGCGCCTTGTCGATTTGGTCGTAGGCAAACGCCTGCGCCTTGCCCTGACGCGCCAAAACGTGGGTGATTGCAGCCGTCAGCGTGGTTTTTCCATGGTCAACGTGTCCAATGGTTCCTACGTTGACGTGGGGTTTGGTGCGCTGGAATTTTTCTTTTGCCATGAATCGTTTCCTCCTTACTATTTAAAATGACTTTTTTTCATCGATTAGATGGATTGTTTGTGGCATATGATCATGGAGCCTTCATGCGGCCAACCCGCTCCCTGCCTCCTTCTGCCTGAAAATGTCGGACAAGGCGGCGGCGAATGGTTGACGCGCATGAGGCGGAAGTCTCTGTCAGGTACCTTTGTTCTTGGCAATGATCTCTTCAGCAATGCTCTTCGGCACTTCTTCGTAGTGGTCAAACTGCATCACATAGGTGCCACGGCCCTGCGTCTTGGAGCGAAGCGTCGTCGCGTAGCCAAACATTTCGGCTAGCGGCACGTAGGCGCGAATCACCTGCGCATTGCCGCGCGCCTCCATCCCTTCAATGCGGCCACGACGCGAATTGATGTCGCCCATGATGTCGCCCATGTACTCTTCTGGAACGGTCACTTCCACTTTCATCATCGGTTCCAGAAGGACGGGATCGCACTTGGCGGCTGCCGCCTTGAGCGCCATCGACGCAGCAATCTTGAAGGCCATTTCGGATGAGTCGACCTCGTGATAGGATCCATCCACCAACTTGGCTTTCAGGTCAATCACAGGATAGCCGGCAAGGATGCCGTTTTGCATCGCTTCTTCAATCCCCGCCTGAACGGCCGGCACATACTCTTTCGGAACCACACCGCCGACAATGTGGTTTTCAAACTGGAATCCTTGTCCACGTTCAAGCGGCTCAAACTCGATCCAGACATGCCCGTATTGTCCGCGTCCGCCAGACTGACGGATAAATTTGCCTTCCACCTTGGCCGGCTTGCGGATGGTTTCCTTGTAAGCCACCTGCGGCTTGCCCACGTTGGCTTCCACCTTGAACTCACGGTGCAAGCGATCCACGATCACCTCAAGGTGAAGCTCACCCATTCCTTCAATGATGGTCTGGCCCGTTTCCTCATCGGTATGGGTCCGGAAGGTGGGATCTTCTTCTGACAGCTTGGACAGCGCCAATCCCAGCTTATCCTGGTCCGCCTTCGTCTTCGGCTCGATGGCGACGGAGATCACAGGATCCGGAAATTCCATCGACTCGAGGATAATCGGCGCCTTTTCGTCACAAAGGGTATCTCCGGTGGTGGTATCCTTCAGGCCGACAGCCGCCGCAATATCCCCCGCATACACGGTCGGAATCTCCTCGCGGTGATTGGCGTGCATCTGCAGAATCCGGCCGATGCGTTCCCGTTTGCCCTTGGTGGAATTGAGGACGTACGTGCCGGAATTGAGCGTTCCCGAATAGACCCGGAAGTAGGTCAGCTTTCCGACGTACGGGTCGCTCATCAGTTTGAACGCCAAAGCCGCAAACGGCTCATTGTCGTCGGAATGCCGCTCGGCTTCCTCGCCGTCGGGGGTCACGCCCTTGACGTTGGCAATGTCCAACGGAGACGGCAAATATTCGACGATCGCATCGAGCAACAGCTGAACACCCTTGTTTTTATAGGAGGAACCGCACAGAACGGGGATCAGTTCGACGTTGATCGTGCCTTTCCGCAAGCCGCGCTTGATCTCTTCTTCCGTCAGCTCCTCGCCTTCCAGGTATTTCATCATCAATTCCTCGTCCAGCTCGGCGACGGCTTCCACCAGTTTGTTGCGGTATTCCTCCGCCTGGGACTGAAGCTCTGCCGGAATCTCGGTCACTTCGATTTCTTTCCCGAGATCATCCTTGTAGATGTATGCCTTCATCGCAATCAGGTCGACAATCCCGACAAAGGTATCTTCCGCACCGATGGGAAGCTGGATCGCGACCGGATTGGCCTGCAGGCGCGTGCGCAACGATTCCATCGCGCTGAAAAAGTCTGCGCCAATCGTGTCCATTTTATTCATGTAGGCAATCCGGGGCACATGGTATTTATCCGCCTGGCGCCAAACCGTTTCTGACTGGGGCTCCACGCCAGCCTTGGCGTCAAAAACAGCCACGGCACCGTCCAATACCCGCAGGGAGCGCTCCACCTCGACCGTAAAGTCCACGTGGCCAGGGGTGTCAATGATATTGATGCGATGACCTTTCCACTGGCAGGTGGTTGCTGCCGAAGTGATCGTGATCCCACGTTCCTGCTCCTGTTCCATCCAGTCCATGGTGGCAGCACCTTCGTGGGTTTCTCCGATCTTGTGCACCCGCCCGGTGTAGAAGAGGATGCGCTCGGTTGTGGTGGTCTTTCCGGCATCAATGTGCGCCATGATGCCGATATTCCTGGTGTTTTGCAAGGAGAATTCCCTTGCCACTTTCTATCTTCTCCTTTCGCTTCCGTATAGGGTATCGCGGAGCAAGCCTTACCAGCGATAATGGGCAAATGCTTTGTTGGCTTCCGCCATCTTGTGCGTGTCTTCTTTCTTCTTGACCGCAGCGCCGGTATTGTTGGCAGCGTCGATGATTTCCGCAGCCAGGCGTTCCTGCATCGTCTTCTCTCCCCGCAGCCGGGCGTATTGAACCAGCCAACGCAATCCCAAGGTCTGACGCCGTTCCGGCTTCACTTCAACAGGAACCTGATAGTTGGCTCCCCCTACGCGGCGCGCCCGAACTTCGAGAACTGGCATGACATTTTTCAGCGCTTGTTCCAGCACTTCCATCGGATCCTTGCCGGTACGCTGGCGAATCAGTTCAAAGGCCTCATATAAAATCCGTTGCGCGACGCTTTTCTTGCCGTCTTTCATGATGTGGTTGATCAGCCTGGCAACCAGCTTGCTGTTGTAGATCGGGTCTGGCATGACATCACGACGTGGTACCGGTCCCTTTCTCGGCATGCATCCGCCCTCCTTTCCCAGTGATTACTTCTTCTCCTTCGGCTTCTTGGTTCCGTATTTGGAGCGCCCTTGCATCCGGTTTTGCACACCCGCCGCGTCCAATGCGCCACGGACAATATGGTACCGCACGCCAGGCAGGTCCTTCACCCGTCCGCCGCGAACCAGAACCACGCTGTGTTCTTGCAGATTGTGGCCGATTCCAGGGATATAAGCGGTTACCTCAATGCCGTTGCTGAGGCGCACCCGCGCGTATTTCCGCAGAGCCGAGTTCGGCTTCTTCGGCGTCATCGTGCCCACACGGGTACAAACTCCCCGCTTTTGCGGCGAAGACAGATCCACGAGCACCTTCTTGAAGCTGTTGTAGCCCTTTTGTAGCGCGGGCGACTTGGATTTGACCACCTTGGCCTTGCGTCCTTTGCGAACCAGTTGATTCATTGTAGGCATTTCGTTCACCTCCCAAACCCATCTGCTTCTTTCCCGGCGGCTTGCCGTTCCATGCCAAGTCCACAGATCCAGGCGGTTCATCTAAACATTTTCAGGAAGCGCCATTCCAGGAAGCACAGAAAATCCAGGGTCTGCTGCGCCGGTGCGCCGCAACCCCTCTTTTACTCAATAATGGCCACTGTCGACGCGCCTACATCAATCCCGCATGCTTCCCCCAGTTTCCGCATGGAGTCGACATAGGTGATCGGAATCCCCGCTTCCTGGCTCAGTTGAATCACTTTCGCGACAACACGGTGTTCCGCATCGCGGGCAATCATCACTTCACGCGCCCGTCCCTGCTCGATCGCTTTGGTCGTCTGCTTCACGCCGACAACGAACTGACCCGCCTGTTTGATCTTTTCAAAAGACATGATCAGCCTCCAAAGCATGGCATCATCGCATACTTTGATAGTGTAGCATCAGGGGAAGGGGAGTGTCAACTACCCTTCCCTATACTTCCACACCTACTTTTTCGCCGGACGCCGTCTGTTCGCCAGCCTCGTTCGCCGGCTGGCCAGCGGAGGCACCCGCTGCATCCGACCCCTCTGTCGCCGCTTCTGCCCGCGGCTGCACCTTGATATTGCGGTAACGGGCCATTCCTGTGCCGGCCGGGATCAGCTTGCCGATGATCACGTTTTCTTTCAGGCCGAGCAGCCGATCCACCTTGCCCTTGATGGCCGCTTCTGTCAGCACGCGCGTCGTTTCCTGGAACGAGGCGGCCGAAAGGAACGAGTCGGTTTCGAGCGAAGCTTTCGTGATCCCGAGCAGCACCGGTCGTCCCACGGCTGGCTCCTTGCCCGAGCGGAAAGCCTCACGGTTGGCGTTCTCAAACGCGCTCAACTCGACAATCGAACCCGGCAGCAGGTTGGTGTCGCCAGCATGGATGATCCGCACCTTGCGCAGCATCTGCCGGATCATCACTTCGATGTGCTTGTCGTTGATCTCCACGCCTTGCAGGCGGTAGACCCGCTGCACCTCTTTCAGAAGGTACTGCTCGACCGCCAGGACGCCGTTGATCTTGAGGATTTCTTTCGGATCCACGGAACCTTCGGTCAATTCTTGTCCCGGCGACACCTGTTGCCCGACACTCACCCTGAGCCGCGAACCGTAAGAGACCGTGTAAACCTTGGTCTCTGTCTCCCCGGCCACTTCGATCTCGCGGCCGTCCCGCACTTCCCGGATATCCCGGACCACACCCCCGATTTCGGTGATGGTGGCCTGACCCTTCGGATTGCGCGCCTCAAACAGTTCCTGGATACGCGGGAAACCCTGGGTAATGTCGTCACCGGCCACGCCTCCGCTGTGGAAGGTCCGCATGGTCAGCTGCGTCCCTGGTTCACCGATCGACTGGGCGGCAATGATTCCGACCGCCTCCCCAATCTCTACCTGTGTGCCGGTCGCCAGGTTGCGCCCGTAACAAAGCTTGCACACCCCATGATGGCTGCGGCAGGTGAGCACGGAACGGATGTAGACCTTCTCGATGCCGAGATTGACGATCTGTTCGGCCAACTCTTCGGTGATCATCTGGTTCCGCTTGACCAGCACTTCACCTGTCTGCGGATGGCGGATGGTCTGGAAACTGTTTCTGCCGACAATCCGGTCGTACAGGCTTTCGATCAACTCGCTGCCCTCCCAGATGGCAGAAACCCACAGCCCGCGATCGGTGCCGCAGTCCTCTTCCCGCACGATCACATCTTGCGCCACGTCCACCAGACGGCGCGTCAGGTAACCGGAATCGGCCGTCCGCAGCGCCGTATCAGCCAGTCCCTTGCGCGCCCCGTGCGTGGAGATGAAGTACTCCAGCACGGTCAGCCCTTCGCGGAAGTTGGACTTAATCGGCATCTCGATGATGCGGCCGGACGGGTTGGCCATGAGTCCGCGCATGCCGGCCAGCTGGGCGATCTGCGAAACGCTTCCCCGTGCGCCGGAGTGGGCCATCATATAGATGGAGTTCTCTTTGCCGAGCGACTCCATGAGCGATTCGGTCAAATCATCCTTGGCCTTGCTCCAGATGGAGATCACCCGGTTGTACCGTTCCTCCTCGGTGATCAAACCGCGGCGGTACTGACGGAGAACTTTCTCCACTTCCTTTTCCGCATTGGCCAGAATCTCTTTCTTGCTCTCCGGAACGATGATGTCGGATACCGCGATCGTCAGGCCAGCCTTGGTCGAATAGCGGAAGCCCAGTTCCTTGATGCGATCCAGGATGATCGCTGTCCGGGTCGTGCCGAAGCGGCGGAAGCATTCCCCGATAATGGTCCCGAGAAATCCCTTTTTCACCGCTTCCACGTCCGGCAGTTGCTTAACGTATTCGCGCACATCGGTGCCTTTTTCGTAAATGAAGTAGACCTCCGGAACGCCTTTGGTCAGGTTTTCCTTGGTCGGGGTGTTGATGTACGGCATCTCAGCCGGAAAGATTTCGTTGAAGATGAGCTTTCCGACCGTCGTCACCATCAGCGCCCGCTGCTGTTGTTCCGTGAAGGTGGTCTTGCCGAGGCTTTTCACCGGCAGGGCAATCCGGGCATGCAGGCTGATCAACCCGTTCTCGTATGCCGCCATCGCCTCTGCCGGATCGGCAAAAACCTTCCCCTCACCAAGCACCCCTTCTTTCTCCAAGGTCAGGTAGTAGCAGCCCAGCACCATGTCCTGCGAAGGAGTGACCACCGGCTTGCCGTCCTTCGGGTTGAGAATGTTGTGGGCAGCCAGCATCAGCAGGCGGGCTTCCGCTTGGGCTTCCGCCGACAGCGGGACGTGAATGGCCATCTGGTCTCCGTCAAAGTCGGCGTTATAGGCCGTACAGACGAGCGGATGGAGGCGGATCGCCCGCCCTTCCACCAGCACCGGTTCAAAGGCCTGGATGCCCAAGCGGTGCAGGGTGGGCGCGCGGTTCAAGAGCACCGGATGTTCGCGGATCACCTCTTCCAGAACATCCCAGACCTCCGGATGGACGCGTTCCACTTTCCGTTTGGCCGATTTGATGTTGTGGGCAAGCCCTTTCTTCACCAATTCCTTCATTACGAAGGGCTTGAACAACTCCAGCGCCATCTCTTTCGGCACGCCGCACTGGTACATCTTGAGCGACGGCCCGACCACGATCACCGAACGCCCAGAGTAGTCCACCCGCTTTCCGAGCAAGTTTTGCCGGAAACGCCCCTGCTTTCCTTTCAGCATGTGGCTGAGCGACTTCAACGGCCGGTTGCCAGGGCCGCTGACCGGCCGGCCGCGCCGTCCGTTGTCAATCAGGGCGTCGACGGCTTCCTGGAGCATCCGTTTTTCATTCTGCACGATGATGTCCGGTGCGCCCAGCTCCAGGAGGCGCTTGAGACGGTTGTTGCGGTTGATCACGCGCCGGTACAGGTCATTGAGGTCAGAGGTGGCAAAGCGCCCTCCGTCCAGTTGCACCATGGGCCGCAAGTCCGGCGGGATCACGGGCAACACGTCCAAAATCATCCAGGCCGGATCGTTCCCGGAGTTGCGAAACGCTTCCAGCACTTCCAGGCGTTTAATGGCCCGGTTGCGACGTTGGCCCTGGGCCGTCTTCAGTTCTTCCTTGAGCATCTCCACTTCTTTGTCCAGGTCGATATCCTGAAGCAGCTTTTTCAAGGCTTCCGCGCCCATCCCAGCCTGGAAGGCATTGCCGTACTTTTCCCGGTAGTTGCGGTACTCCTTTTCCGTCAACAGCTGCTTCTTCTCAAGCGGCGTCTCCCCCGGATCGGTGACGACATAAGAGGCAAAATAGATCACCTCTTCCAGCGCCCGCGGCGACATGTCCAGAACCAGGCCCATCCGGCTGGGAATGCCCTTGAAATACCAGATGTGGGAAACCGGAGCCGCCAGTTCAATGTGGCCCATCCGCTCCCGGCGCACCTTCGCCCGCGTCACTTCCACGCCACAACGGTCGCAGATCACGCCCTTATAGCGGATCCGCTTGTATTTTCCGCAGTGACACTCCCAATCCTTCGTCGGTCCAAAGATTTTTTCGCAAAACAGACCTTCTTTTTCGGGCTTCAGCGTCCGGTAGTTGATCGTCTCTGGCTTTTTCACCTCGCCGTAGGACCAGGATCGGATTTTTTCCGGTGAAGCGAGACCGATCTTCATGTATTCAAAATGATTCACGTCAAACACAGGGCCAGCCCTCCCTTTGGTGTTCGTCATGCCTTTGGCTGCGGTGGCAACATGCGATCACGATCCCTTTTCACGAACCGGCTCCAATCTCACTTCCTGTTGCTTGACATCCTCATCCTCATCGTCCCACTCTTTGATCTCGATCTCCTGCTCATCGTCCGATAGGATTTTGACATCCATCCCCAGACTCTGCAGTTCCTTGATCAGCACCTTGAATGACTCCGGAATCCCCGGTTCTGGGATATTTTCTCCTTTGACGATGCTTTCGTAGGTTTTCACCCGGCCTACCACGTCGTCTGACTTGACGGTCAGGATTTCCTGCAAGGTGTAGGCCGCGCCATAGGCCTCCAAAGCCCAGACCTCCATCTCTCCAAACCGCTGTCCGCCAAATTGGGCCTTTCCGCCCAGCGGTTGCTGGGTGACGAGGGAGTAAGGGCCGGTGGAACGCGCGTGAATCTTGTCGTCCACCAGGTGATGCAGTTTCAGCATGTACACATAGCCCACCGTAACTGGCTGGTCAAACGGTTCGCCCGTCCTCCCGTCATAGAGGATGGTTTTGCCGTCACGGCTGAAGCCCGCCTCCTCCAGCGCATCCCAAACGTCGTTTTCATTGGCGCCGTCAAACACCGGCGTGGCGATGTGAATACCCAACGCCTTGGCCGCCATGCCCAGGTGCGTCTCCAACACCTGGCCAATGTTCATCCGGGACGGGACACCCAGGGGGTTGAGCACGATCTCAACGGGTGTGCCATCCGGCAGGAAAGGCATGTCTTCCACCGGCAGGATGCGGGAGATGACCCCTTTGTTCCCGTGCCGCCCAGCCATTTTGTCCCCTTGGGAGATCTTGCGCTTCTGGGCGACGTAAACGCGCACCAGCTGGTTGACGCCAGGCGGCAGCTCATCGCCGTTCTCGCGCGAAAAGACGCGGGCATCCACCACAATCCCCGAACCGCCGTGCGGGGCCCGCAAGGAGGTGTCCCGGACTTCACGCGCCTTCTCGCCGAAAATCGCGTGCAGCAGGCGTTCTTCGGCGGTCAGCTCGGTCATCCCCTTTGGCGTCACCTTGCCGACCAGGATGTCGCCATCACGCACCTCCGCACCGACGCGGATAATTCCGCGTTCATCCAGATTCTTCAACGCATCCTCCCCGACGTTGGGGATGTCGCGCGTGATCTCCTCCGGTCCCAGCTTCGTGTCGCGCGCCTCGATCTCATATTCCTCAATGTGGATCGAGGTATAAATATCCTCCTGAACCAGCTTCTCACTCAGCAAGATGGCGTCTTCGTAGTTGTACCCTTCCCAGGTCATAAACGCCACCAGCACGTTGCGGCCCAGCGCCAGTTCGCCCTGGTCCGTGGAAGGGCCGTCCGCCAGGACATCGCCTTTTTTGACGCGATCCCCTTTTTTGACGATCGGATGCTGGTTGATGCACGTCCCCTGGTTGGAACGCTCAAACTTGTGCAACCGGTACTTGATCAGGTCTCCCTTCACCAGGCGGCCGTCCACCTCTTCCTCCTGGCGTACCCAGATCTCGTTGGCCGTCACCCGTTCCACGACCCCGTCGGTCTTGGAGATGACGCAGACGCCCGAGTCAATCGCCGCGCGGTACTCCATGCCGGTGCCGATCAACGGCGCTTCAGGGCGCAACAGCGGCACAGCCTGACGCTGCATGTTGGCCCCCATCAGGGCGCGGTTGGCGTCGTCGTTTTCCAGGAAAGGAATCAGCGCGGTGGCGACAGAGACCACCTGTTTCGGCGACACATCCATGAAATCGATGCGATCACGGGGAACCTTGAGGATCTCTTCTTTCCGGTAGCGGGCGGTCACCATCTCTTCCTTGAACGTGCCGTCTTCATTGAGCGGCTCGTTGGCCTGCGCGATGATATAGTTGTCTTCTTCATCCGCCGTCATGTAGACGATCTCGTCGGTCACCCTGCCCGTTTCCGGATCCACCCGCCGGTAGGGGGTTTCGATAAACCCGTATTCATTCACCCGCGCATAGGTGGAAAGGGAGTTGATCAGCCCGATGTTCGGCCCTTCCGGCGTTTCAATCGGACACATCCGGCCGTAATGGGAATAGTGCACATCGCGCACCTCAAATCCCGCCCGCTCCCGCGTCAACCCGCCGGGGCCCAGTGCGCTCAGGCGCCGCTTGTGGGTCAATTCGGCTAGCGGGTTGGTCTGATCCATGAACTGGGAAAGTTGGCTGGAACCGAAAAACTCCTTGATGGCTGCAATCACCGGCCGGATATTGATCAGGGCTTGCGGGGTCACGGCCTGGAGATCCTGAATGGACATCCGCTCACGGACCACCCGCTCCATCCGCGAAAGACCGATCCGAAACTGGTTTTGCAACAGTTCGCCGACACAGCGCAACCGCCGGTTGCCCAGGTGATCGATGTCATCCACATCGCCCACCCCGTGCAGCAGATTGAGGAAATAGTTAATCGAGGCGATGATATCGGCCGGCGTAATATGCTTGACATTTTTGTCAATGTTGCCGTTGCCGATGACCTTGATCACTTTGCCTTCCTCATCCGGGGCGTAAATATGGATCACCTGCAGCTTGATCGGCTCGTCTCCCAGGACACCGCCATAAGGGGTATAGGTCACTTCGCCCAATCCCTTGTCCAGGTACGGCAAAATCCGATCCAGCAGCCTTCTTTCCAGAACCTGGCCCTCTTCGGCCAGCACTTCGCCCGTCTCCGGATCGACCAGCTTTTCCGCCAACCGTTGGTTGAAGAGGCGGTTTTTCAGGTGCAGCTTTTTGTTGATCTTATACCGTCCAACGTTGGCCAAGTCATACCGTTTCGGATCGAAAAAGCGGGAGATCAGCAAATTTTTGGCATTCTCCAGGGTGGGAGGCTCGCCTGGGCGCAGTCGCTCGTAGATCTCGATCAGCGCCTTTTCAGCCGAATCCGTGTTATCCTTGTCCAGGGTGTTTTTCAGGTACTCGTCCTCGCCGAGCAAATTCAAAATTTCCGCATCGGTACCAAATCCCAGAGCACGCAACAACACCGTTACCGGTATCTTCCGCGTTCGATCGATCCGGACATACAGAATGTCCTTGGCATCCGTTTCCAGTTCCAACCATGCGCCACGATTCGGAATCACCGTGGCCGTATAGGTCAACTTGCCGTTTTTATCCACTTTCTGATTAAAATAGACAGAGGGCGAACGGACCAACTGGCTGACGATGACGCGCTCCGCCCCATTGATGATGAAGGTACCGGTTTCCGTCATGAGCGGAAAGTCGCCCATGAACACTTCCTGTTCCTTGACCTCGCCCGTCTCCTTGTTGATCAGCCGCACTTTGACGCGCAGCGGCGCGGCATAGTTCGCATCCCGTTCCTTGCATTCATCCACCGAATATTTTGGCTCACCGAGCGAATAATCCACAAATTCCAGCGCCAGGTTGCCAGAAAAATCTTCAATGGGGGAAATGTCCCGAAATACTTCTCTCAATCCTTCGTCCAGAAACCACTGATAGGATTTGAGTTGAATCTCGATCAGGTTGGGTAGCTCCATCACCTCGCTGATCCGGGCGTAACTCCGTCGTTTCCGTCTGCCCAGTTGAACCTCTTTTCCCGCCAAATCTCTCACCCCTCAGCCCGTTATGTATTCCTTGAGCCAACCTTGGCTACAACCAAGAAAAGCGAACTTGCCCACGTTTTTCCAAAAGAACACCACCTAGAAATTTTTTCCAAATACTCCCCAAATTATTCATTTCCAGGTGGACAGACCACTTTTGCACTGGGAAGCACGCTTTCTGGAGCACACGTGTTATGGCTATTTAAGCTTTCAAACGGCAACGAATGGGTGGCTGGTACTCACGG